>Ga0065723_100923_pt1 | contig 20403 bp, 22 predicted proteins | sample TheenrcuSG05Z960_FD_59110 | JGI IMG/M metagenome (GOLD analysis project Ga0065723, IMG submission 59110) | Thermophilic enrichment culture from UC Davis - Sample SG0.5Z960 | ecosystem: Engineered > Solid waste > Grass > Composting > Bioreactor | place: USA: University of California, Davis
CCCGCCGCAACGGTTACCTGAACCTCCACTGGAGCCACGAACGCCCGCCAACGCGTTCCAATGGCTGAAGGCCGGCCGGGGGGGCTGCTCCCGCGGCGGGCGGCCCGCCAGACAAGCGTCACATGGCGCGATCCGCGAGCGCCCTTAGCTTCGCGAATAATTCGGCACACGGCGCAATCCGCGAGCTTCCTTAGCTAATGAGATATTCGGCACACGGCGCAATCCGCGCGCGCCGTAAGCTTCCTGAAGAAATTCTCATAATCGCGTCACGTTGCGGCATTGCGGCCTGGTGGAAACAATTGCTGGTTCATTTCCCTGTCGCCGCCATGTTAACCTCCAGATAAAGCATGCAAAAGATATGATCCGAGGAGGCAATTGCGTTGGAGAGGAAATCCCGGACAATCCGCCGAGGTTCGGCCGCGCTGCTCATGGCCGGGCTGCTGCTGGCCGGCGCGCAGGGAGCCGCGGGCGCCGCAGCCGTGCACACGGCGGGCGACGACGACACGTTCTGGAAGCTGTCGAAGACGTACGGCGTGCCGCTGGACAAGCTGATGGCGGCGAACCCGAATATCGATCCGCTGAACATCTATAAAGGATTGAAACTGGTCATTCCGGATGCGGCAAATTCCGGATGGACCATCCATGCGGCGAAGGACGGCGACACATTCTGGAAGCTGTCGAAGGCGTACGGCGTGCCGCTGGACGAGCTGATCGCGGCGAATCCGAACGTCGATCCGCTGAACATCCATGCGGGGTTGAAATTGGCGATCCCGAACGCGTCGCCCACCGTGGAGACATCGTCCGCCGCCCAAACCACCGCCGCCCCGACATCCTCCGCCTCCCAGACATCCTCCGCCCAAACGTCCTCCGCCGACCGGACGACCGCCGCGCAAGCGTCTTCGGCCTTCCAGGCGCGCAAAGCGGGCCAGACGCCGAAGGCGTACAAGGAAGCGCTGCAGGTGAAGGCGACGGCCTACACGGCGGCCGCGGAAGAGAACGGCAAATGGGGCGCGGTGGACTATTTCGGCAACCCGCTCAGCGTCGGCACGGTCGCCGTCGATCCCGCCGTCATTCCGCTCGGCTCGAAGCTGTATATGGTCGGCTATGATTACGACGGGCTGCCGAAGGGCGGCATGTACGCGATCGCCTCGGACACCGGCGGGGCGATCAAGGGCAAGCGCATCGACATCTTCGTGCCGGACAGCCGCGCGGAGGCGCTCAAATTCGGCATCCAGGACGTCATCGTCTACATCCTGTAAACAGACGCGCAAATTCCTCCGGGCAGGCGCCGCGGATAAAAGAATGACTCCCGCATGCGCCCGGACGCTGCGGGAGTCATTGCCGATGTCAGATTTTGAAGATTTGAATCGTGCGCTGCAGCTTGAGCACCGTCTGCTGCATTTGCTCGGCCTCTTCGACGACCGACTGGACCGCGGCCATCTGCTCGTTCATCGACGCGGACACCTGCTCGGTGCCGGCGGCCGACTGCTGCGTGATCGCGGAGATGTTCTGGATGGAGGCCGCGATCCTGCGGGCGCTCTCCAGCATCGCGTCGCTCTCCTTGCTGAACGCTTCCATCTGTTCGGAGATGAACTCCACGCTCTTCACGATCTCGTTGAAAATCTCGTTCGTCTGGCGGATCAGTTCGTTCTGGTCGCGGACGATGCTCTCGTTCACTTCCATATTCGCGATCGCGTTCTTGATGCCCTGTTCGATGCCGCGGACGAGGGAGAACACTTCCTTCGTCGAAGCGCCGGCTTCTTCGGCGAGCTTGCGCACTTCCTGCGCGACGACGGCGAATCCGCGGCCGTGCTCGCCGGCGCGCGCCGCCTCGATCGAAGCGTTCAGGGAGAGCAGATTCGTCTGATCCGCGATCTCCTGGATGGACCGGGTGATCTTCGAAATGCCTTCCGCGTGTTTCGCCAGTTCTTCAATGGTGCGGGACACGGCTTCGGTTGCTTCCACGTTGCGGCGCATGCCCTCGGTCTGATTCTCCACGGCCAGGCGGCCCTGGCGGACCAGCTCCAGCGTGCGGGCTGAACGCTCGTTCATCTGTTTGGTCGAATCGGCGTAGCCTGCGACCTTGCTCTCGATCTCGCTGATCGATTCGCTCATCTGCGATACGTCCTCCGAGATCTGGTTCGCGCCGGTCGCCAGTTCGCCGGCCGAGATGGTGACCTGTTCCATGACGAGTTTCAGTTGTTGATTCCGCTCATAGATGTTGCGGGACGCTTCGGAGACAAGCCGGGTGATGGAGGATGTCTCGCGCAGTATGTCGCGCAGCCGTTCGATCATGCTGTTGAAGGCCTGCGCGATGCCGGTCGCTTCCGATTCTCCGCTTCCTTCAAGCTTTATGGTAAAGTCGCCCTTCGCGATCTGGTACGCGGCCGAACGCATTTCTTCCATCGCGCTTGAAAGCGCTCTCTCAAACAGGATGGCAATAGGATATACGGCGATGCATAACACAACGATGAGCACGAGCGGCAGCAATATGTTCTGTCCGCCGATCAGCGCTGCAACCAGCATGGCCAGCGAGAAAAGCGCTGCAACGAGATAGCAGGCGATTAGACACTTCATCCGCGTGGATTGCTTGATCAACCAGCTCATGGTGTGATGCTCCCTTACTTGTGGAATTATGCCATATTATAACACCTGTGGTTGAATTGGTCTATTGTTGCAGGACAAATTGACCGGAGGGACTTTTGGGTGATTGCCCGCCGAGATTTGGCGCAGATTTATTGTCGCACTATGTCTAATGATGTATAATCTAGTCTGTAATCCCTGTAAGGATTATGAAATAATGGGAAGAAAGGAGGGAAATGATGAGATTGGAAGATATGCCCCTCGCGCGGCAGATTGACCAGGTCTTCCGCCAGCTTGAACCGGAGCTGACCGATGCGGTCGCGGGGACGGTCACGATCCAGATCCGCAACAACATGGTGGGAAAATACGGCGTCCGCCATCATCCGATCGAGTCCGTCAACGGCCGGTTCTTACCGAAGGGGCGGGGCATGACCGCACAGCAGGTGAACGAATTCCGCCGGATGGCCGTCGAATCCCTGCGGATGAAGCGGAACTGGACGCACGGCGAGATTCTGTTCGACTTCGCCGTGAGGCGGGATCGGGAATGGACGGCGAGCGTCCAATACGAGTCGAACTACAACACGTCGACCTGGAGGTTCCGTTATCCGCAATTGCCGACCGAATCATCGAAGAACCAGCTGGCCTGATTTACGGCCAATCGCCGACGGGGGATCATGCCGAAACATCAAGAACGGGGTTTCCGCTGACGCGCATGTCGCCATCCGGGAGCCCCGTTCCGCTGTTATGAATGTCGAATCCGCTATCTCGCGAATCTGCCCGCAAGCTGTTCTTCCGCGATCTGAATCAGCCGGCGGGTGATGTATCCGCCGATCGCCCCGGCGTCGCGTGTGGCCATGTAGCCGTAATACCCGTCCTGCGGGAGCACGATCCCGAGTTCCTGGGCAACTTCATATTTGAGCTGCTCCAGCGCGGCGCTTGCCTGAGGCACGACGAGCGTGTTGCTGTTCCGTCTGCTGGAAGGCATGCTGTTCACCTCCTTGGGCGGTCTTAGTATGGCTGCCCAAGGAGGAAATATTCGTCTCGCGTTCCGCCCGGCGGGCGCTCAGCGCTCCACCGTTCCCCTGACCTTGAAGCTGTGCTCGCGCTTCGCTTCCCGTTCGGCCTGTTCCCGTTCAATCATTTTGTTGATGTCATACCTGAGCCTGTCGGAGCAATTCTCGCACAGGTGGCCCTTCCGGGTGGGACTTCCGCACAGGTCGCACACGTCGGTCAGATTCGGGTACGCCGCGAGACTGATCTTCTTGTTCCGGATCCATTCCCGGATCTGCTTGATCGGAACGCCGGTCGCTTCCGCCGTCTCCTTGACCGTCGCGTGCCGGTTCTTGAACAGGTACCGGTCGACCGCGTCGTACTGGCGGTCATGAATTTCGGCGCATTCCGGACACAGATTCCGCGTCTTCACCTGAAAGACCTTACCGCACATCGCACAATGCTCGACCCTGAACTCGGCCAACATTATCCCGCTCCTTCGACATATTTCAACAGTTCTTTCTTCCTATGCTACCACAGAAATGCTTTGGATGAAAAGCAAAGGGAGGCAAATGTGACGAAGGTCACAGACATGCAAGCCTGTCAGGCCGTCAGACCCGGGGCGCCCGCGCATCGCCTTGACTTTCGCGCCGCGGCGGGTATAATGTTTCCAACGGCTGTGACGGGAAAGAGTACGCCAACACCCGCGATTCAAGAGAGCCGGTGGTCGGTGTGAACCGGCATCGCGGCTGGCGGAATGGGTCCCCGAGCCGGAGGCAGGAAAGCGGTCCGTCCGCGGCGGATCGCCCATGGTCTCCCGGAATGCTCCACGTTACGGAGCGAGAGGCTGCGCTGCCGGATTCTGCGCGATCGGCGGCGGAGCGAATAAGGGTGGCACCACGGTCCCTCGTCCCTTGCGGCGGGGGTTGTTTTTTTATTCTTCATACTTCTCATAAGGGGGAGTGCAAGATGCCAAGGGTATTGTCGGGCATCCAGCCGAGCGGACAGCTCACGCTCGGGAACTACATCGGCGCGATCCAGAACTTCGTGAAGCTGCAGCACGAGCACGAATGCTTCTATATGGTGGTCGACCTGCACGCGGTCACCCTGCCGCAGGACCCGGCCGCGCTGCGCGAGCAGACGGAATCGGTGGCGGCGCTGTATCTGGCGGCGGGCGTCGACCCGTCGCGCTCGGCGATTTTCATCCAGTCGCATGTGCGGGCGCACGCCGAACTCGGGTGGATCATGACGACGCTCGCCTATATGGGCGAGCTCGAGCGGATGACGCAGTTCAAGGAGAAGGCGGCCGGCAGAAGCTCCGTTCCCGCCGGGCTGTTCGTCTACCCGACGCTGATGGCCGCGGACATCCTGCTCTACAACGCGGATCTCGTGCCGGTGGGCGACGACCAGAAGCAGCACCTGGAGCTCACCCGCGATCTGGCGGAGCGGTTCAACGGACGCTACGGCGAGACGTTCAAGCTGCCCGAGCCGTTCATGCCGGAAGTCGGCGCGCGCATCATGTCGCTCGACGACGCGTCGAAGAAGATGAGCAAGAGCAATCCGAATCCGAACAGCTATATCGCGCTGCTCGACGAGCCGGATGTCGTCCGCAAGAAAATATCCCGCGCGGTCACCGACTCCGGCCGCGAAGTGAAGTACGATCCCGCTTCCAAGCCGGAAGTGAGCAACCTGATCAGCATCTATGCCCACTGCGCGGGCGTGTCGGTGGAAGAGGTGGAGCATCGCTACGAAGGTCAGGGTTACGGTCCGTTCAAAAAGGATCTCGCGGAACACGTCGTGTCGGTGCTGGAGCCGCTGCAGGCGCGTTACCGGGAAATCCGCAGCTCGGGCGAGATCGGCCGCGTGCTGAAGGAAGGCGCGGAGCGGGCGGCCGAGGTGGCGGACCGCACGCTGGGGCTCGTCAAGGAGCGGATGGGCTTCCTGCCGTCCATCTGACCCGCGGGCCGGGAAGCGGAAAGCGGCCGGCTCCGCAAGAGAGCCGGCCGCCTCATCATTTGCGCTTGAGGACTTTCGCCCGGTACATGAAACCCGCGCCGATGACGGCGAACGTCAGAATGAAGAGAATCGCGGCCAGCCACCCGTTGTGGCTGACGGCGACGCCCGTCGCCAGCATCAGGGCGACAGCGCTTATCGCGAACAGAAGGGAAGCGGTCTTGGACATCTTCGTCTCTCCTTGGGCGAATTCGGGACTTGAGCAAGGTCAGGCATAAGAATACGGATGAGGCACATAATAAGCTTGCAAGCTTGCATCAACACTACAGCTCAAGGGACGAAAGGAGACGACAACCATGGCAGGCCAAAACCGCAGCAGCAACACGCTGGTCGTTCCGCAAGCCAGAGCGGCGCTGGAGCAAATCAAGTACGAGGCGGCTCAAGAGCTGGGCGTGCAAATCCCCCAAGACGGTTACTACGGCAACATGGCGACGCGCGACGCCGGTTCGCTCGGGGGTTACATCACGAAACGCCTCGNCCAGATCGCTGAACAACAATTGGCGGGCAGCCGTCAATTCTGAAGCATATCAAGCCTCAAGAAGCCCGGATGGTTCCGGGCTTCTTGCCGTCTCCTCCGCCGATTGCTATGCTTACCATTGTACCGGTTTCGCGCCGCGGATTCAACTTCGCCGGCAGGAGGGGGAGCGGCATGTACCGCTGTTTCGCGGAATACCGGATCGCGGAGGAGAACAGGGAGCGCTATTTCGAGCTGATGGCGGCCCTCAGATCCTCGCATCCCGGAATGTATTTGTATGAAGGAACGGATCAGCCGGGCCTGTTCGTGGAAATCTGGGAAGCCGGGACGAAGGAGGAGGCGGACCGCATCCGCGGGATGAGGCTGTCGCCCGAATCTCCCTGGGGCCCCGTCACCCGCCTGGCTTCCGGCAATGTCCACATGTGGGTGTTTCACTCGGTATAGTCTTCCGCTTCGCGGGCGTTCACGGTGAACGGCGTCTGCTGCGTGATGACGCCGCCCTGGAACGGATATTCGTAGTTGATCGGACCGTCGAACGTGATGTAATCGACGTTGACCATCAGCAGCAGATAGCGCATGCCCGTCGTCGGATCGCTCAGAATGAGATGGTCCCGCCCGGCCGCCTCGATGATGCCGCGGAACACCTTCGCGTTCCATTGGCTGTTGTTCTCGTACGTCGCGTAGACGGTCGCCATTTTGCCGCGGTTGAGGCGGAGAATGTTCTCGACATAGGATTCTTCCTGCGGAACCGTGACGATGCTGCCGCCCGTCGGCGTGATGAAGGAGCCGCTCGGAACGCCCGGCAGGCCGCTTGCGGGCATGAACGGCACGGTTCCGGTCCCGGGCATCCCGGACGGCATCCCGGACGTGAAGGTTCCGGGCATTCCGGCGGAAAGGGGCGCGGCGGTGTCGGGCCATCCGGCCGCGGGCTGCGTCCCCGTCATGCCGCCCGTCAATCCGGGAATGAAGGGCATAACATTGCCGTAAGCGTCATACGAAGGAATGGTGGACATGTCGGTCAGTGATCCTCCTTTGCCAGTTTTAGTAGACGCCGGGGCAGTCGCTGCCTGACGGCGCATAGAAGCAGTGGTTTTTGAACCGTCCGCTGTGGTTCTGGTTCCACCAGGTGCCGGGGCACTCGCCGGTCGGGCGGAAAAACCAGAGCGCGTTCGAAGCGGGATGCTGCCGTTCGCCGTTCACGACGCGCTTCGCCAGGCGGATCTCCTTGTCGCGCGCCCGCTGGTAGAAGTAGCCTTTCGTCGTCGCTTCGAATCCGCCCGGGCGCTGGTAGACCATCTGCGGGATCGTGCGGATGTTCCGGAAGTCGAGGCAATTGCCGCGGACGCGGTTCACGCCGACATTGCCGACCATGAGCATGCCGAGTTCGCCTTCTCCTTCGGCTTCCGCGCGCATCAGGCGCGCCAGCAGCTTGATGTCCTCGGAGTTCGCTTTGATGACGGCCATTCGGTTCATCATCACTTCCTTCCACGGCGCTTTGTGCCTTCGCATGGGCGAACGCTGCATTATCCTATGGCGGCGACCGCCCAAATGTTCCGCACGCGCCCATGAAAGTGTCAAATTGTTGAACCCGCCGGCGCGATCATTGTCAACGGGCGAGCGTTTAAGGTATGATAGGTAACGATTCCATGGGCCGGGAGCGTCAGGCCGCTCCGATATCGGCGCCTGAAATTTTCGGGAGGCCCGCCGTGTTGAAAGACCTCATCAATCTGACGAAACCCGGTATCATTCGGCTCAACCTGATCGCGGCGTTCGGAGGCTTCTGGGTCGCGTCGAAATGGGACATCGACTGGATGCTGCTGATCTGGACGCTGCTCGGCACGACGTTCACGATCGCGTCGTCCTGTGTCATCAACAACTATCTCGACCGCGACTGGGACGCCAAGATGGAGCGCACGCGGAACCGTCCGCTGCCTTCGGGGCGCATTGCGCCGGCCGTCGTGCTCGCCTTCGGCATCGCGCTCGGCGTGCTCGGACTGTCCATATTGTTCTTCCTGGTCGATCCGCTGTGCGGCTGGCTCGGCCTGCTCGGCATGTTCGTCTACATCGTGATCTACACGCTCTGGCTCAAGCGCCATTCGACCTGGAGCACCTCGGTCGGCGGCATTTCGGGCGCGATGCCTCCCGTCATCGGGTACTGCGCCGTGACGGGCGGGATCGACGCGGGCGCCTGGCTGCTGTTCGCGCTGCTGTTCCTGTGGCAGCCGCCGCATTTCTGGTCGCTCGGCATCCGCCGCGTCGAGGAATACCGGGCCGCCGGTTTTCCGCTGCTGCCCGTCGTCAAGGGCGTGAAGCGGACGAAATGGCAGATGATTCCGTATGTCGTGCTGCTCGTGCCGGCCGGCATTCTGCTGTATGCGTTCGGTTACGCGGGCGTCATTTTCCTGATTGTGTCCACGGCGTTCGGTCTGTTCTGGAGCTGGCATACGATCAAGGGCGTGCGCGCGTCGGACGATGTCTCATGGGCAAAACAGAATTTCATGATTTCGGTCAACTATCTCATGGTCGTCTTCCTGGTCATGGTCGTCAACACGCAGGGGGACGGCGCATGGCTTCCCTGATCATCGCTGCCGATCAACACGGAGGAGGGGAATGGCGTGGCGTTCATCAAGCGCAACGGATTCGCGATCGCCGTCGGCGCGCTCGTGCTGCTGATGGCGGGGTATTTGCTGTATGCTTACGGTCCCTGGAAGGGGGAGAAGCTGCCGGTCGTCCTCGAAGTGCCGGATTTCACGCTCACGGATCTGGACGGCGAGCCGTTCACCTTCTCCGAATCGGAGGGCAAGGTCAGGCTTGTCTACTTCTTCTTCGCCACCTGTCCCGATGTCTGCCCGCTTACGACGCGCGACATGGTCGACGTGCAGAATGAGCTGAAGAAGCGCGGCGATTTCGGCAAGAAGGTGGAATTCCACTGGATTTCGATCGATCCGTACCACGACACGCAGGAGGTGCTCGAGCGCTTCGCGGACGGATACAAGGCGGACCGGTCCGGGTGGCGCTTCCTGCGGGGCGAAGCGGAACAGATCGTCGAGATTGCGAGAGGGTTCAACCTGATCGTCCAGAACCCGTCTCCGGACCACATCGTGCACCAGAACATCATCGCGCTCGTGGATCAGAAGGGGCAGCTGCGCAAATACATCTTCGGCAGCGACGAAGACGAGCTGCTGGATCCGGGCGAGGTCGTGAAGGATATCTACAAGCTGCTCTGAGCCGATGCGCGCGGGCTGCCGCCGGATCGGCCGCAGTCCGGAAACGGGGACGATGACCGGATGATGTCCATCCTGCTACATATCCTGACGAATAACGTGATCCCGCTGTCCGCGATGATCGCCGCAGGCGTCGTCATGCAGCGGGCTTTTTCATTGGACATTCGGACGCTGTCGAAGCTGAACTTCTATATCTTCTCGCCCGCGATCATGTTCAAACTGCTCTATGAAGCGGAGATTTCGGCGGCCATGTTCGGCAAGGTCGTGCTGTTCGGCCTGATCATCATGGCGCTGCAATACCTGACCGCCGATCTCGCCAGCCGCGCGCGGGGGGCGTCCGCCCAGCGCCGGGCGGCGCTTCGCAACAGCGTCATGTTCTACAACAGCGCGAACTACGGCATACCGCTCAACCAGCTCGTGTTCGCGGGCAATCCGTACACGCTGTCCATCCAGGTGCTGATCTCGATGATCCAAAGCCTGGCGCCCAATACCTACGGCGTGTACGCGGTCAACGCGCACAAGGCGAGCCCGCGGGAGATCGGGCGCGTCGTGCTCACGCTGCCGGTCATCTATGTCATTCCGCTGGCCCTGCTGCTGCGCGCCTGCGAAGTGCCGATCCCGCCGGCGGTGGAGGTGCCGGTCGGCTATCTTGCAAACGCTTTTATCGGCACGGCGCTGCTGACGCTCGGCGTGCAGCTCGGCAGCATGTCGTGGCGGATCGAGCGCGCGATGGCCGTCGACGTCGGGCTGTCCGCGCTGCTCAGGCTGGCCGTCGGGCCGGCGCTGGCTTGGGGATTGACGCTGCTCATGGGCTTTGACGACCTTGCGGCCGCGGCGCTCATCGTCTCGTCCGCCGCGCCGACGGCGCTCAGCAGCGTGCTGCTCGCGGTCGAGTTCGACAACGAGAAGGAGTTCGCCTCCCAGGCCGTCTTCTTCTCGACGCTGCTCAGCGTGCTGAGCGTAACGGTCGTCATCGCGCTGGTGACGTGATCGAAGCGTGCGCGGGATGCGGCGGCGCGGTCTGCCGGGGGTTCGGCAAATTTCGGAGAGATGTTGCATGAAGCGTCAATTGCGGCAAGAACATGCGGCACTCAAATCATCGCAAGGAAGGGGCGAAAACGCTTCATGAATTTCGCGGGCTGGATCAGGAACCGATTGGCGGTCAGAATTGCCATACAGGTCGCGTCGCTCATCCTGATATTGTCGTTCGGCTACATCTGGCTGCAGGCGGCCAACGCGAAGAACGCCTCCGTCAATGTGATCAACGCCCACGGGGTGCATATCGCCGAGAGCTATGTCCGGTCTCTCGACGTGGCGCAATTGGAGGCGTTTCTTGGCGATCCCAAGGAAAACGAGACGTACTGGTCGATCCGCGGCGAGCTGGACCGGTTCAGGACGGAGATCGGCGCGCTTTATGTTTATATTTTCCGCATCGACGATGAGAAACGGGGGCTGATCATGATCGACGGCCAGCCGCCGGATTCCGATGTGGCGTCCCCGATCAATGAAGAGTTGATCCTCGGTGAAGACGATGCGGATGCGCTTCTCGCGGGCCGTCCGGCGACTTCCGGCATCACGGACGATCCGCTGTACGGTCTCTACGTGACCAGCTATGTGCCGATCGCCGGAGCCGACGGCGCCGTGGTCGCCGCGCTCGGCATCGATACGGAAGCCGCGCTGGTGGAGGAGATCGCGGACGGCGTCGTCCGGGACAGCGTTCCGTATTTTGTGATCATGATCGCGTACGCGCTGCTGGGAACCGGCGTTGTCGTATGGCTGATCGTCCGCGCGCTGCGGCCGCTTCGCCTCATGGTGTCGGGGGCGGAATCCATCGCGTCCGGCGATTTCCAGACGGCGAACCGGCTGCTCAGGGACAATCCCGTGCGCTCGCTGAACGAAATCGGATCGTTGTACCGGGTCATGGCGAAGATGTCGGACAGCCTGAACGCGCTGATCCGCGCCATGGTGTCCGATGTGGCGCGAACGGCCGAACGGCTCGTCGGCGCTTCGGAGGGTCTCGCGAAGGAATCGGGCGATCTGCTCGAACTGAACGGCAGGGTGCGCGAGGCCGCGGACCGCGTGGCCGACGGCACATCCGTCCAGCGCGCGAGCACGGAGGAGAGCGCCCGCGCCATGGAAGAAGCGGCGGCGTCGATCCGGCGCATATCCGAGTCGTCGCTGGCCGTCGCGGATGCGGCCGAACAGGCGCTGGAGAGCGCGGAGAGCGGCGGGGAGATGATCGAAAATCTGAACGGCCAGATCCGGACCATTGCCGAGGCGACGGACGAAACCGCGCGGAGGACCGAAGCGCTGCGAAGCCGTTCGAACGAGATCGAAGAAGCGATCGCCGGGATATCCAGGGTCGCCGACCAGACGAAGCTGCTGGCGCTCAACGCCGCGATCGAGGCTGCGCGGGCCGGCGAACACGGGGCCGGATTCGCCGTGGTGGCGAGGGAAGTGCGGAAGCTGGCGGAGGAAGCGGCCGTCCTGACGGAGCGGGTGGCCGCGCTGCTCGGCGATATCCGGAACGAATCGGTGCGCATCAGCGAGGCGATGCTGCGCAACGCCGGCGAGGCAAGGTCGGGGGAAGAGCAGTCCGGCAAGGTGCGCGAAGCTTTCGCGGACATCGTGGAGAAGTTCCGCGTGGTCAGCCGGCATATCCAGGACATTTCGGCGGCGGCGGAGCAGCTCACGGCCGGTTCGGAAGAGGTGACCGACTCCGTCGCGGAAATCGCCCGGATCGCGAGGGGCTCGAACGAGCAGGCGCTGCAGATCCGGGAGGAGACGGAGAAGCAGCAGCGGAGCGCGCAACGCGTCGCGGACGCGGCCGCGGAGTTGAACTCGGCGGTGCGCCGTCTGCGCGACTCGGTGCGGAATATTCAGATTTGAGGAAGCGGCCCCGCACGGATTGTGCGGGGCATATTTCGGGATATTTATAAAGTGTTGACTTTATAAATCAATTGTTTTATTATAGGGGTGAACAGGGATATCGCAGCGAAGAAAAGACCGATTGCCCAATATTTGATCAGGGAGGCGAATCTTCATGCAACACGTCATCTCGAAGGATGGAACGAAAATCGCTTATGACCGGACGGGCGAGGGGCCGGTTGTCATCCTGGTGTCCGGGGCGCTCGGCGTCCGGTCTTTCCCCGGAACGTTGCGACTGGCGGAACTGCTGTCGGAACGCTTCACCGTCATCAATTACGACCGGCGCGGCCGCGGCGACAGCGGCGACGGCCCGGAATACGCGGTGGAGCGGGAGATCGAGGACATCGAGGCGCTGATTGACGCCGCCGGCGGCAGCGCGTCGCTGTACGGCATCTCGTCCGGCGCGATCCTCGCGCTCGAGGCGGCCGACCGGCTGAAGGACAAGGTGCGGAAGCTGGCGCTCTACGAACCGCCGCTCATCCTCGACGGCAGCCGCCCGCCGCTGCCCGCCGATTATGTGGAGCAACTGAGGGCGGCGAATGAAGCCGGTCAGCCGGACAAGGCGCTCGAGATCTTCATGACGCAGGCGCTGCTCATTCCGGCCGAGTTCCTGGCGCCGATGAAGGAAAGCCCGATGTGGCAGGGGATGCTGGCCGTTGCGCATACGCTGGCCTACGACGGGGAGATCGCGCGGGATGTGATGGCGGGCAGGCCGCTGCCGGAAGGGAAATGGGCCGATGTGCGGGCGAAGACCGTCGTCGTGAGCGGCGAACTGAGCGAACCGTTCTTCCGGACCGCCGCGGAAGAGCTGGCGGCCCGTCTCCCCGACGCGAAGGCGGAAGTGCTGGCCGGACAGGGCCACGATGTGTCTTCCGATGCGATCGCGCCGCTCTTGATCGGGTTCTTCGGTTGATGGTAACCTGAGATACAGGTGGCCGCAGCACACGATTTCCCGGGCGGCAAGGAGGAATCGACGGAAGATGACGACGGACTTGTTCTCCGCCGTGGCCGACCCGACAAGGCGCCGCATTCTGGAACTGCTCGCCGGACGCGGTCAAATGTCGGCAACGGAGATCAGCGACCATTTCCCGGTAAGCGCGCAGGCCGTTTCCCAGCATCTGAAAGTGCTGCTTCAGGCCAACCTCGTGTCCGTGGAACGCCGGGCGCAGCAGCGGTTGTACCGGCTCAATCCCGACGCGATTGCCGAGCTGGAGCAATGGACCGCCGGGCTTCGCGAGCGTTGGAGCCGGAGGCTGGACCGGCTGGATCTGGCGCTGAAAGCGGCGCGGCATGAATCGATATCGCAGAATGACGGGGAGGGCGAGTCTGAGGCATGATGGCGGCAAGGCAGGCGGAAGGCCGGGAAATCACGATGACGCGGTTCTATGACGCGCCCCGGGAAGTCGTGTTTCGCTATTGGACCGATCCCCGCCTCGTGGCGGAATGGTGGGGACCCGAATCGTTCGTGAACGAGAAGGTCGTATGGGAAGCCGTGCCCGGAGGGGAGATCCGCATTGACATGCGGAGTCCCGACGGATCGATCTATCCGACCCGGGGCGTCTTCCACGAGGCGGCCGCCCCGGAGAAGCTCGTCTTTACGACCGGATTCCGGGACGAAACGACGGGCTGTTGGAGGATGGAAGAACGGACGACGGTCACGTTCGAAGACGCGGAGGGCGGCACGAAACTTACGGTTCATTCCGTCGTCGTCTCGTGCGCGCCGGAATGGACGGCCGCGCTCGACGGCATGGAAGCGGGCTGGTCGCAGACGCTGGAGCGGCTTGCCCGCGTCCTGGTTTGAAATGATCCGCCGCCGAATCCGGCGTTGAACCGTCGGCGCGGCGGATCACCGATCTTCTTGCTGCAGCAGCCGGGTGAGCTCGTCATCCTCGGGATGGATGATGTACGCTTCAAGCCCGGCTTTTTCCAATTGCTGGATCAGGTACTCGTCCGGCGTGTTCTCGACGCCGGGATAGCCCTTGCGCGTGTAGATGTGTTCGGCGTCGGGAAAAGCGTCCCGCAAGATGCCGCGGATCCGTCTGCCGGACGGGTCGTTGTCCGTGAAAATATACAGTTCCCGGTCCCCGACCGTTCTTACCAGTTTGTCGATCTGATCCGGCCCGGGCGTTCCGAACGTGCACAGGATGTCCACGTCGTCGGTGAGCAGCCGCCGCAGACGGGCGCGGTCGTTTTTTCCTTCCACAATAATGACGATATCCACTTGAGCATCCCCCGGATTGTTCTGTTGCCATCCATTGTACTTATTTCCCGGGAAAAGTCGAATACCGGGGTCAGCCGATGCGGGGCGACGCCGCGTGCAGGCGGCGCGCGCCGGCAAGCGGCAGCAGGATCGCGCCGGTCATGAGCACCAGGAACGCCAGAAAATACGGCGATATCGCGTCGCGGAAGTAACCGGCGGCGAGCGGACCGAGGAACGCGCCGACGGAATAGGCGATCGACAGCACCGAGAAGGTGCGGCCGTATTTCGCGCTGCCCGTCAGTTCGATCAGCAGCGTGCTCATCGCGGGATAGATGACGCCCTTCGCCATGCCGATGATGAACAGCAGCGCGGCCAGCGGGATCATATCGCCCACGGCGGCCGTGAAGTAGGCAAGCGCCAGGGTGAGCGCGCCGGCCATCGTTCTCCGGAGCGACGAGTACCGGTTCAGGAACATCATGCTGAGCGTCACGAGGGAGCCGAGGCTGAGAACGGAGAACAGCAGGCCGGTATGCATGATGCCGTTGCCGTGCAGCGCGAGCATCGGCAGTTCAAACGACAGGATGCCTTGCGCGCAGGACATCGCGATCGGCAGCACGTAGACCAGCCAGGGCAGCGGCGGATCGTCCGCGGCGCCCGGCGGCTGCGGCGCGTGCGCGGCGGTCTGCGGCGCGGGCGTTCCGGCGGGCGATTGCTGCGAGCCGGTCGGTTGCGCTCCGGTGCCGGCAAGTGACGGCATTGTGCCGGTTTTCTGCGCCTGTGTGCCGTTGAGCGGTGGGAGCGGGCCGTTTTGCTTTGCCGGCGATTGCTGCGAGCCGACCGGTTGCACGTGAGTGCCGGAGAGCGGCAATGTGCCGTTTTGCGGCGCATGTTTGCCGGCGAGCGGCGCGTATGACGGCGGTCTGTGAATGGCCCCTTGCGGGGATGCGCCGGGATGCGGCGGGCCGGTTTTGATTTTGATGATCACGCCCGGGGATTGGACCGCCGCGTCGACGATTCCGGACGGCTGGACTGCGTTGTCCGCGGCTTCAGGCGGACGGCTGTTCTGCGCGTGCGATCCTGTGTTCGCGGCGAAGTGCGCGTCCTGAACGCCATAGGAGCCGGTTGCGCCGTCCGCGGTCGCGGGCGGCCGGATGTCGCGGATGAACAGGAGCGCGCAGATTGAAGTGGCGATCAGCAGACAGCCCAGCGCGAAGAACGAAAGCTCGAAACCGAGGCGGGCGACGAGCAGCGCGCCGGCCGCGGGAGAGACGACCGAGGCGAGCGTGTGCACGAGCCCGTTCCCGGCCATAAGCTTGCCTTGCAGGACGCGGTCGGCGGTGATCCGGGCGAGCAGCGCCATGCATGCCGGCGACAGGAAGGCGAGGACGAATCCGCTGATGGAGCGGAGGACAAGGAGTTGCCACGGATCGTCCACCCGGGATTGCAGCAGCAGGACGATGCCCGCTGCGAGCAGGCTGAGCACGATGAAGACGCGGCTGCCGAACCGGTCGACGCTCCAGCCCGCGATCACGTTGCCGGGCAGATGGGTGATCGAATAGAGCCCCATCATCAAGCCGATGAACGACGGAGCGGCGCCGAGCGAAACGGCGAACGGGGTCAGGATCGGATATTGCGCGTGCAGATCGAAAATCGCGATGAACGAAAACAGATAGAGCCAGAATGCGGTTCTCATGCGGTCACGCTCCGTTTCATGCGAGCTTCGGGGTTCCTTCAGATCATACGCCCCTGGCGGACGAGTTATGTCTGCCCGTCTTCACGGACCGGCTCCGGCACGGCCGGGGTGATCATTTTTCTGCGAATGCGGGAAAAATGGTTGATGACGGCGAAATTGGAAGATCGTGCGCGCCGCCTTCCGTTCCCGTACGCCGGGAGGCATTGCGCGCCGCGTCGGATCCGGCGGCCCGGTGCGCGTCTTTCTTCGCGTGGACGCCCGTCGGCGCCTACGATATAATGAAAACGGGTTTTTCCGCATATGGTCCTCGGGAATCGGATCCTTAACGCAAGAACGAACGCAGAAGGCGGCGCCGTCCCGTGCGCTGCCGTCAACTTTCAGCCGTTTTCCGCCGTCAGATATGCATGAAAAGGGGGGTTCGTGCGATGCTGGGCGAACTGTTCCAGGCTGATCCGGAGACGTGGAAGCAATTTCTGGCCGATCGCTGGTATGTGCTGGCCATCGCGCTCGTCGCGATATTGGTCGTGATCAAGATCGTGAAGACCGTGGTGAAATGGCTGCTGGTCGCCATCATCGTGGTCGGCGTGCTGCTGTACAGCGGCTATTCGCTGGAGGATCTGCGCGTCGACAGGCTGAAGGCGCTGGGCGAGCAGATCAAGGATCGGGCCGTCGCGGCGCTGACGCATGAAGTGATCGAAGCGATGGCCGGGGAGTCCTCGGACGCGATATACGCGACGGGCGAAGACGGCACGTTTATTGTGAAAAGCAACAGCCTCATCATCACGGGCAAAATCGGCGAGGACGAAGTGTCGATCACCTATCTCGGCGCGCCTCTCGGCCGCGTGAAGCTGGACGATGCGATCACGTCGTTCATCGACCAGGCGAAAGCCGCAAGCTGATCCGCCGATGAGCGAAAGGGCGTGACGCGGATGCGTGCAGCAGATTTTGCGGAGCCTGTCGCGGTCGCTGTCGCCGTCATCATCGCCGTATCGCTCTGGCAAGGCATGCAGCAAGGCGCGCCGGGTTCCGCGAAGCGCCTTTTGATGTTCCTGTGGGAGACGGTCTGCGCGATCGCGTCGCTGGCGCTGGCCGCGCGGATCGCGACGGCGCTCGGGCCGGCCGTCGAGGCGCGCCTCAAGCGCGCGGATCTTGAGCCGCCCGCCGGCGATCTCGACAATTGGTCGCTGGCGTGGCACACGTTCATCACGGGCGTGCGCGATTTCTCGCTGCTTCGCTTCGGACTGCTGTTCCTGGCCGGCTACATCGCCGTCCGCCTGTCGCTGGGCCTGTTCGCGGCGGCCGCGGCGCGGCTGACGGCCGCCCGGCGAAGGAACAAGAACTCGTGTACGAGCGGATCCATCGGGATGCGCATCGGCGGGGGAGCCGGGATGCTCAGCCGCGCGGCCGGCGCCGCGCTCGGCTTCGTCCACGGCGGCGGACGGGCGCTCGTGCTGATGGCGGCGCTGTTCGTCTATGTGTCGCTGCTGCCGAACGCGCCGCTCGCCGGCCGGATCGAATCGTCTCCGCTGTACCGCGAAGCCGCGGATCGGCTGCTCGAACCGGCGGCGGGCGGCGTGATGGCGGAGCAGGGTCCGGTATTGTCGAAGGCTGTCGAAACCGAGTTCCGGCGCATTCTGCAGCGCCGCTACGAGATCATCGACCGCGACGTGCCGGACGACATTCGGGAGGCGGCGCTCCGCATCACCGCGGGCGCCGGGGACGATGAAGCGAAGGCGCGCGCGCTGTACGAATGGATCGGCACGCGCATCGCGTACGACTGGGACAAAGCGGACGCCTACATCGAGCGCGGGGAATGGCGGGAGCAAACGCCGGAGGACACGTTCCGCACGCGGCGGGGCGTCTGCATCGACATCGCGCGCCTCTACGCCGTCATGGCGCGCAGCGCCGGGCTGGAAGCGCGGGTCGTCACCGGGCTTGGCGCGGACGGCCGGGGCGGCTTCGGTCCGCATGCCTGGAACGAGGTGCGGGCGGGAGAGCGATGGATTCCGCTCGACGCGACCTGGGCGAGGTCCGGCGACTGGTTCAATCCGCCGGACTTCGAGCTCACCCATGTGCGCGATGTGTGACGGAAAGCGGACATAACGGATGCGTGCGGCGGAATATTTTTCAACCGGGAAGCGGATAAGGGGGATGCGGTCGTGGCGAACGAACAGCGTACGGAAGAAGAGCAGCGGAGATTGATCGCGAATCGGCGGCATTTCTCGTTCCGGCTCAATGTTTTCTTCTTCTGCACGTTCCTCCTGTTCAGCGTGCTGATCGTGCAGCTGGCGATCCTGCAGTTCGTGCGCGGTCCGGAACTGCGCGCCGAGCGGACGAGCAGCGGCAGCCGTCCCGTGCAGATCCCGCCGATCCGCGGCGACATCTATGACGCGACCGGCAGGCCGATCGCGTATTCGGTGTCGACGCAGTCGCTCTATTTCACGATGGAGCGCTCGATCAAGGAGGCCGAGGCCCGGCGGATCGCGGAGCAGCTCCACGAGGTGTTCACGAAGTACGGCGATCCGAACGAGGCGATCACGGTCGACCAGATCATCGAGCGGATGGACATCAACTTCCGGCAGAACACGATTTTCACACCGCGGCTGATCAAGTACAACCTGACGAAGCAGGAGATCGCGTATTTCTCGGAAAACAGGGAGAAATTCCCGAACATCAGCATCGTGGAAGACACGATCCGCCATTATGACAAGGACACGGTGGCGGTGCAGCTCGTCGGCTATCTGAAGAACTTCGACTCTGCCGTCACGTCCGCCGCGACGAAGGATTTCTACGAGCAGAAGAAGCAGTCGACCGACCCGACGCTCAAGTATCTGAACGACGAGGACGTCGGCATGGACGGCATCGAGCTGATGTACCAGGATGTGCTCCGGGGCCGCAACGGGGTCAAGATTTACCCGGTGAACAGCCTCGGCGANATCATCGGCGAGCCGACCGTCACGAAGCCGGAGAAGGGCAGCGACCTGTACTTGACGATTCATCGCGNCGTGCAGCTCGCGACGGAGCAGGCGATCATGGATCATCTCGAGTATCTGCGCAACGCGCCCGTGTCCAGCGGCGACCGGGCGGAATACGCGCGCGCGGGCTACGCGGTCGCGATCGAGGTCGACACCGGCAAGGTGGTCGCGATGGCGAGCATGCCGGACTACGACCCGAACGTCTGGCAGGGCGGTCAGATCAGCCCGTCCAATTACGAAGCGACGAAGACGTACCACAAGAACGGGGCGATCTCGCAGGCCTACCAGGATTGGGGTTCGCAGGAGGAGGCGAACAAGCACCCGTCCTCGCTCGTGCCGCTCGGTTCGACGCAGAAGCCGCTGACGGTGCTGATCGGGCTGGCGGAGGGACTGATCACGCCGCGCACGGTCTACCACGACACCGGCGTGTTCCAGTTCGGCCGGGAAGGGTACCGCGTCTCGGTCCGCAACGCCGAGCGCAGCGCGTTCGGGCGGCTGACGCCGACGACGGCGATCCAGAAATCGTCGAACACGTTCATGGCGGAGATGATCGGCAACGCGCTGTACTTGAGGGAAGGCAAGAAAGGCGTCGAGATCTGGGACAGTTGGGTGAAGCAGTTCGGCCTCGGCGTGTCGACCGAGAGCGGGCTGCCGGGCGAGTCGAAGGGCGTGATCGACTATTTCCACGAAGCGGAGAACGGCAGCCCGCAGTCGGCGCTCATCTACGCGTCGTTCGGCCAGCAGGGCCGCTACACGGCGCTGCAGCTCGCGCAGTACGCGGCGACGCTCGCGAACCGCGGCAAGCGGATGAAGCCGCAGTTCGTGGAGAAGATTGTCGACGCCGACGGCCGGACGGTCGAGACGTTCGAGCCGGTCGTGCTGAACACGATCGATCTGCCCGATGAGTATTGGAATGTCGTCATCAACGGCATGAAATCGAACGTGCGGGGATTCGACGGGTTCCCGTACGATTTCCGGCGGAAGACCGGCACGTCCGAGCAGCAGACGAGCGCCGGCATCGTCGAGAACGCGGTGTTCATCGCGTTCGCGCCGGCCGACAAGCCGAAGCTGGCGGTCGCGGTCGTCGTGCCGGAGGGCGGATACGGCGGCCGGGGGGCGGCGCCGATCGCGCGGAAGATTTTCGACGCGTATGATTACTACATCGGCCTTACGGGCACGCCGCGGAAAAATGTGTACGTGCCGCAGCAGCCCGCGGCGGACGGGCATCCGGTCGCCCACGGCAGCCAGCAATCGCTCCAGCGCTTCCAGTGCCGCGTCGTGTTGCCAGTTGGGGCGGGCCCGGCGCGTCATCAGCGGGTGAA
>Ga0065723_100070_pt1 | contig 20336 bp, 18 predicted proteins | sample TheenrcuSG05Z960_FD_59110 | JGI IMG/M metagenome (GOLD analysis project Ga0065723, IMG submission 59110) | Thermophilic enrichment culture from UC Davis - Sample SG0.5Z960 | ecosystem: Engineered > Solid waste > Grass > Composting > Bioreactor | place: USA: University of California, Davis
CGCGACGTCGCCCGGTACTCGACGCGGATCGGCTCACCCAGCCGCGGCGCGGCCGGCGTCACGCGCAGCTCGCTGCGCAGCGCCTCCAGCTCGCGCGCCGCCGCCACGACGTCGCGGGCGCCGGAGATCGTCTCCCGGCACCGGGTACGGCGCTCCAGGTGGCGCGCCACCCGACGACGCTGGGCCTCGTCGGCCTCGCCGAGGGCGAAGGCGCGGATGCGGTTGAAGGACGGGTGACGCGAGAACCGCAGGTTCGTATGGACCTCCGGACGAGCTTCCAGGCGCGATGCAGTCTCAGCTCGGGGGCCGTCCGCGTGATGCCCAGCAGTTCGGCGATCTCGGCGTGGGTGTAGCCCTCGACCTCGCGCAGCACGAACACGACGCGCAGCGGATCGGGCAGCGCCGCGATCGCTCGTTCCGGCTCAGGGGGCGCGGCGGCGACGTCGGCCGCCGACTGCAACGGCTCGTGCCGCATGCCCCCTCGACGCCGCAGGACCATGAGCGAGGCGCGCACGGCGGCCCGCCGGATCCACGCGCCGAACGCACCGCGCTCCTCATAGCACGCGAGCGCCTCGGGCGGCCCCACGAACACGTCCTGGAGCACGTCCTCCGCGTCCTCTCGCGAGCCGAGCAGCCGCAGCGCCGCGGTGAAGACCGCCGGCGCATGCCGTGCGTACAGCTCCGCGAGCGCCTGCGTGGATCCGCTCCGGACCGCTGCGATCAGCACTGCATCGTCCGCGTCGCGCACGGTCGCGCGCTCCGGCGTCTGCGTTGGCGTGTCGGACATCGTGACATCGGCCTCCATCCCTCTCAATGCCGGTGGAGGCCGGGATCTTTCATTGCTTGCCCGTGCGTTGCCGGGGGCGGGAGCCCCAACGGGACGTCGGCGGCGTCGGGAGGCGTGGAAGGAGTGGGTACGGAGGGGGGCGGCGGCGGAGAGCCGGCCGACCGGCGGCTCACGGCGCCCTCGTCGGATCCCACCCGGTGACCAGCCCCTCGTCCAGCGCCTCGAGCCGCTCCATGTCCGCCGGCGAGAGCGAGTAGTCGAACACGTTCGCGTTCTCCCGGATCCGCTCCCGGTGGACGGATTTCGGGATCACGATCAGATCCTGCTGCAGCGCCCAGCGGATCAGCACCTGCGCCGGCGTGCAGCCGACGCGCTCCGCGACCGAGCGCAGCGTCGGGTCGCCCAGCTTCCGCCCCTTGGTGAGCGGGCTGTACGCCTCGAGCGCAATGCCGTGGGCCCGGCACAGCTCCACCACGTCCTGACGGCTACGCCAGCTCCACGGTGAGAGCTCGATCTGGTTGACCGCCGGCACCACGTTGCAGTGCGCGAGCAGCTCCTCCAGGTGGGGCACCATGTAGTTGCTCACGCCGATCGCCCGCGCCCTGCCTTCCTCGTACAGCCGCTCGAGCGCACGCCAGCTCTCCAAGCGCCGCTCCGAAACCGGCCAATGAATGAGATAGAGATCCACGTGATCGAACCCGAGCCGCTTGAGGCTTGCGTCGAACGCGGCGAGTGCCTCGTCGTAGCCGTGGTCGTCGTTCCACAGCTTGGTCGTGACGAACACTTCTTCCCGCGGGATGCCGCTCTCGCGGATCGCGCGCCCGACGTCCGCCTCGTTCCCGTAGATGGCGGCCGTGTCCACGTGGCGGTAGCCCGCCTCGAGCGCCCAGAGCACTGCGTTGCGGGTCTCGGGGCCCGCCGCGGCCCGGTAGACGCCGAGTCCGAGCCGCGGGATCTCAATGCCGTTGTTCAGCCGGATGGTGCTGCGGATCGTGAGGTCCATGGTCTCGCCCGGTGAGGGTTGCGGGGGACGACGACGCCACCACCGCGATGGCGCCGTCACCGAGATGTAGCGCGTCGGCGCCGTCCGCGCCAACCCCGTGCCAGACGCGGTTCCTGCCGGCTCCCCCGGCATGAGCCATGCAACGGCCTGCCCCGGGAGGAGGGAGCGATGCGCGAGATGAAGGCAGCCGAGCTGATGACCCCGGACCCGATCATCGTGGAGCGGGGCACCCCGATCAGCGACGTCGCCCGCGAGTTCCGCGAACACGACATCGGCATGGTGCCCGTCGTCGAGAGCCACGCGGACCGGCGGCTGCTCGGCGTGATCACGGACCGGGACGTGGCGGTCCGCTGCGTGGCTGCGGGCCACGAGCCGCACCACTGTTCGGTGGACCAGCACATGACGCGAGACGTGCGCGCGGTCCGGGCTGGCGATGACGTCGCCACGGTCATGGCTGTGATGAAGAGCGCCCAGGTGAGGCGGGTACCGGTGCTGGACGCGAAGGACCGCGTCATCGGCATCATCGCGCAGGCCGACCTGGCGGTGGACGCCGTCGAGGAGCAGGCCGTCAGCAAGCTCGACGTCGCCGACACCGTTGCCCGCATCAGCGAGCCGGCTCACCCCGAGAAGAAGTCGGTGCACTGAGCGGCCCGGCACGGGTGGCCTGGGGAGGCACGATGGAGATCCGGAACCTGGATTTCGACATCGTCGTGACGCCCGAGCAGTGGGAGCAGCTCGGGCGCGCTGCGGCCGCGACCGCGCGTGACGGCGCGGGCTTCGCCTGGGACGAGCGCAACCCGGAGGAGATCCGCGTGCTGTTCCGCGAAGACGATGTGCCGCCCCGCTGGGAGGACGCCGTTTCCGCCGGCGACGTGTACGGAGCGAACGCACGGACGGGAGCACGCTTCATCTTCAACGATGGCCACCCCTACGCCCGCATCGAGCCGCCCTACACGCCCGCCGAGCCGGTCATCACAGAAGAGGAGCAGGAGGCAATGCGCCTCGAGCTCGAGCGCTGGGTCCGGGCCAAGTGGCACGAGCTGATGCGCATCTCCGGGCTCCACTACACACCCGGTCACATCCCGCAGAGTTGAGGAGGGCGTGCCGCGAACCAGCGGCAGGGCCCGCGCCGTCGTTCACGGCACGTGGTGAGGAGCCGCGGCGCCGACCCGGTGATCGCCGGCGCCGCGGCCTGGCCTCACGCGACCCTGATCCACTCCGCCAGGTCCTTCAGGGTCGCGCGCTTGCCTGTGGAGAGGATGCCGATGCGGTAGATCTTTCCGCCGATCCAGACGCACACGGCCAGCGCCAGCGCGAGCAGGGCGAGGGATGCCGCGATCTGGACGCTCGGGATGGGGGCGGCCGCCATGCGGATCGGCATCGCGATGGGCGCGGTGAACGGGATCAGGCCGAGGATCGCGGCCGTGCGGCCGAGCGGGTCTCCCGCCAGCGGCACCATGAAGAGCAGCGGCACGAACAGCGGGAGCATGATCAGCATCTGGAGCGACTGGGCCTCCTGCTCGCTCGTGACCGCCGCGCCGAGCACGGCGAACAGCGAAGCGAAGAGGAAGAAGCCGAGCAGCAGATAGACGATGAGGAGCGTGACCGTTCCCGGCGCGATGCCCAGGGAGCGGATCGCATCCGGAGCGACGCCGAAGCGTGCGGCGATGGCGCCGGACTGCGTCATCAGCAGCACGATCAGCACGGCCCAGATCAGGACCTGGAAGAGCGCCACCGAGCCGACCCCCAGGATCTTGCCTGCCATGAGGCGCGACGGACGCACCGAGCTGGCCAGCACCTCCGCGATCCGGTTGGTCTTCTCCTCGAGCACGCTGCGCATCACGCTCATGCCGTACATCGCGACGAGCGTGTAGATCGCCATCGCGATGATGTAGGCGGCAAGAAACGTCGACGCCGCATCGCCGCCCTCCTCGCCCTCCGCCGTGATGCGGGCGTTGTCCACCTCGACGGGGCGGATCAGCGCCGCGACCTGCTGGAGCTCGAGCCCCACCTGCCGCAGCCGCTCCGCCTGCACCGCCTGGGACGCGGCGCTACGGATCTCACGCAGCACGCTCGGTCCGCCGAGCGCCTTGGCGCGGTACTGGACCTGATTCCGCTCGAGCACGTCCGCCGGCAGCACCACGTAACCGTCCAGCTCGTCCGCCTGGATGCGCGCGTGCAGCTCGTCCCGCACGGCATCGAGCGGCCCCGCGATCACCTCGACACGGTAGCGACTCGTCTCGGCGCCCGGCGCCGGGGCCGTGAGCGCCTGCACGAACCGCTCGCCGATGCCGGCCGGCGCTTCGTCGACGATGGCGAACCGCCGCTCCTCGGCGCCATCGTCGAGCATCACGGGGAGGATCAGGACAGCAGCCAGGAAGAGTGGGAACAGGATGGTGCCCAGCACGAAGCCGCGCGTCTTCACCCGCTCGAGGAACTCGCGGCGCAGGATGAGCATCACCTCAGACATGGGCCGGCTCCTGGCGGCGCTCCGCCACGGCTGCGTTGCCGACGTGGGTCACGAAGATCTCGTGCAGCGACGGCTCGATGCGCTCGAAGCGGTGGAGAGGCACCGGCAGGCGCGCCAGCTCGGCCAACAGCTCGCCGGGCTCATCGCCCGCCGGCAGCTCCACCTCCCACAGCTCCGGAGCCCGCTGGGTCCTGCTCAGCAGTCGCCGGTTCCCGTGGATGAAGCGGTCGGCCTCGGCCGAGGCCTCGTCGAACTCGATCAGGTAACGGTTGCCGCGGTTGGCCCGGCGCACGTCGCGGAGACGGCCGTCCAGCACCTTCTGCCCGCCGGCGATGATGCACACGTACTCGCAGAGCTGCTCCGCCTGATCCATGTTGTGCGTGCTGAAGATCACCGTCCTGCCCTGCCGAGCGGCATCGAGGATGGTGTCCCGCAGCACCTCCTGATTGACCGGGTCGAGCCCGGAGTGCGGCTCGTCCAGGATCAGCACCTCGGGCTGGTGCAGCACGGTGGTGATGAACTGGACCTTCTGCTGCATGCCCTTCGACAGCGTCTCGACCTTGGCATCGCGCCACTGCGCCAGGCCCATCCGCTCGAGCCACGCCTCGCCCTCGCGCCGCGCCCGGTCCGCAGGCACGCCCTTCAGGCACGCGAAGAAGATGATCACGTCGATCACCTTCATCTTGCGATACAGGCCGCGCTCCTCGGGCAGGTACCCAACCCGTCGCAGCACTTCCCGCTCGCGCGCCGGGTCCACGCCGAGCAGCGAGATCCGCCCCGCATCACGCGCAATGATGTTCATCACCATGCGCAGCGTGGTGGACTTGCCGGCGCCGTTCGGCCCGAGGATGCCGTAGATCGACCCCGGCGGCACGGAGAGGCTCAACTCCCGCACCGCGTGGTGGGTCGCGTAGCGCTTGCTCACGCCTTCCAGCACGAGGGTCTCGGACATGGCTCCACCGGGTTCAGTCTTCGGCGCCGGAGCTCGCCAGGTCCCGCACGACCGCGGTCAGGGCACGCACGCGCGCAGCGTCCTTCGAGCCCGCCGCGTCTCGCTCCAGCTCTGCCGCCAGCGCCGTCAACGTGGCGCGCCGCTGCTCGCCCCCCTCCCGCTCCGCACGGTCCAGAGCGCCGCGCACCGCGGCGATCCGGTCAGCGGACAGCCCACGGCCGCGCTCGAGCTGGTCCACGTACGCCCGCGCGACCACGAAGCTCGCCGGCCACTCGATCCGCGGCTGGAGCTGCGGGTTGAACTCGTCGAAGCGCACGAGCTTGGCCGCCTCGATCTCGTTCTGCGTCAGGTGTTCGCTGGGAACGAGCTCGAAGATGTCCAGCCCCCGCCCGATCTCGGACCCGACGATGACTCCGTTGTACCAGTACGCGGACCAGTACCCCCCGAGTGTCAGGCGGTCCGGGTTGACCGGCCCGCGGTCGAAGAACGCGATCTCGACCGGGTTCGCCGGGTCCGTGAAGTCGAAGACCGAGACGCCGCCCTGGTACCAGGCCTGGACCATGATGTCGCGGCCGGGCACGGGGATGAGCGACCCGTTGTGCGCCACGCAGTTCTCCACGTCCGACTGCGGGGCCGGGACCTTGAAGTAGCCGGCCGGCCGCTCGGCGAGCCTGCCGTTCTCCAGCCGGAAGATCGCGTTGGCGCCCCACTCGGGCCGGTCGGTGGCGCGGCACCGCGGCGCGACGCCGCCGCCCCACTCGTCCGTGAACACGACCTTCGTGCCGTCGTTGTTGAAGGTCGCCGAGTGCCAGTAGGCGAAGTTCGGGTCGATGACCTCGGAGATCCGCTTGGGGTTCGCCGGGTCGCGGATGTCCAGCAGGATGCCGTTGCCGGAGCACGCACCCGCGGCGAGGCCGATGGCCGGGTAGGCCGTGATGTCGTGGCACTGGTCCGTGCGCTCGGTCCGCTGCGTGCCCGGGCCGTGGTCGCCGCCGGGCCAGAGCCCCGCGATCGTGCCCGTAGCCGCATCCGCGAAGATGCGCGGCTCGTTCACGATCTCCGCCCTCTCCGGGGCGGCCAGCGGCACGCGGATGACCTCGATGCGGAAGTACGAGGTGTTCGGGTCCTGCTCCGGCGGAAGCCCGGAGCAGCCCGGCAGCTCCTCCGCAGGGCGAACCCGGCTGATGCCCTGCACATAGACGTAGATGTGGTCGGAGTCGTTCGGCTCCGTGACGAGCGTGTGGGTGTGCGAGCCCCGGCACGTCTGGATCGCCGCGACCTGCCGCGGGTTGTCCAGGTCGGTGCTGTCGAAGATCCGGACGCCCATGAACCGGTCGGGACTGACCTGCTGAGCGACGCCTTGCGTCCCGCAGTCCACCCGCCCACGCGGCTCTTCCACCGACACGAACAGCAGGTTCCCGTACACCGAGACGTCACCCTGCCCGCCGGGGCACACCAACTTCGCCCGCAACCGCGGGTTCCGCGGATCCGAGATGTCCCAGACCTGGACCCCGTGGTAACTGCCCTGGAACACCAAGTTGCCCTGGAACGCCAGGTCGGAGTGCGCGAACGCGAAGTCGCCCGGATCGCGCGGGTTGAAGAAACCCTCCGACGGAGGACGGTGCGCGAGGTGCACCAGGTTCCTCGCCGCCGACTCCGCGTCCAACCACCCCCCGCGCAGCCCCACACGCGGGTCCGCGCCCGCCGCCGTACGGGCCGGCGCCGGCGCCTCGGGCCCGCTCGCCCCTGCCGCGCACGCCCCCACCGCAGTGGTCAGAGACAGCGCCAACACGGTCAGCTTTCTCGTTCTCATGATCGCGACCTCTCCTGGTCCAACGTCACAGGGCTCGAGGGGCGAACACTGCGTGAAGGGGCGGCGCCCGCCGCTCTCGCTCCTCACTGCTGCAGCATCGCCTGCATCCGGCGGATCTCCGCCCGCTGGTCCGCATCCACGTCCATCGCCAGGCGGAAGACCTCCGGGTCCTGCCCCGCACCGGGAGCGGCGAACAGCTCACCGACCATCACGAGCGCGCCTTCGTGGTGGCGGATCATCAGCTCGAGGAACAACCGGTCGAACTCCTCGCCCCGCGCTTGCTCCAACCGCGCCAGCTCCTCCGCGGTCAACATCCCCGGCATGGCCGCCTCGCCGTGCGCGGCCCCGTGCACGGTGCCGTCGGCGCCGACCTCCGGCACGTGCTCGCCGCGCTCCCGCAGCCACTGCTGCATCAGGGCGATCTCGTCCCGTTGCGAGACCTCGATCCGCTCGGCGAGGAAGCGAATGGCCTCGCTCTGTGTCCGCTCGGGGACCAGCGCGGTCATCGCCAGCGCCTGGGCGTGGTGGACGATCATGTGCTGCATGAAGCGCACGTCCTCGACGGTGTACGGCCGCCGCCGTGCTTCCGCGGAGATCGTCGCGGCATCAGGGCCGCCGCCCGTGGCCGGACGCGCCGGCACCGGCGCCGGGCCCGGCGACCGCGAGCCGCACGCCGCCACGACGAGGACGGCCCCCAGAACTGTCGGCAGCCGCCGACCCATTCGATTCACGTCGTTCGCACTCCGTGCGGGCTGGGCAGGCGCGAAGCGGGGCCGTCCGCGCGTGGACAGCCGTCGCGGGCGACCCCGCCGGGTATGGAAGCCTTTGATCTGTCGCGCAAGTTATTGTGCGAACGGCGGGTCTGGCAAGGCGGGAGGGTTCCGTCCGCAGAGGAGCCCGCTTAGAATTGGGAACCCCGGAGCCACGCATCCGGACGGGAGGCCGGCATGCTCGCACGCTTTCTCGTACCCCTCGCGCTCCTCGCCCTCGCCGCGTGCGGCGGCGGCACGCCGGCCGACGGCGCACCCGACTCGCCCGCCCGCGAACCCCTCACGCAGCAGCAGCGCGACAGCATCATCGGAGCGTCCGCGCTGCCGGGCGCCGGCGCCGTGCAACGTGCGCTCGACGCCGCGGACAGGATCTCGGACCGCGCCGCGCGCCTCGACTCGCTCCAGCGCTGAGCTCGCCGCGCGCGTGACCGGGCTTACCGCCCTACTCCACGCGCAGCGCGATCACCGGGTCGACCCGCGCTGCGCGGCGGGCGGGCAGTGCGCTCGCCAGCACGGCGACGAGGCCGACGAGCAGCGGCACGCCGAGGAAGGTGACCGGGTCGGCCGGGCCGATGCCGAACAGCATGCTCCGGAGCAGCAGCCCTGCCGCGAGCGCGCCGGGCAGGCCCAGCGCCGTCCCCACGAGCACGGGCCGCAGCCCCTGCCGCACGACCATGCCGAGGACCTCGCCGGCGCCTGCGCCGAGCGCCATGCGGATCCCGATCTCACGCGTGCGCTCAGCCACGCCATACGCAACGACGCCGTAGATCCCGATCGCGGCGAGAGTGAAGGCGAGGGCGGCGAAGAGGGAGAGGAGCGTGGTGCGGAAGCGGGGCGCCGCGACGGTGGCGCCGATGACGTCGTCCATCGCCCGCACGTCGGACACCGGGATCCGCCGGTCCAGCTCGCGCACGACACCGCGCGCGGCAGCCGCGAGCGCCATCGGGTCACCGGCGGTGCGCAGCACGACGTACGCGTTCGACGTCAGCCAGAACGGCGCCTGCGCGAAGGGGATGTACAGCACCGGCTCGGCCGGCTTCGCCAGCTCGAACTGCCGGACGTCCGCGACGACGCCGACGATCTCGCGCACGCCGTCCTGGAGCTGGATCCGCCTGCCGATCGGGTCCTCGCCCGGGAAGTACGCGTCGGCGAGCGCCTGGTTGATGACGACGACGGGCGTCGCACCCGCGCGGTCGCGCTCCTCGATCCCGCGGCCGCGGAGCACCGGCGTGCGCAGCGTGGCGAACAGCGCGGGCGTCGCGGTGCGGATCTCCGCGCCGGGCGTGTCCTCGCGCCGCTCGGGAGCAGGCCGCCCCTCCGGCAGGAATGAGAAGCGCCAGTATCCGCCGCTGAACGGCAGGATGTTGGTCGCACCGGCGGACTCGACGCCCGGCAGCGCGGCCATCCCCTCGAGCACGCGGTCGTAGAGCGCGTGGACGCGTGCATCGGTTTCGTAGCCGTTGAACGGCGGGCTGAGCCGGAACGTCAGCACGCCGTCCGCTTCGAGGCCGGGGTTCACGGCGTACAGGCTCGCGAGGCTGCGCACCAGCAGGCCGGCGCCCGCGAGCAGCACGACGGTGAGCGCGACCTCCGCGGCGACGAGCGCGGCACGGAACCGCGTCTGGCGCCGGTCGGCGCCGCCGCGCGCATCCGCCTTGAGCCCGGCGTTCACGTCGGCGCGCGCGGCGCGCAGCGACGGCGCGATGCCGAACAGCACGCCGGTCAGCACGGAGAGCGCTGCGGTGAACGCGAGCACGCGCGCATCGACGTCGACGCCTGCGAGGCGCGGCAACTGCCCGGCACCCAGTGCGACGATCACGTCCCGCGCGAGCCAGGCCAGGAACACGCCGAGCACGCCGCCGAGCAGCGCAAGGACCACGCTCTCGGTGAGGAGCTGCCGCGCGATCCGGCCGCGCGACCCGCCCAGCGCGGCGCGCACCGCGAGCTCGCGGCGGCGGCCGGCCGCGCGCGCGAGCAGCAGGTTCGCGAGGTTCGCGCACGCGATCAGCAGCACCAGGCCGACGGCGACGGACAGCGCGAGCAGCGCAGGTCTCACCGGCCCGACGATGCGGTCCTTCAGCCTGACGAGACGGATGTCCCAGCCCGCGTGCGAGTCCGGGTACTCCGCCGCGAGCCGCCGCATCAGCGTGCTCGCCGCGGCCTGCGCGCTCTCGAGCGTCACGCCTTCACGCAGCCGTGCCGCCGCGGTCAGGAACCGCATTCCGCGCTCCGCCCACTGATCTCGCGTCCAGTACGCGGGCGTCGAGGCCCAGACCTGCGGCACGTTGCGGCTGCCCCGGTTCAGGCCCGGGTCCTCGAAGTCCGCCGGCGCGATGCCCACGATCGTGTAGCTCGATCCGGGCGACAGCGGCCGGCCGATCACCCCGGGATCACCGCCGAACCGGCTCTGCCAGAGCGCGTGGCTGATGACGGCGGACCGCGCGCTCCCCGGCTCGTCCTCCTCCGGCAGGAAGAAGCGGCCGAGCGCGGGGCGCACGCCGAGCACGCGGAAGTAGTCCGCGTTGACGAACGCGCCCTCGACCCGCACCGCGCCGTCCTCACCGTGGAGTACGACTTCCGTCGGGTCGTACATCGCCACGCCCTCGAAGATGTCGGTGCGTGCGCGCAGGTCCTGGAGATCGAGGTAGGAGAACGTACCGTCCGTCTCGCCGTGCTGAACGCGCAGCGGAACGATCCGCACCACGCGGTCCGGGTCCTCGTAGGGCAGCGGCCGGATCAGCACGCCGTCCACGATGCTGAAGATCGCGCTGTTCGCGCCGATGCCCAGCGCCAGGGTCAGGACGGCGGTGGCGGTGAAGGCCGGCGCCTTGCGCAGCGTTCGCAGCGCGTAGCGTACGTCCTGCGCGAGCTCGTCGAGCCAGCGCAGCCGAACCTGGAGGCCCATGCGTCGCTCCGCGAGACGGGTTGCGGTGGATGGCGCCGCGAGGCGGGCCGGGCGACCGGGCGCCAGCCCCCGCGGCCGACGGTCTCCCGAGGCAAGCCGCCTGCCAGCGATAATATGCGGGTGGATGTCCTCATCGGACAACAATTTGCGTCCCATGCCCCCCGCGGCCGCCCGCACGCGGACTGCGCGTTTCCGGGACCCCGCATCCCGCGGGCGGACAGGCGCGCAGCGGCTCGGCGCGCTCAACGGCGGCGATCGGAGGTGTCACATCGCCTTCAGCGCCTCGACCGGATCGATCCGCCCTGCCCGACGGGCGGGCACGTAGCTGGCCAGGAGGGCCACGCCGAGCAGCAGCGCCGCCGCCGACACGAACGCGAGCGGATCGCCCGGGCTCACCTCGTAGAGCAGGCTGCGCAGGAAGCGCGTGAGCGCGAACGCGGCGAGCAGCCCCACGGCGATCCCGGCCAGCGCGAGGCGCGCGCCTTCGCGAACGACCATGCGCACGACCTGACCGGAGGTTGCACCCAGCGCGATGCGCACGCCGAGCTCCCGCGTCCGCCGCCGCACGGTGTACGAGAGCACGCCGTAGATCCCGATCACGCCGAGCACCAGCGCGGTAGCGGCGCCCACGAGCAGCAGCAGCATCGTGAGCCGCGCCTGCGCCATCGAACGCGCGACGACGTCCTCCAGCGTGCCGATACGAGCCATCACCAGCTTCGGATCGACCTCATCGATCGCGTTGCGGATCACGGGCACCAGCGACAACGGATCGAGCCGCGTCCGCACGACGTACATCTCGTCGCTCGGGATGTAGACGTGCACCACGAACGTGATGGTGTCGGCTTGCGGCGGGTAGAGGTTCGGGAAGTACATCACCCGCGAGGCACCGCCGGCAAGCCTCTCGCCGGGCACGTCGCCGACCACGCCGACCACCGTGTACGGCGGGTACTGGGACGTGCCGGCCCAGCGCACGCGCCGGCCGATGGGATCCTCCTCGCCGAACAGCGCACGCGCGAGCGATGCGCTCAGGATCACGCCGTGCGCGTCCCGGCTCGTGTCGATGCGCTGGAACGTGCGGCCGCGGAGCAGCGGGATCCCCATCGCCTGGAAGTAGCCCGGCGTCGCGAAGCCGTGGAGCGCGTACGGCGCCGCGGCGCTGTCGCCGGGCGGCCGGTCCACCGCCGCGATGCGCTCGTTGTGGTACGCCGGCACGGGCGTGAGCGGGAAGCCGGCCATGCTGGCGGCTTCTACGGCGTCGACGCCCGGCAGCGCCCGCAGCCGTTCCAGGATCTCGTGGTGCACCCGGCTCGAGCGATGGTAGTCCCCGTACTCGCTGGCCGGGATCGGCAGGTAGAAGGTCAGCGCGCCTTCCGGCCTGAAGCCCAGCTCGACCTGGTGCAGGCGCCAGAAGCTCCGCGCCATCAGTGCGGAACCGACCAGCAGCGTGAGCGCCAGCGCCACCTGCGCGGCGACCAGCACCCGCCGCCCGGCCTGCTCCCTCCGCCCGGCCGTCATGCGGCCGGCCGCGCCCGTGAGCGCGGCCTCGAACCCCGGCCGCCTCGCCGCCGCGAGCGGGACCGTGGCCAGCAGCACGCCGGTCACGAGCGCGAGACCGGCTGCGAATGCCACGGCGGCGCCGTCCATGCCGACCTCGCCCAGCCGCGGGATCTGCTCCGCGTCGAAGCCGAAGCGGAGCCGCACCGCCACGCTCGCGAGCGCGACCCCCAGCGTACCTCCGGCCCCGGCGATCAGGATGCTCTCGCTCAGAAAGCGACGCGCGAGCCGCCCGGCCGTCGCGCCGAGCGCCCGCTCCACCGCGACCTCCGTGCGCTGGCGCTCCGCGCGTGCCAGCGAGAGGCTCGTCGCGTTCGCCCACGTGATCAGCAGCAGGAACGCGGCGGTGGCCGCCAGCAGCAGCAGCGCCACACGCACATCGCCCACGACCGCCGTCTTCAAGGGGACGACGACGCTGCGCAGCCCCATCTGCTCGAGCCGCTCCGCCGTCACGTCCGGGTAGACGTCGGGCAACGTCCGGATCAGGCGGTCAAGCTCCCGCTCGGCCTGCTCGATCGAGACGCCGCGCGCGAGCCGGGCCACGCCGTTCATGTAGAGGTCGCCCACGTCGGCGCTCGGGCCGTACTCGCTGAGCACCCAGTCCGTATCCCACGCGGCCCACACCTGCGTCTCCGGGTGTGGGAAGTGGAAGCCGGGCGGCATCACACCCACGACCACCTGCGGCACGCGATCGAGCTCGATCGTGCGGCCGATCACGCCTGGGTCCGCGCCGTAGCGCCGCACCCAGAGGTCGTGGCTGATCAGCGCGGCGTAGCGCTCGCCGATCGCGAGATCCTCGGCGGCGGGGAGACGCCCGAGCTGCGGCGCCACGCCCAGCGTGGGAAGGAGCCCCAGTGAGGACAGCGCCACCCGGACCTGCTCCGGTGCTCCGCCGTCGCTGAGCGTGTAGATGTGCTCGACGTAGGCGCCGATGCCGTCGAAGACGCGGTTGTGATCGCGATAGTATGCGAGTGTGCCGTGGGAGAGCCCCGTCGTCGCGAGCTCGACGCCGGACGCCGCGTGCCGCACCTGCACGAGCCGGCCCGAGTCCGGGTACGGCAGCGGCCGGATCAGCACCGCGTTCACCAGCGCGAACACCGCCGTCATGACGCCGATGCCCAGCGCCACCGTCACCACGACGGGCAGCGAGAACCCCGGTTCGCGTACCAGCCTGCGCACGCCCTGACGGACGTCGCGCGCGAGGTCCTCGAGCCGCTGCACCCCTCGCGCCGCGCGCGTCGCTTCCGCGACCTGCGTCACGCCACCCAGTCGGAGGTAGGCCTGCCGCCGCGCCTCCGCCGGGCTCAACCCGCGCCGCAGGTTCGCCTCGATCTCCATCTCGAGGTGGAAGCGCAGCTCCTCCTCCAGCTCCCGGTCCTCGCGCGCCCGCTGCACCAAGGCCCGGAGACGCTCTCTCAGCTCCGCGATCAGGCGCACGGGTACCTCCTACGATCGTCGGGTGAATCCACTCGGGCCTCGCCCGCGGTCAGCCCGGGGGCGCGCGGCCGCTCCGTCACGCGCAGCGGTGGAGCGCACACCGGAAAACACAGACGTCCGCCCTCCGCCGGCTCCGCGCCGCTGCATGCCGCTGGACCCGCGCCCGCTCCGCCGGAGCTCTGCGCCTCCTCCGCGGCCCAGCTCAGCGAAGGCCGCCGGCGCGGGTGACCGTTGCTACGCCCCCTGCCACTCCAGCACGCGGTTCACTGCCTGCGACGCGCGGGCCCAATTCTCCTGCTCTCGCTCCAACTGCCGCGAACCGGCTGGCGTCAGCATGTAGTAGCGCGCCCGCCGGTTGTTCTCCGTCACCCGCCACTCCGACCGGATCAACCCCTTTCGCTTCATCCGCTGCAACGCCGGGTACAGCGAGCCCTGGCTCACGCGGAACACGTCCTGGCTCATCTGCTCGATCCGCTGCGCCAGCCCCCAGCCGTGCATCGGCCCCAGCGACAGCGCCTTCAGCACGAGCATCTCGAGCGTCCCCTGGAGCAGCTCCTGCTGCCGTTCCGCCATCACACCCCTCCTTCAGGCATTCTGGAAAAGACTACCGGAACTCCTTCAGATTGTCAAGAGAAGAGCGGCGCCCATCCGTCCGGCGCTACCCTACCCCGTCCTGCGGCAAACCCTCACGAGAGAATCCACCACTGCCCGACTGTGCGCGCGGGCACGGCCACACATCCTTCGGGCACAATCGAACCCCAACCCCACCAGGAGGGCACTATGGTCCTGCTACCCGCACCCCCGCGCCTGCCGCTGCTCCAGCGTGCGAGGCGCGACCCGTTCGATGAATGGTTCCGCGCGCTGTGGCGCTTCCCATGGGGCGCAGAGGAGCCCCAGACCACGGACTGGGGTCCGGCCGTCGAACTGACGGAGGGAAACGGCTTCTACCAGCTCACGGCCGAGCTCCCCGGGATGAAGCCCGAAGACGTCGAGATCACGATCGAGGACAACGTCCTCACGCTGAAGGGGAAGAAGGAGGAGGAGAAGGAGGAGAAGGACAGGCACTACCACATCTCGGAGCGGCGGTACGGCGAGTTCCAGCGGTCGTTCCTGCTGCCTCGCTCGATCGCGACGGATGAGATCCGCGCCGAGATGAAGGACGGCGTGCTCAAGGTGACGTTGCCGAAGCTGCAGGAGGCGGTGGGGCGGCGGATCGAGATCCAGGCAGGCTGACCGGCGAGCCGCGTGGGCGTTGCGCGCCCGGCGGGGCTCACTGCGGGTCTCGCTCCGCACTCAACGGTGAGCAACGCCCACGCCGCCACCGGCACCGGCGGCCGGCCGCGACCGGGCCGTGCCGCCGCTGAGGGCGGCACGGCTCACAACCACCTCAGCGAGGGAGGGGATATGAAACGGCACATGACGACCAAGGGGTTCGCGCTCACGCCCGCAGACGCAGCGCAGCTCGATCGTCGCGTCGCGCGTCTGGAGAAGCGGCTGCGGACGTTCAACCCCGACCTCGTCCACCTCCAGGTCGTGATCGAGAAACACCCCCGCCGTGAGGAGTACACGGGCAGCGTGCGCCTCGCCCTGCTCGAGCAGGTGCTGACCGCGAGCCGCAACACGGCTACGAGCGTCCGCACCCTGCTGTCGGAGGTGTTCGCCGACATCGAGGCCCAGCTCGACCGGCTGAAGGCGGCGCTGCGCGGCGAGACCGCGCGTGGCCGCGTGCGCAAGCTCGTTGCCCGCTGACCCGTCTGCGGGGAGGCGGCGCGATCGGCGAAGCTCAGTCCGCATCGAGCGTGCAGACGAGTCGCGAGATCGGGCCGGCCTCCCCGCCGCGCTCCTCGCTCGAGAGCAGCACCGTGCCGTCCGCGCGGATGTCGACCCCCTCCCCTTGCGGCTCCGCGAGCATGTGGAGGTCGACGGGCTCCCCGATCGGAGTGAGCCGGCCATCGTCCAGCCGATAGAGCCGGAGGTTGACGTACGTACGGATCACCACGTGCCGCCCATCCGGCGTGGCGCCCGCGCCCGTGACGTGCAGGAGTGCGAACGGCGCGTCATCGGTCAACCGGGCGACCGGCTCCAGTACCGCGACGGTGTCGGCAGGTAGCGGAGTCGGCGTGCGGTAGAGAGTGACAGGGCTCGTGCGTCCCTTGCTCACGATGTACACGCGGGCGTCCGGCGTGTCCGGCGTGACGAACAGCGCCTCGGCATCGCGCGGCCCCTCGGGGAAACGCAGGCGGAAGCGCTCGGCGGGTTGCGTTGTCGTGTCCGACGGATCGGGCTCGGGGACACGGTAGACCGTTACAGCCTCGCGCCGTTCGTTGTTGTCGCCGGTGTCCGCGATGTAGAGGCACTCGCCCGCCGGGCACGGCCCGAGCGCGATGTCTTCCCAGTCCACGTTCTCCGCGCCGGTCACCCGTACGCGCCCGAGAACGGCGCCCGTCGAATCCACGGCGAAGACCTCCGGCTCGCCGCCCGAGTCGTTGTGCAGCCAGAGCACCCCCGGGTGGCGCCGGCTGGCCGCAAGTCCACTCGCCTCGGCGAGCTCGGCCGGGAGTACGCCCACGCGCTCCGGCCGCAGGCACGGAACCACGCCGGACGCGGCGCCGTCCGGCGCCATGCAACCCGCGAGGAACACGACCACCGCGATGCACACGAGCGCGCGCGTCGCGTTTCGATCGACGTCGTCCACTCCTCTCCGCCTCTCGCGTTGAGTATCCGGGCTGGCCGCCACGCCTGTGCGAGTCTCGAGACCCGCAACGTCCCGCAATCACGCGGCAACCCGCACGGCGGACGGCGCGGCCAGCGTCGAGGACAGCTTACTCGAAAACGGGCCGCAACGCGAGGATCTGTGGCGCGGGGTCTTCGTACTCGATGTAGAAGATGCCGTCCGCGTAGGCGAGGGCGCTGCTCTTGCGCGGCAGCAGGAGGGTGCGGCGGTCGCGGCAGTCGCGTGCGTCGTATTCGTCCAGCAGTCGGAGAGCATCTGCCGTGCGGCCGCGCGCCAGCACGAGCACGCTGGAGTCGCCACCGCGAGGGCGACGGCCCAGATCGGGAGCTGCGGCAGGGGACGGCGATCGCCGATCGGGAACGGCTCGGCCTCGACCAGCCGCCCCTCCGCACCGCAGCTCGCGGTGATCGTACACGAGCAGCCGGTCGCCCCCCCCGGGAACGTGGCCGCCCACGTGGCGCCATTGGCGGAGACGGCGGCCGCGGTCTGGAAGAGGAACGGGTTCGGGGCGTCTTGCACCTCCGCGATCGGCGTCGCACCGCCCGCGAGCACGCGGCCATCGGCGCCGATCGCGGCGAAGAGCCATCCGGGTCTCGAGAAGCCGGTGACCAGCGTCTGACCCTGGAGCGGCATCACGTCGCGCCCGCCGATGTCGTGGAGCGGGATGTGCTCCCGCCGCCCAGCTCGAAGACCGTGTCCCAGCGGACCGTCGCCACCACACGCTGTCGCGGCGCCGTGGTCTGGCGGACGACGGCCTCGCCGGCATCCTGCACAGCATCACGCTGGCAACCCGCCGCGAGGAGGGCGATCCCGCAGAAGGCCGCCCCGAACGTTCGACGGCAGCGGGAGCGACGCGACCTCCCGTGGCGTGATCCCCAGCACGCCGCCCCCGGCCAGCGATCCGGCGGCTCGGCTCCACGACTCCCACTCCACCTGCGACCATGGCACCCACGACGCTCGATCCAACGGTGCACGCCCACGCCGCCTCCGCCTACGCTTGCATATCGTTGCAAGTTTTTGCATCATAATGGCTTGGCTACGCTCCGGCAGCGGCGGTCTAGCGGCCGCCGTCGGAGCCACGGCCACGCGCCCCGGGGGCGAGCTACCCGACGGGGCGTTTTTCACGCATGTTCGCCGGCCCCGCGCCGCGCGCATTACGGCTCCTGGCCCGCGCGCTCGCGGGAACGCCGCACGGGAGAAACGGGAGGAGATGACGGACCCGAACCACGAGATCCGGCGCCGCCGAACCTTCGCGATCATCAGCCACCCGGACGCGGGCAAGACGACGCTGACGGAGAAGCTGCTGCTCTACGGCGGCGCGATCCACCTGGCCGGCTCGGTCAAGGCGCGGCGCGCGGCGCGGCACGCGACGTCGGACTGGATGAAGATCGAACAGGAGCGCGGCATCTCGATCACCTCGAGCGTGCTCCAGTTCGACTACGCGGGCTTCCGCATCAACCTGCTCGACACGCCGGGCCACCAGGACTTCAGCGAGGACACGTACCGAACGCTGGTGGCGGCAGACAGCGCGGTCATGCTGCTGGACAACCGCAAGGGCGTGGAGGAGCAGACGCGCAAGCTGTTCGCGGTCTGCCGGCGCCGACGCATACCGATCTTCACGTTCGTCAACAAGTGCGACCGTGCGGGCGAGGACCCGCTGAAGCTGATCGACGACGTCGAGAAGGATCTCGGCATCACGGTCTATCCCATGACCTGGCCCGTGCTCGAAGGCGACCGCTTCGTGGGCGTCTACGACCGCACCCGGCGCCAGGTCATCCTGTTCGAGCGCGGGCAGGACCACGGCCAGACGCGTGTCCTGTCGAAGAGCGTGCCCCTCGACGCGCCTGAGGTCGAGCAGTGGGTCGGCGCGGCGGCGCTCGCCCGGCTGCGCGAGGAGATCGCGCTCCTGGACGCGATCGGCGGTGCGTTCGATCCGGACGCGTTCCTGCGCGGCGAGGTCTCGCCGGCGTTCTTCGGCAGCGCGCTCACCAACTTCGGCGTCGAGCCGTTCCTCGAGCACTTCCTCGAACTCTCGCCCCCGCCTCCACCCCGCGAGGCCGGGGACCGCATCGTCCGGCCGGACGACGCAGCGTTCACCGGCTTCGTGTTCAAGATCCAGGCGAACATGGACCCGAAGCACCGGGACCGCATCGCGTTCGTCCGCATCTGTTCGGGCCGGTTCGAGCCGGGTATGGTCGTGCGCAACACGCGCAGCGGAAAGGACGTGCGGCTCGCGCAGCCGCAGCAGTTCCTGGCCCAGGAGCGTGTGGCCGTGGAGGAGGCGTGGGCCGGCGACGTGATCGGCGTCCATGACCGCGGCAGCCTCCGCGTCGGCGACACGCTGTCCGCGGACGGCGACATCACGTTCGGCGGCATCCCGCGCTTCAGCCCCGAGCACTTCGCGCGCATCACCGTTCCGGACCCCATGCGACGCAAGCATCTGGACACGGGACTCCGTCAGCTCTCGGAGGAAGGCGCGGTGCAGGTGTTCTACGAGGATGCGGCGTCCGGTGTGGCGCCGATCGTCGGCGCCGTGGGGCAGCTCCAGTTCGATGTGTTGCTGCACCGGTTGGAGCACGAGTACGGTGTGGTTGCGAAGCTCGCGCGGCTGCCGTATTGCGCGGCGCGCTGGGTCCAGGGCGACGATGCGGAGATCCGCGACCTTGCCCGGGGCTACGGCTGCGCGCTGGTCAGCGATGCCAGGGGCGCGCCGCTCTTGCTGTTCGAGAGCGAGTGGGCGCTGCGCAACACGCAGGAGAAGGCGAAGCGCGTGCGCTTCTTCGAGGTCTCGCCGTGAGGGGCGCGGCACGGTCCAGTCCGTGGACCCGGCGACGGGCGAGGCGGTGGAGCCCGTGGATCCGCTGGCGCGGTCCCGTGGCGCCGAGGTGGGGTTCCTTGCCATGCCGGCCGCTGGCTGGCACACCACACTCGCCGTCTGGGGTGTCGAGCTGGAGAGCGAGCTGCTCTTCGTCGGCGATGCAGGCACGACCGAGCCGAGCGACGCGAGCGGCCGCATCGGCCTGACCTGGGCGAACTTCTGGCGGCCCCTGCCCCAGCTCCGCGTGGACCTGGACGCCTCGTTCGCGCGCGCACGGTTCCACGAACTGACCGCCGGTGAAGACCGAATCCCCGGCGCCCTCGAACGGGTGATCACCGCCGGGATCCCGTGGGAGCCGCTTGCCTCCGGGCCGCACGCGGCCCTCCGGATCCGCCACTTTGGCGAGTATCCGCTGACCGAGGACGGGTCTGTCCGCGCGCCGGCGACTTCCCTCCTCGACCTCAACATCGGCTGGACCCGCGGGCCGTTCAGGATCAGCGCGAGCGTGCTGAACCGGCTGGACGCACGGGACGCGGACATCGCGTACTTCTATGCGTCGCGTCTGCCCGGCGAGCCGCTCGGAGGCGTCGAGGACATGCACTTCCCCCCCGTCGAGCCGCGACAGATCCGGCTCACGCTCTCCTGGGGATACTGAGCGGGGGCGCAGAGCGAGGACCCCGGCAACGGCCCCACGGCCCACGATCCCGCGGGGGTACACGGTCTGCGGCACGGTCTGCCCGCTCCCGTCGCGCGCGGCTCCGCCGCGTGCTCCATCACGGCGAGCCCCAGATCCACGCCGCACGGATCGCGTACGAGGGCGAGTTCCGCACAGGGCTCGGTGCGCCGACCGCTCAGGCGACCGGCGGGCCGTCCGATCCTCACGCCGTATCCGCGTTGATCCGATTTCCGTCCGGTTTCCGACAAGGCCGAATGGAAGGCAGTGGGTCGCGGCTGGCGGGCGCTCCCTGGCGCCCGTCGCCGCCTCCGCTCGCGCGTGATCGGGAACCTGGTTTCGCGGACGGCAACCCGATGACCGCTACGTCCTCCGCCCCTCGGCCTGGCCGCGGCCGCCGCCTGCGCCGCGGCGGCCGTC
>Ga0065723_100111_pt1 | contig 20270 bp, 18 predicted proteins | sample TheenrcuSG05Z960_FD_59110 | JGI IMG/M metagenome (GOLD analysis project Ga0065723, IMG submission 59110) | Thermophilic enrichment culture from UC Davis - Sample SG0.5Z960 | ecosystem: Engineered > Solid waste > Grass > Composting > Bioreactor | place: USA: University of California, Davis
TCCGCGCCCTGCACCTCCCAACCGCCGCCGGCCGCGGCCAGCTCCGCCGCCTCCCGGGCGTTGCCGTGCCGCGGCCCGAAGAGCACCGGCACCTCCAGCGCCGCCGGCTCCACCACCGAGTGCAGCCCGGCCCGGTGGAACCCGCCCCCGACGTACGCCGCATCCGCGGCGGCGTACAGGTCTGCGAGCACCCCCACCCGGTCGATCACCACCACATCCGGCCGGCGGCTCCCCGGCCTCCACCCGCGCCAGCCGGTTGTGACGCAGCCCGGCCCGGTCCAGCGCCCGCTCGAGCCCCCTCAGGTGGGCCTCGTCGGGCTCGTGGGGCGCGATGATCAGGCGCGCAGGGCCCGCACCCAGTAGGCGGGCGAACGCCGGCACCACCACCCGCTCGTCCGGCGGCCACGTGGAGCCGGCGACGAGGGTGAATCCGCCCTCCGCGCGCAGGCGCTCCGCCAGCGCCAGGGCGCCGCTCCCACGACGACCCCCCTGGACCCGCGCCCAGACTTGGTCGAAGCGCGCATCGCCCGTGGTCCGCACCCGCGAGCGCGGCACGCCCAGCAGCGGGAACCGCCCGGCGTCGTCATCCGAGACCGCGCCCACCACGTCCAGCCGCTCGGTAGGCGGGGCGCAACGCGAACCGCGCCGCCGGCCTCAACCGGCTCGAAGAGGCGGCCAGCACCGCGTTCAGCAGCGCCAGCCGGCAGCCCGCCGCCTTGGCCTCGCGGGTGAGCACGGGCCAGATCTCCGTCCGGACGAACGCCACGGCCGCAGGCCGCAGCGCGGCAAGGGCGCGGCGCATCGGCCCGGGCGCGTCCCACGGCAGGTAGCCGTGCACATCCGCGCCGACCCGCGCCGCAACCCTCTCCGCCGACGGCGAGAAATGGGTGAACACGATTTGGAGCTCGGGCCGACGCTCCCGCGCCGCCGCCACGATCGCCTGCGCCATCAACGATTCGCCCACCGACGGCGCGTGCACCCAAACGAGCGGGCGCCCGGGATCGCGCTCGCGCGCGGCCCACGCCTCGAGCGCCTCGACCGCGCCGCGTCGCCCATCCAGCCCGCGCGCCAGCTTCCGGTGGAACGGCCGCGCCAGCGCGAGCACGCCTCGCGCGCTCAACAGCGCCGCACCGTACAGCGCTTCGCGCATCACCACCCGCCGCCCCGGACGCGCTCGGCCGACGGCGCGGAACACGGCGCCACACCCACGGCCGACATCCCCATCACCCCGGCGTGTACGCCCGCGCCTCGGGATCCACCTGCCGCCGGACCTCGATCAGGTCCGCCGTCGCCTCGGCTTCCGCAGGGAAGTCCTCGACCACGCGCCGCAGCGCTTCCCGCAGCGTCGCGGCTTCCACATCCAAGACCCGGTACTGTGAGCGGCGCGAGCCGAATCGGATCGTGACCCGGTACTGGTTCATGCGTTCGCGCCCCGGGTCGGGTTCGCGGGATCATGATCAACGGGAGGCCGCGCCGCGCCGAACGCCGGCCCGGGGCAACCCTCTCCTCGGCACGGATGGACGCGCTCCCGGCACACGCCTATATTCGGCGCCGCCGGCGTCGGCAGCAACGCCTGCATGCCGGGAATGCGGAAGGAGGATGAGCAGGGCGACCCACGAACCCCGCCCGCTTCTCGAGAGGAGCCCCGCGGCGTCAGGCCCGCGCCGCGGGCACCAGCTCGAGCCGCCTGCGGATCTCCTGTTCGTCGATGAACCGCAGGTAGTCCGCGAACAGGCCTTCGACGTCGCTGTCGCCGATCAGCGGATGCGCGGCGATCAGCGCCAGAGCCGAAAGCAAGCGAGTCAAGCGATGATCCGTGGCAAGCCACGCCGCGAGATCGGCAGGATTGACTCCGAGGTCCAGCGCCGCCTGCGCAATGGCGGCGTGGATGGGGGCTTTGGAGCCGCTTTCGGAGCGGGGAGAACCGACCGTCGTCATTCGGATACGCTCCATCCTGAAGGTGCGAACGCGAAGCTGCTGCAATAAACAGGCCAATCTTTGCCTGACAACGACTTACGCGATTCACATCTCGAGCGCTGCGATGCGGCGCCGCGCTGCGCGCCCCGCCCCGCCCACGGCATCCACGCCGTAGGAGAGGCCGGACCGAACGATGCGCTACATCGGCAACAAGACCCGTCTCCTGGGTTTCATCAACGGCGTCCTGACCCGGCGCGGCATCCACGGGGGCCTCGCCGTCGACCCCTTCACCGGAACCGCCAGCGTCGCGCGGGCCCTCAAGCGCCGGGGCTTCCGCGTGATCGCGGCCGACGTGATGGAGTACGCGTACGTCTTCGGCCGCGCCTACGTCGAGGTGTCCAGCGAGCCCGACTTCTCCCGGCTCGCCCCGGTGCTGGACGGCGCGCCGCCCACCCTCGAGGGCGTCATCGCCTACCTCAACCGGCTGCCGCCCGAGCCCGGGTTCATCCACGAGCAGTTCTCGCCCGAGGGCGCAGGCGGCGCCGTCTACGGCCGCCGCTACTTCACTCCCGAGAACGCCGCCCGCATCGACGCCATCCGCGCCACGCTCCACCGCTGGCGCACGGCTGACCTGCTGGACGACGACGGCTACCACGTCCTGCTCGCGGCACTCCTCGAGGCGGCCGATCGCGTGGCCAACACCACCGGCGTCTACGCTGCCTTCGTCAAATCCTGGCAGCCCAACGCCCTCCGCCCGCTCCGGCTGGAGCCGCCCCCCCTGCTGCCCGGCAACGGCTGTCGCGCCGTCCGGAGCGAGGCGCTCGAGCTCGTGCGCGACCTGCCGCCCTTCGACCTGCTCTACCTCGATCCGCCGTACAACACGCGCCAGTATCCGGGCTACTACCACATCCCGGAACTGATCGCCATCGGCTGGTTCGACGAGCGGCCCACCCTGCGCGGCAAGACGGGCCTGCTCCCCGACGCCGACAAGCGCAGCGATTGGGCCCGCCGCGGACGCTGCGAGGAGGCCCTCGCCACCCTCGTCGCGACCGCCCGGTGGCGCCACCTCGTGATGAGCTACAACACGGAAGGCATCATCCCGGAGTCCACGATCGAACGCATCCTCAAAGAGTGCGGCCGCGCCTCCACCTACCGGCGCTACCAACGCACCTACCGCCGCTACCGCTCGGATGCCGATGGCGTGAACCGCCGGTACCGCGGCGACGTGGTCCAGGAATACCTGTACTGCGTCGACCGCTGAGCCCGCCCCTCCGCCAGACGGAGAACGACCAACGACCGGCCGGGCCGGGAGGATGCATTCGGCATCTCACGTGACCGCGCCTCGCCCGGCCCGCCACGCTCCACGTGCGCCGTTGTTGGTCAATGGTTTTTCGATTATGCGTCAGCGAACGGCCCGCCGCAAGCCTTTCATCCCGCTCCGCCACGCCACGCCGCCCACGCAAGCACCAGCCAGCCCAGGATGAACGACGTGCCGCCGAACGGCGTGATCATGGCGATCCAGCGCGGCGCGCCGAAGCTCAGCCCATACAGACTGCCGCTGAACAGCACGATCCCCACCATGAACAGCACGCCCGCGGCCACGGCCGGCGCGCCCGGCCAGCGGTGCGCCGCCCACGCCGCCGCGATCAGCGCCAGCGCGTGGTACATCTGATAGCGCGCCGCGAGCTCGAGCGTCTCGAGCCGCTCCGCGGGGATCCGTGCCGCCGCCACGTGTGCGCCGAACGCACCCGCCGCCACCGACAGGCCTCCGAACAGCGCACCCACGACCAGGAAGAGTCGATCCATGGGCAACGCCCCGCTACCGTGTCCGTTGTCCGGGAGAAGCGCCCGCAGTCTAGACCGCGCGGCCCGAGACGTCAAGCGGATGGCGTGCAACGCCTCGCACGCCGCCGACCCGGAACCCGCCATCCCGCGCCGGGGTCTAAGCCGTCCGGACCCGAACCCCTGGCGTGCATGATCCGCAAGTCGTTCCTGCTCTTGGTCCTGGCTGCGGTCGCCGCGACCCTGCTCACGTGCTCTCCGGTCTACGTCCTGCGCGCAGGTATCGAGGAAGCCCGGATCCTGCGCCGCAGGACGCCCATCGAAGACATCATCCGCGACCCCGCGACCGATGCGGAGCGACGCCGCAAGCTGGAGCTCGTGCTCCAGGCGCGCAGCTTCGCCGCCAACGCCCTCGGCCTCGACGTCGGCGGCAGCTACACCACCTACTCCTGGGTCGACCGCGACACCCTGGCGCTGGTGCTCTCCGCCGCGCGCAAGGACCGGTTCGAGCAGAAGACCTGGTGGTTCCCCATCGTGGGCCACGTCCCCTACAAGGGCTACTTCAACCCGAAATCCGCCCTCGCCGCCGCCGAGGAGCTCGAGCGGGAAGGGTACGACACCTACGTCCGCCCCACGTCCGCCTTCAGCACCCTGGGCTGGTTCGACGACCCGCTCCTCTCCACGCTGCTCCGGGCCGACGACGTGGACCTCGTCTCCACCGTCATCCACGAGCTCGCGCACAACACCCTCTTCGTGCCGAGCCAGGTCGCCTTCAACGAGAGCTTCGCCAGCTTCGTCGGCGATCGCGGCGCCATCGCCTTCTTCTGCGGGATCGAGGGCGACGACGGGCGCCGCTGCCGCATCGCGCAGGACCGCTGGGCGGACAACCTGCTCTTCGCGAGCTTCCTCCAGGACCTGATCGCACGCCTCGAGGAGCTCTACGCCCGCACCGACCTCCCCCGCGACTCGATCCTCGCCCGCCGCGAGGTCATCTTCCAGGACGCCCGGGACCGCTTCCGGACCGAGATCCAGCCGGCGTTCCGCAGCTACACCTTCAGCAGCTTCCTCACGACGCCGCTCAACAACGCCACCCTCATCGCGCGCCGGCTCTACTACGACCGCCTCCACCTCTTCGAGGCCGCCTTCGAGCGCCACGGCCGCGACCTGCCCGCCACCATCCGGGCCATCGCCGCCGCCGCCGCCGCGGAGCGGGCGGACCCCTACGGCGCGCTGGACCGCATGACGGCGCCCTGAGGCCCGAGGCCGGATCCCGCCCCGATCTCGGGGGCCGCGGCCACAGCCCGCCGGTCCCTGTACGGCCCTTGACACCGCGGGCGGCCGCCCGGTACCTTGGTTGCACTTGAGAATCGTTCTCAACCTCAACCCTGCCTCCGAACGTGACCAGGAAGATCGCGAGACCCGGCTACGCCGCCGCCCTGCTCCTCCTCGCCGCGTGCGGCGCCGAGGCGCCGCGCCCCGAGGCCGAGGGGGCCGATCCGGGCGGCGTCGTCAACGTCTATTCACACCGGCACTACGAGTCCGATCAGCAGCTCTTCCAACGCTTCACGGAGCTGACGGGGATCGAGGTGAAGGTCGTCTCCGCCTCGGCGGACGAGCTGATCACGCGTCTGGAGGCGGAGGGCGCCGCCTCGCCGGCGGACGTCCTGATCACGGTGGACGCCGGCCGGCTCCATCGCGCCAAGGAGCGTGGGCTGCTCCAGCCGATCGACTCCGAGGTGCTCCGCGCCAACGTGCCGGCGCACCTGCGCGACCCGGAGGGCTACTGGTTCGGCCTGACGAAGCGCGCGCGGGTGATCGTCTACGCCAAGGACCGGGTCCGGCCGGAGGAGTTGAAGAGCTACCTGGACCTCGCGGACGAGCGCTGGAAGGGCCGGCTGCTGGTGCGCTCGTCGGAGAACGTCTACAACCAGTCGCTGCTGGCCTCGATCATCGCCAACGAAGGCGAGGCGAAGGCGCGGGAGTGGGCGGCGGCGATCGTCCGCAACATGGCGCGGCCGCCGAGCGGCTCGGACACCGACCAGGCGAAGGCGGTGGCGGCGGGGATCGGCGACGTCGCCGTCGTGAACACCTACTACGTGGCGCGGCTGATCGCGTCGTCCGATCCCGAGGAGCGGCGCGTGGGTGAGCAGCTCGGCGTGGTCTTCCCCGAGCAGGACGGTCGCGGCGCGCACGTCAACGTGAGCGGCGCCGGCGTGACGCGGCACGCGCCGAACCGCGCCAACGCGATCCGGCTGCTGGAGTTCCTCTCGAGCGACGAAGCGCAGCGCATCTTCGCGGAGGCGAACCACGAGTACCCGGTCAAGCCGGGCGTCGAGGCGTCCGCGGTGCTGCGTGAGTGGGGCGAGTTCAAGGCCGACACGCTGAACCTCGCGGTGCTCGGCGAGCTGAACTCCGCGGCCGTGCGCATCTTCGACGAGGTGGGCTGGCGGTGATCCCGGCGGCGGCGTCGGCCCCTGCGCCAGCGGCGCCGAGCGGCGTCGCCGTTCCCGAGCGGCGGCCCGGGCCCGCGGTCGTACCGGCCTTGCGCCGGCCGCTGTCCATCCGCGTGCCGCGGTTCCGGCTGGCCTGGAACCCGTGGACGCTGGCCGCCGCGCTCATCGCGGTGGCGCTCTGGGTGCCGATCCTGATGGTCGCCCGAGGCGTGCTGGAGCCGGCGGGCGAGACGTGGGCGCATCTGGCGCGCACGGTGCTGCCCGGCTACGCGGCGACCTCCATCGTGCTGGCCGCGGCCGCCGGCGCCCTCGCCCTCGTGGTGGGTGCGGGGACGGCGTGGCTCGTGGCCGCATGTGCCTTCCCCGGGCGCCGGTTCTTCGAATGGGCGCTGGTGCTGCCGCTCTCCGTTCCCGCCTACGTGGCGGCGTACACCTACGCCGGCATGCTCGACGTCGCGGGTCCGGTCCAGCGCGTGATCCGCACGCTCTTCCCTTCCCTCGCCGACCGGTTCCTCCACGTGGAGGTCGCGGGGCTCGGCGTGGCGATCCTGATCTTCGCCGGCGTGCTGTACCCGTACGTCTACGTGGCCGCGCGCGCGTCGTTCCTGCGGCAGTCGCGCACGGCGCTCGAGGCATCCCGGGTGCTGGGCCGTTCGGCCGCGAGCACGTTCTTCCGCGTCGCGTTGCCGCTCGCCCGGCCCGCGCTCGTCGCCGGCGCCAGTCTGGTCGTCCTCGAAGTCCTGAACGACTACGGCGCGGTCAAGTACCTCGGCGTCTCGACGTTCACGACCGGCATCTTCCGCGCGTGGTTCGGCCTCGGGGACCTCGACGCGGCGATCCGGCTGGCGGCGTTCCTGCTGCTCGTGGTGTTCGCGGTCCTCACCCTCGAGCGGCTGCAGCGCGGCCGCCGGAGCGTCGCGCCATCCGCCGAGATGGAGCGGCCGCTGGAGCCGTACCGCCTGCGGGGCTGGGCGGCGGCGGCGGCGTTCACGGCATGCGCGGTTCCCGTGCTCTTCGGCTTCCTGATCCCGGTCGCGCAGCTCGTCTACTGGGCGGCGCGGACCGCGCCCCGCGTGGTGGACGCCGAGTTCGTGGCGATGCTCGCCAGGAGCTTCGCCCTGGCGCTCGGCGCCGCGGCGCTCGTCGTGGCGCTGGCGGTGGTGATCGCGTATGCGGCGCGCCTCGGCCGCTCCGCGTTGGTGCGCGGCATCGCCCGGGTCGCCGTGCTGGGCTACGCGGTGCCCGGCGCCGTGATCGCCGTCGGCGTGCTCGTGCCGCTCGGCGCGCTGGACCGCGCACTCGGCAGCATCGTCCAGGCGATCACCGGCGCTTCGCCGGGGCTGGTGATCGGCGGCACCGTACTGGCGCTGATCTACGCCTACTCGGTTCGCTACCTCGCGGTCGCGTACCTGCCCGTCGAGGCGGGGTTCGAGCGCGAGTGCCGCGGGCTGGATGAGGCCTCGCGCTGCCTCGGCGTCCCGCCGCTCGCCACCCTGCGCCGCGTCGGTCTGCCGCTCATGCGCGGCGTGCTCGCCGGCGCGCTGATCCTCGTCTTCGTGGACGTGCTCAAGGAGCTGCCGCTCACCCTGGTGCTGCGGCCGTTCGACTTCGACACGCTCGCCACGCGCGCGTACCAGCTCGCCTCGGATGAGCAGGTCGCGGAGTCGGCCAACGCGGCGCTGGTGCTGATCGCCGTGAGTGTGCCGGCGATCATCGGCGTCAACCGCCTCCTCGGGAGGGCGCGGCCTTGAGCGCCCTCGAACTCCGTGGGCTGACCAAGCGCTACCCCGGCGCGGACCGGGACGCGCTGCGCAACGTCTCGCTGCGGGTCGAGGCGGGCGAGATTGTGGGGCTGGTGGGCGGGAGCGGCGCGGGCAAGTCCACGCTGCTGCGGCTCATTGCCGGGCTCGAGACGCCCACCTCGGGCGCGATCCTCATCGGCGGCCGCGTCGTCTACGACGGCACGCGCTCGGTGCCGCCCGAGCGCCGCGGCGTCGGCCTCGTCTTCCAGGACTACGCGCTGTTCCCGCACCTCACGGTGGAGGCGAACGTGGGCTTCGGNCNCCNCCNCCTGCCCCGCCACCGCCGCCGGGAGCGCGTGCGCGAGGTGCTCGAACTCGTGGGGCTCGCCGACCTGGCCGGCCGCTACCCGCACCAGCTCTCGGGCGGCCAGCAGCAGCGCGCCGCGCTGGCGCGCGCCCTCGCGCCGGAACCCGCGGTGCTGCTCCTCGACGAGCCGTTCAGCAACCTGGACGCCCTGCTCAAGCCGGCGCTGCGGGACGAGCTCGGCCGCATCCTGCGCCGCGCCGGGACGACCACCCTCGTCGTCGTCCACGACCAGGAGGACGTCGTCTCCCTCGCCGACCGGGTCGCGATCCTGCGCGACGGCGGGCTGTGGCAGGTCGGCGCGCCGCGCGAGGTCTTCGCAGCCCCCCGGGACGACTACGTCGCCCGCCTGTTCGGCACCACCAACTTCGTGCGCGCCGTCGTCGAGAACGGCATGCTCCGCACGCCGCTCGGCCCCGTCGCGACGCCGCCCGCCGCCCTCGGCCGCGACGTCGTCACCCTCTCGATCCGGCCGTACGACGTCCTCATCGGCCAGGCCGACGAGCCCGGCGTGCCGGCGACCGTCCGCCGCGTCGCGTTCCGCGCCGGCTTCGATGAGGTCGAGCTCGTCACCGCCTCCCCAGAGCACGGCAGCGCCACCGTCACGGCCCACGTGCCCCCGGGACTCACCCTCGCGCCGGGCGACGTCGTCCGGATCCGCATCCGGCCCGGCGCCGTGCAGGTCGTGGGGCTGCCGGGGCCCGACGACCCCGCCGCGCCCACGGGTTGAGCCCCGCGCCAACCCCGCCCGACCGGCCCGCCCCCTCCAATTCCCGCGCCACAGCCATTATATTCGGAAGTTTGGTTCGTACCCGAACACCGACGCACCATGAGCGAGAACCGCACGGCGTACAACCCCGCCGCGATCGAGGAGAAGTGGCAGCGGCGCTGGGCGGAGCGAGGGACCAACACCTTCACCGACGAGGACCTGGCGCGCGCCGAACGCCCGTTCTACAACCTCATGATGTTCCCCTACCCCTCCGCCGAGGGGCTCCACGTGGGCAACATCTACGCGTTCACGGGCGCGGACATCTACGGACGCTGGAAGCGCCTCCAGGGCTACGACGTCTTCGAGCCCATCGGCTTCGATGCTTTCGGCATCCACTCCGAGAACTACGCGCTCAAGGTCGGCACGCACCCGATGGAGCTGATCCCGCGCAACATCCAGAACTTCACGCGGCAGCTCAAGCGCATCGGGGCGATGTACGACTGGAACCACACGGTCGACACCACCGACCCGCGCTACTACAAGTGGACGCAGTGGCTCTTCATCAAGCTCTTCAAGGCGGGGCTCGTCGAGCGGCGTAAGGCGCCCGTCAACTGGTGCCCGAGCTGCCACACGGTGCTCGCCAACGAGCAGGTGGTCGCCGGCGAGTGCGAGCGCTGCGGCACGCCCGTCGAGCAGCGCTTCCTGGAGCAGTGGTTCTTCAAGATCACGAAGTACGCCCAGCGGCTGCTCGACAACCTCTCCTGGATCGATTGGTCGGAGACCACCAAGCGCGCCCAGGAGAACTGGATCGGCCGGAGCGAGGGCGCCGAGATCTCCTTCCCGATCGCGCGGCGCCGCGTTGCCCCGGACCGTCACGAGCCGGCGCAGCTCCACGCCGAGCGCCCCGTGATCCGCGTTTTCACCACGCGGCCGGACACGATCTTCGGCGCGACCTTCATGGTCCTCGCGCCGGAGCACCCGCTGGTGGACCAGGTCACGACGGACGAGCAACGCGCCGCGGTGGACGAGTACCGCCGCCGCGTCGCCTCCTTCGACCTCGTCACGCGCAAGAAGACGGACAAGGAGAAGACCGGCGTCTTCACCGGCGGCTACGCCATCAACCCGGCGACAGGCGAGGAGATCCCGATCTGGATCGCGGACTACGTGCTGATGGAGTACGGCACGGGCGCGATCATGGCGGTGCCGGGCCACGACGAGCGCGACTTCGAGTTCGCCGAGAAGTTCTCGCTGCCCATCCGGCGCGTGATCGCCGGTGAAGGCGACCACGAGGGAACGCCGCTGCACCAGGCGTACGTCGGCCCGGGCGTGCTGGTCAACTCGGGGCAGTTCAACGGCATGTCCTCCGAGGAGGCCAAGCGAGCCATCACCGCCTGGCTCGCGGAGCGCGGCCTGGCCGAGGAGCGCGTTCAGTACCGGCTGCACGACTGGTGCGTCTCGCGGCAGCGCTACTGGGGGCCGCCGATCCCGATCATCTACTGCGACAAGTGTGGCGCCGTGCCGGTCCCCGAAGAGGACCTGCCCGTCGAGCTGCCGTACATCGAGAACTACAAGCCGGACGAGAGCGGCGTGAGCCCGCTCGCGCGCGTGGAGTCGTGGTACCGCGTGCCGTGTCCGCAGTGCGGCGCCGAGGCTCGGCGCGAGACGGACGTGAGCGACACGTTCCTGGACAGCGCCTGGTACTTCCTGCGCTACCCGTCGGCGAACCGGGATGACGTCCCGTTCGACCCCGAGCTGACGCGGAAGTGGCTGCCGGTGAACATGTACATCGGCGGCGAGGAGCACGCGGTCCTGCACCTGCTGTACAGCCGCTTCATCACGATGGCGTTGCACGACCTGGGACTGCTCCACTTCGAGGAGCCGTTCGCGACCTTCCGCAAGCACGGCCTGATCATCAAGGAAGGCGCGAAGATGTCCAAGAGTCGCGGCAACGTCGTGATCCCGGACGAGTACATCGAGCAGTACGGCGCGGACACCTTCCGCACGTACCTGATGTTCCTCGGCCCGTACCAGGAGGGCGGCGACTTCCGCGACCAGGGGCTCCAGGGGCCGTACGGCTTCCTGAGCCGGGTGTGGGACACCATCGTACCCGTCGAGGAGCTGGGCAACGAGCCGATCTCGGGCGAGCTGGAGCGCAAGCTGCACGCGACGATCAAGAAGGTCACGGAAGACATCGCCGCGCTGCGCTACAACACGGCGATCGCGGCGATGATGGAGTACCTGAACGCGGTCCGGGAGGGCGGCCGGCGTGCGAACCGCGCGGAGGTCGAGCCGCTGGTCGTGCTGCTCGCGCCGTTCGCGCCGCACCTCGCCGAAGAGCTGTGGGAGCGGCTCGGCCACCCACAGAGCATCTTCGAGCGCGCCGAGAGCGTCGGCTTCGAACGGGTCGAGGGCGGCAATTGGCCGGTCTACGACCCGGCGAAGGCCACGACGGACACGGTCGAGTTCGTGGTACAGGTCAACGGCAAGGTCCGGGCGCGCATCCCGGTGCGCCGCGGCATTACCGAGGACGAGGCGCGCGCCGCGGCGCTGGCGGACGAGAACGTGCAGCGCTTCGTGAACGGCGCGCCGGTCAAGAAGGTGATCTTCGTCCCGGACCGGCTGATCAACCTCGTCGTCTAGCGCGCCCGCGCGGCGACGGTGAGACGTCGCCGTGTGGGCGGCGCTCCGCGCCGCGCGGCACGCGTCTGCGCCGGGTCGGTCGACACCGGGGGCGGCTCGGTTCCAATCTTGAGCCCCCCGGGGCAGGGGCCGTGAGCGCCGCAATGACATTGACCGCCGACACGACGCAACTCCTCCACGCCGCCCGCGCGGGGGACCGCGAAGCCTTCGACAACCTCTAATCCCGGCTCTACGAAGAGCTCCGCGCCATTGCGCGCCAGCGTCTGGGCCGGCTCCGGCAAGGCCAGACGCTGAACACGGTCGAGCTCGTCCACGAAGCGTACCTCAAGCTGGTGGACCAGACCCGCGCCGAGCTCGCGAACCGCGCCCATTTCCTGGCCCTCGCCGCGCGCGCCATGCGCTTCATCCTCTGTGGACCGCGCGCGTGCACGAGCCGCGAAGAAGCGCGGCGGGGGTGCGGCGAATGTGCTTCCCCTCGCTGAGGTCTGCATCGCAGACGACGACCGCGCGACCGATCTCCTGGAGCTCAACGACGCGCTCGAACGGCTCGCTCGCTTCGACGATCGGCTCGGCCGCCTGGTCGAGTACCGTTTCTTCGGCGGCCTCACGTACGATGAGATCGCTGCCGTGACCGGACTGTCCGTGCCGACCGTCAAGCGGGACTGGGTGCGGGCGAGGACCTGGCTGTACCGCGCGCTCGACCCGTAGCGGTCAGCCGACGTGCTGTGCGCCGCCCGAACCCGCCCTGACCCAGGCACCCCGAACCATCGCCGACCCCCGACCCCGCACCACGCCTGTGGACGGCCTCGCACCCGAACGCTGGAAGCGGATCGACGAGCTGTTCGCGGCAGCGCTCGACCTCCCCCGCCGAGCGGGACGCCTTCGTGCGGCGGGCGAGCGAGGGCGACGACGAGCTGTGCCGCGAGGTCCTCTCGCCCTGCTCGCGAGCGCGCCCGAAGCGGAGGCGGCGCTCGGCGACTCCGTCGACACCTTCGCGGCGCCGCTCCTCGCGGACCTGGCGGCGGAAGCATCCGATGACGACGCGGCGCTCGCGCCGGGCATACGGGTCGGACCCTACCGCATCGTCAGGGAGATCGGCCGCGGCGGCATGGGCGTGGTCTATCTGGCCGAGCGCGCGGACCAGGAGTTCCAGAAGCGCGTCGCGCTCAAGGTCGTCAAGCGCGGCATGGACACCGACGAGGTCCTGCGCCGCTTCCGCCACGAGCGGCAGATCCTCGCCTCCCTCGAGCACCCCAACATCGCGCGCCTCCTGGACGGCGGCGCGACAGCGGATGGCCGGCCCTGCCTCGTCATGGAGTACATCGAAGGCGAGCCGATCGACGCGTACTGCGACCGGCGCAGGCTCGGCATCCGCGAGCGCCTCGAACTGCTCCGCGCCGTCTGCGACGCGGTGCAGCACGCGCACCAGCACCTCGTCGTGCACCGGGACATCAAGCCTCGAACATCCTGGTGACCGATGCCGGCGAGCCGAAGCTGCTGGACTTCGGCATCGCGAAGCTGCTCGACGAATCGGCGAGCGAGGATCCCCCGCGTACGCGCACCGGCGTACGCATGCTCGCGCCGGAGTACGCATCGCCCGAGCAGGTGCGCGGCGAGCCCGTCACCACGGCCAGCGACGTGTACGCGCTCGGGGTGGCGCTGTACCGGCTCTTGTGCGGCCGGGCGCCGCACCGGGTCCGGGGGCTGTCCGGGTCCGAAGCGGAACGGGTGCTGGACACGGAACCGCTGCCGCCGAGCGTCGCGGCGGTGCGCAGCGGCGAGCCCGGCGCCCCGGGAAGCGACGCGCGCGCCGTCGCCAGCCCGGAGGAGATCGCGAGGTCCCACGGCACGACGGCGGAGGCGCTCCGCGTGCTGCAGGCGACCGTCGGGCCGGAGCACCCTTACACCGCCCTCGGGCTGAGCAACCTCGCTTCCGTTCTCGACCAGCTCGATCGGGACGGCGAGGCGGATCCGTTGTTCCGGGCCTCCATCGCGCTCCAGCGACGGATCTTCGCGCCCGGTCCCCCCAACATCGCGCCCACGCTGGCCAACTACGGGGACCTCCTGCGTTCGAAGGCGAGATACGCCGAGGCGGAGGAGCTCTACCGCGGGGCGATCGAGCTCCAGCGGGCCGCTCTCCGTGACGACCCCCGACGTCGCGATCCTGACGAGCAAGCTCGCCGGCGCCCTCTGCTCCGCAGGCCGCGGCCGGGAGGCGGTCCCCCTCCTCGAGCGGGCCGCCTCCGTCCTGGAGCGGACGCTCTCGCCCGGGCACGCCCGCACGCTCGAGGCCAGGCTCCAGCTCGGCCGGTGCCTCGCCGGGCAGGGCAGCCCCGCGGAGGCCGAAGCGATCCTCCTGGCGACGCTCGAGGCCGTCGAGGCAGGTGGCCCTTCCACGGCGCTGCCGCGGCCCGCCACGCCCCAGGCGCTGGAGGACCTCCACGCGAGCTGGGGGCAGCCGGAACGGGCCGCCGAGTACGCCGCACGTCTCGAGGAGCAGGAGTGACGGACGGCGCGGCGCTGCGCGCCCTGAGCGCTGGTCCTGCGGCGAAGGGGGCGGGGGCTTCACCCCTCGCCCGAAATCGTGTATAATTGGGAGCTGCCGGTCCACCACGGATCCCGGCAGCCCGAGGGTTGACACGACCGAGACGTCGGGATATATTATTTGTCCTGACCACGACGCGGGGTGGAGCAGTCTGGTAGCTCGCCGGGCTCATAACCCGGAGGTCGCGGGTTCAAATCCCGCCCCCGCTACTTCGGCGACCCGGTGTGATCCGGGGCCACACGGGCCGAGAGGAGACGATGCACGTTCGACGTCCGCTCCCGCGACTTCGCGCCCGCTTCGGCGTCCGTGGCGCCGGGAGCGACAGCGAACGAGCGGCGGACGCGGACGCGGGGTCGTCTTACCCGGCCAGGGCGGGAGGAAGGTCGGAGTAGTGTGCGTCAGGCACCGGACCCCTTCCCGCCCGCGCGGTGACGCCGCGCGGGTTTTTCTTGGCCCGGGTCCTCGCGTGGGCCGGGCAGAGGCAAGGCCGGGTAGCTCAGTTGGTAGAGCACGTGACTGAAAATCACGGTGTCGGCGGTTCGATTCCGTCCCCGGCCATGCGGAGGTTGCGGAGCGTAGGTCCGTAGCTCAATTGGTAGAGCACCGGTCTCCAAAACCGGCGGTTGGGGGTTCGAGTCCCTCCGGGCCTGTGGCTGGAGCGTCGCTGACGAGCCCTGGAGGGGCCGGGTTGGCGGAGCCGGCCGACAATTCGGGTCTGGGTGGTGTGTGAGGGCGCGGAGGCGCCCGAGAGACGGGGCCTCGCCGGTCCGTGAGCGGCACGCCGGGTTGCGGCGGGCGTATCGGGAGAGGCGAGGCGACGAGATGTGCCCCCATCGTCTAGTGGCCTAGGACGCCGCGTTCTCAGCGCGGAAACCGGGGTTCGATTCCCCGTGGGGGTACTGACATGGAAGGGGTGGTCGCGGTGTTGGCGGCCGGGACCCGCTCGCGTAGCTCAGTGGTAGAGCGCTTCCTTGGTAAGGAAGAGGTCACGGGTTCAATTCCCGTCGCGAGCTCCATGGGCAAGGAAGGTGGCGGGGCCGGCGGGTCTCGCTGGCGCGGAAACGGCGAGTACCGCGCGCAAAGCAGATGGTCTCGCTCCTGCGGGATGGACGAGACAGGGTCTCGCCGGTGTGTGAGGGGTAAGGCGAGACGGGCCCCCATCGTCTAACGGTTAGGACACCAGTCTTTCAAGCTGGCAGTCGGGGTTCGATTCCCCGTGGGGGCGTGGGAGGGGTAGAAGAGAGACGGTCGCGGGCGTAGCTCAGTTGGTAGAGCGTCTGCTTGCCATGCAGAAGGTCGCCGGTTCGAGTCCGGTCGCCCGCTCTGAGGAGAGGTTGCACTGGCCCGGGGCACTCGGGGCCGCCGGTGCGGAGGATTCGGGGCTGTAGCTCAGCTGGTTAGAGTGCCGGTCTGTCACACCGGAGGTCGCGGGTTCAAGTCCCGTCAGCCCCGCTCGCAGTGAGGTGATTGACAACACGGGTCCGGCGAAGAGCAGCGTGGGGCTGTAGCTCAGCTGGGAGAGCGCCTGAATGGCATTCAGGAGGTCACGGGTTCAAGTCCCGTCAGCTCCATATCCGCGGGAGTGCGCGGGCCGCTCGGAGTGAGTTCCGCTCCCCGAGCGTGCAGATCGGCTCGGATGGCGGAATTGGCAGACGCGCAGGATTCAGGATCCTGTGGGGGTGACCCCGTGAGGGTTCGAGTCCCTCTCCGAGCATAGGCCCGGCGCGAGCCGGGGATTGCTGCCGGCGTCGCCGGCGGTCAGTGGCGCCCACGTGCTGGAATTGGTAGACAGGCTGGTTTGAGGGACCAGTGCCGGCAACGGCGTACAGGTTCGAGTCCTGTCGTGGGCATGGCGGCGCGTTGTGAGGGGCGGCCCGACGACGAAGCCGCGCCACGGCGCCGCGAGGTGAACGTCGACGTTGCGCCCGTAGCTCAACTGGATAGAGCGTTGGACTACGGATCCAAAGGTTGGGGGTTCGACTCCTCCCGGGCGCATCACGGGACGAAGCCCGCGAGCCCGAGCGAGGGTCGGAGCGAGGCGGCGGCCCGGGCGGCGAGCAGGTGAGGTGGGGTACCGAAGCGGCCAAACGGGGCAGACTGTAAATCTGCTGGCGTATGCCTTCGTAGGTTCGAATCCTACCCCCACCACTGCGCGGCAATGGCCGGCACGTCCGGACGGCCGCGGGTACTGGATGGACACGGGACCGGGCGCGTAGCTCAGCTGGTTAGAGCGCTACGTTGACATCGTAGAGGTCAGAGGTTCGAGTCCTCTCGCGCCCATGTGAGCCTGGCCGCTGAGGCCGGTTCGACGAGCGGCGGCTCGCGGGCCGAGCGGGGCCGCCCGGGCGGGCCGGGTGACGTGGTCGCGACGCGGACGGGGCTGTAGCTCAGCTGGGAGAGCGCCTGGATCGCACCCAGGAGGTCAGGGGTTCGAGTCCCCTCAGCTCCATTCCGGCTCCGCCGGCCGGTACCGGAACGGCGAAGCGTGCTGCCACCGTAGCTCAGTGGTAGAGCACTCGATTCGTAATCGAGCGGTCGTCGGTTCAAATCCGACCGGTGGCTCTTTGGAACCCGTCGCATTATATTGGGGTAAGCGACGGATGGCCTGCGGGAGTAGCTCAGTTGGCAGAGCATCAGCTTCCCAAGCTGAGGGTCGCGGGTTCGAGCCCCGTCTCCCGCTCTGGCCGGCACAGGACGCCGGCCCGCGTCCTGCAGTAGGCTCGACACGGTGCCCCTTGGTGTAATTGGCAACACGCCTGACTCTGGATCAGGAGAGTCCTGGTTCGAACCCAGGAGGGGCAGTCCACGAGCGGGGCGGGAGCCCCGCGCCGGACCCTTGGAGAGGTGGCCGAGAGGCTTAAGGCGGCGCCCTGCTAAGGCGTTGGGCCCAAAAGGCCCGCGTGGGTTCGAATCCCACCCTCTCCGCTGCACGAGCCGAGGCGGGGCGGCCGGCCGGCTCCGCAGGCCGCAAGGGGACGGGTGGCCGAGTGGTTTAAGGCGCACGCCTGGAGAGCGTGTGGGCGCCAAAAACGCCTCGTGGGTTCGAATCCCACCCCGTCCGTGCCGCTGTGGTGGGAGGAACAGGATCGGGGAGTAGCTCAGCCCGGTAGAGCACTGCGTTCGGGACGCAGGGGTCGCTGGTTCAAATCCAGTCTCCCCGACTGACGCGAGAGGGCGAGAGGCGCGGCAGACCCGAGCCCTCGCCTTCGCTGCTTCGGAGGCGTAGTCCTAACTGGTAAGGCACCGCACTCGAAATGCGGCGGGCGCAAGCCCTTGGGGGTTCGAGTCCCTCCGCCTCCGCTCTCCTTGCTCAACGACGTACGGCGCTCGTCGGCACTGGCCGGCGGGCGCCGTTTGCGTTTCCGGCCGTGGACGCTCGATCGGGGCGCCGCGCCCGGGTGAGCGCGCCGCTCCCCTGCCCTCCCTCGGCCGGCATCAAGTGGTCGCGATCCCCGGCCGATACTCACGACAGGAAGGGTCGGGGCCAGGGGGCTGAGGCACCCGGGGTGTGGCGCCGGATTTCCACTTCCGACTCTCGGGGACTCTTCGACGGCAGCCGGCTCCCTCCTTCGCGGTCTCCCCCGCCCCGGCCCTTCGACGTGTCACGCTCGACCACGCGTTGTGGGGGTCGGGAGCAGTGAGGTGCGGGAGCTGGCCCTCCACTGGTGGCAGGATCGTGCCGCGCCCTGCTCCCCACTCCCCTACTCGCTCCTACCCGACGAGGAGACCGGCCGTGAGCAAGAAGGGCAAGAAGCGCATCGCCATCGGCATCGGACTGGCCCTGGTCGCGCTCTGCGTCTGCGGCGCAGTGGCGGGGCAGAAGTTGCTGACGCGGGAGGCTTAGGGCGAAGGAGAATGTGATTTTCCTGGGCCGCCCCGGCGTCGGCAAGACCGACCTGGCCAACGGTCTCTCCGTTGCCACAGCCGAGAGCGGCGGGCTCGCCGACTGCGACGCGCTCCCCGATCCCAGCCCAGGACCAGGCGCTACGAGAAGGCCTCGGTCGTCTCCAGCCGTGCCGGGCTCTCGCCACCGAGCCCGGGCAACGGAACTCTCAACCGCGACGGCGCTGTAGCCGTTGGGAGGGAGCGACGGCTCAAGGCTCGTTGCCCCCTCCCTCTGCCCAGGCGTCAGGGCTTCGCCCGCCGTTCACAGGGCTCCGGTCACCGCCCTAGAACGCCGCGGTGATCCCGGCCACGATGCGCGCGCGCTCACGCTCGATGTCCCACTGCGCCTCCCCGGAGAGCCGGAGATTCCGACGGAAGAGATACGAAAGCCCGGCGGCCGCGCTGTGATAGCGTTCCAGGAAGCCGCTCTCGCCTTGCCGCAGCGTGAACACCGGCCCGTCGGACGAGACCCAGTTGTAGAGGCCTGTGACAAAGAGCCGCCCGGCTGGGCCGCCGGGTGCCCAGATCAGCTCCGCGAAGGCCGCGTCGACGGCCGTATTCCGTGCGCCGTCCGGCGCGTCGAAGAACGGCCGGTCATCCGTCCTGCGCAGATACTGGAGGTTGAGTTCGACGTTCGGCCCCATGGTCATCGTGAGATCCGGGCCCAGGATGCGGGTATGGTTCCGCACACCGCGCTGCTCCTCCACGCCGATGAGGCCGAAACCGCCCAGACGCACGCGGCCGAAGTCGTGCGAGTACCTGGCGACGAAGTTCTTCCAGTCGTCCCGGTCGTACTGTCTGTTTGCGGCGGCACCGAGGAGCCCCGTGCCGTTGAGGAGTTCCAGGACGACGTCGCCCCCTTCCCACGGCGAGAAGCTCACCATGATTCCTCGGTCGTATGTGAGGTCGGCTAGCGCGTCCCCTACCCGGACCCGGTAGGGCTGGTAGTCCTCGTACTCCAGGCGGAGCTCCCGCTTGAAGAGCGGATCCGAGATCTGGAACTGCCCGACGACCACCGTGATCCCGCTGCCGCCGATATCGGTGAACTGGAGGTAGGCGTCCTCGAGCCCCTTCACCTCGCCCCGCTCGGAAAGGAAGAAGTACATGTAGTAGCTGACCTTGTGTGCGATCGGCCCGCCCGAGAGGACCTTGACGCTGTACGGCACCTGGAGGTCTACTGCCGCCCGATCCGGGACGGCCGGCGTGTACATCTGTGCGTACGCGTCGATCCGGACGCCGAGCGGAATGTCCTTCGGGAGCTGGAGCAGGGGATCCGCCGTCGCCACCGTGTCGCGGGGCGGCTCGCCGGGCATCATTTCGAACCCGTTCCCTGCGAAGTGTTCGCCGAACGCCGTGAGGCGCGGAGCCGGCGCGTGACACATCGAACAAGAGACCCTGTACTTGCGAGCGAACGGCGGTATGGCCCAGGCCGCTTCGACCATACCGAGCAGCAGGGCCAGCACGCCGGCGGCCAGCATCGCTCTGCGAATCATTGATCGATCCCTCCTGACGACTTCGCTCGTGACTTGCCGGGCGGCATCGCCGGCGGTCTCGCGCCCCGTCCCCTTCCCCGCATGAAGCCCCCGGAACCCAGCCGGAGCGCGCACGGAGCCTACCGCCGCCGCAGGTCTGTATCGCCCGCCGCCCCGGGCGGGACGCCGCTCCGTGCTTGCGCCTTCTCTCGTCGACTGGCGCTCCAGCGAGCGCCGACGAGCCGCGCCCAGACCCGGAATCACGGCCAGCCGCCGGGAAGCGCCCGGCACCGGCCCCGAACCGGAGGTCGGCACGGGCCCGGCGGGGGCTCAGAGGGGCAGGCCCCCCGGTCAGCTGCAGCGGACCAGACGACAGACACGGGAGCGTCCTCCGTCCTGCGGTTGCGCCGCAACTTCGCACCGAGGGCCTCGGGCGGTGAATCCGGCAAATGACGCCATCCAGCACGGGATCGAGGGATCCGACATTTGACGGACCCGAACCGGCCGCTTCCGATCGGGGTTGGGGCGGTGACGGTGAGGCGCTTCGGCTTCGAGTTGATGCCTGCCGGTGCCACGCCGTCTCGCACCGGCATCCGCGGCGCGTGGCACGGACGCCCAGCACCGGGCGATGACTCTCGGTACCCAGTGGCCCGCGGCCGCGTAGCGGGCCGGTGCCCGCTGCGGGCCTGGGCCCTGTCAATGGCGATCGAAAATGTCCCACTTATGGCGACTGAAAATGTCCCACTCGGCGGGGGTGACGA
>Ga0065723_100326_pt1 | contig 20270 bp, 20 predicted proteins | sample TheenrcuSG05Z960_FD_59110 | JGI IMG/M metagenome (GOLD analysis project Ga0065723, IMG submission 59110) | Thermophilic enrichment culture from UC Davis - Sample SG0.5Z960 | ecosystem: Engineered > Solid waste > Grass > Composting > Bioreactor | place: USA: University of California, Davis
CCGTCGTGCGCTACCGCGTAGTCGAACCGGACGTAAGGCAACGCCCGCCAGACCTCCGGCCCCCCACAGGCCCGATAGACGCGCAGCGCCAGCGAATCGGCCCGCGTGTGCACGGGAATCGCCACGGAATCGGCCGCTGCAGGCCTTTCTGTTGGACGCGTGCGACAGCCCGCCAGCAGGATCAAAAGCACAACCGCATAAAACCGCATGCCTTCGACGATTTGATTTTTCGGGGAAAAGTAACAACACCGCGTCGCACACGCACCCCCTGCACGGTTTTCGTTTTACCTTTGTTAAGGTAAAATATTTTGACAAAATACCCCCGTGCCATGCGTGTTCTGGCGCTGCTGCTTCTGCTGCTGACGATTTCGGCCGCGGCCCAGCCGCAGAAAGACAACTTCTACGACGATCGGATCGACACGACGGCCGAGGCTATCTCGAAGGAAACACCCCGAACCTATTCGCTTCCGTTCATTCGCGTGGAAGGCAACCGCTTCGTGGACGAGCAGGGCCGCACTGTCGTGTTTCGTGGCGTGTCGATTGCCGACCCCGACCGGCTGGAGCGGCTCGGCCGCTGGAGCCGACGCATCTTCGAAGTGCTCAAAAACGACTGGAACGCCAACATCGTACGCATTCCGGTCCACCCCCGGGCCTGGCGTGCGCGCGGCGCAGAAGCCTACCTGAAACTGCTGGATCAGGCCGTCGAGTGGGCCAACGAGCTCGGGCTCTACCTGATCATCGACTGGCACTCGATCGGCAACCTCCGCACCGAGCTGTTCCAGCACCCCATGTACAACACGACGAAGACGGAAACCTTCCGTTTCTGGAAAACGATTGCCGAACACTTCCGCCACAACCCGATCGTGGCTTTCTACGAAGTGTTCAACGAGCCGACGCGCTTCAACGGCACGCTCGGGCGCATGTCGTGGGAGGAGTACAAACAGATCATCGAAGACATCATCTACATCATCTACGCGCACGACCGCACGGTCATCCCGCTGGTAGGCGGCTTCGACTGGGCCTACGACCTGACCTACGTGCGCGAAAGTCCGATCGCTTTCCCCGGGATCGCCTACACGGCCCATCCGTACCCGCAGAAACGGCAACCCCCGTGGGAGGAAAAATGGGAGCACGACTGGGGCTTCGTGGCCGACACCTATCCGGTCTTTGTGACCGAACTGGGTTTCATGAGCGCGGACGAGCCCGGCGCGCACGTGCCGGTCATCGGCGATGAAACCTACGGGGAGGCCATCATCAACTACATGGAAAAGAAGGGGATTTCCTGGACGGCCTGGGTGTTCGATCCGGTCTGGTCGCCCCAGCTCATCAAAAACTGGGACTTCGAACCCACCAGGCAGGGCCGCTTCTTCCGGGAGAAGATGCGCCATCTCAACCCGAGAAACTAACGATTTGCTGAAACATATCCCCTGCTGAGCTTCATTGCTGCAGGGACCAATGCACCGGATGGGCGGGGCTGACCCATCGGCTGGCCGGAAAACAAAGGTGCGGGCTTTCTTCGTCAGCCCGGATTCCGTCGCGGTCCTGGAGGCTCGGGCCGACGCCGCCCCTTCTGGCTCAGGGAAATGGCGCTGTCGTTCTGCTACGAGGTGGCCCGCCGAGAGGTCTCCTGGTCTGTTTCAAACCGCATGAAAGCCATGCGTGCCGTCTGGATGTACGGTCTGTTGTTGCTGCTTCCGGTCTGGACGGTCCGGGCGCAGCTCCCGGCCGACACCGGCCGCACGGACCCCTACGGCACGGGCGCCGGCTTTCAGATCCTGCTCACCAACAGCGGTTTCGGTCTGGGCGGCTACTACCACCGCTCCGTGGGACGCGACCTGAGGCTGCTGTTCGACTTCAGCCTGGGATCGGGCAAGGACGAGCGCGAGCAGAAATTCTACAACGCGCTCACAGGTGCCAGCTACATCCAGAACAAGGCCAACTACCTGCTGCTTGTCCCGATCCAGTTCGGCCTGCAGCGGCGGCTCTGGCGTGAGCAGATCGCCGACAACTTCCGGCCTTACCTGCAGATCTCGGCGGGACCGACGCTGGGCTGGGTCTATCCGTACTTCCGGGACCGCAACGGCAACCGCCGCTACGATCCGGAAATCGGCGAGCGTATCTACGATGTGTTTCAGGGGCTTCCGAAGGGGCACCTCCGGGCGGGCGTCGGCGGGATGATCGTGCTGGGCGCCTACTTCGGCCAGAGCTTACGCACCACGCAGGGACTCCGCTTCGGCTACGCGCTCCACTACTTTCCGCATCCCATTCAGCTCCTGGAGGGCGACGCACCACCCCGGCGGTTCTTCGGCACGCCGGTCATCAGCCTGACGTTTGGCCGCCTCTACGGCGTCAGACGTTGAAACGGAACAGAATCACGTCGCCGTCCTGCACGATGTAGTCGCGCCCTTCCGAGCGCATGGCGCCGGCCTCACGGGCGGCCGCTTCCGAGCCGTAGCGGACGTAATCCTCGTAGGAGATCGTCTCGGCCCGGATGAAGCCGCGCTCGAAGTCGCTGTGGATAAGGCCGGCCGCCTGCTGGGCCCGCGTGCCCCGCCGGATCGTCCAGGCGCGCGCTTCCTTGGGTCCCACCGTGAAGAACGTGATCAACCCCAGCAGTTCGTAAGCGGCCCGTACCAGCCGTTCCAGGCCGGGCCGCTCCAGTCCCAGTTCTTTCAGGAAGGCGCGGCGTTCTTCTTCCTCCAGTTCGGCCAGCTGGGCCTCCAGCTCCGCACAGATCACCACGACCTGCGCGCCTTCCTTCGCGGCAATTTCCCGGACCGTGGCCACGTGCGGATTGCCTTCGCCTTCAGGTAGATCCGACTCGGCCACGTTGGCCACGTACAGGACCGGCTTCACGGTAAGCAGAAAGAGCGAGCGCAGCCAGGGCGCCTCCAGATCGCTCACCGTGAACAGGCGCGCCGGGACGCCGCTGCTCAGGTGGTCGCGCAGGCGTTCGTAGAAGGCCAGCTCCTCGCGCAGCTTCTTGTCGCCGCTTTTGGCGGCGCGGGCCGTCCGTTCGATCCGGCGCTCGACGGTCTCCAGATCCTTCAGCAGCAGTTCGGTCTGAATGATTTCGATGTCGCGGGCCGGATCGACCGAGCCGCTCACGTGCACGATGTTCGGGTCCTCGAAGCACCGCACCACGTGCAGGATGGCGTCCACCTCGCGGATGTGCGCCAGGAACTGGTTGCCCAGCCCTTCGCCTTTCGACGCCCCGGCCACCAGGCCCGCAATGTCCACAAACTCGATGGTGGTGGGCGTCACCTTTGCCGAACCCGCCAGTTCGGCCAATCGCTCCAGCCGCTCGTCCGGTACCGGCACCACGCCCACGTTCGGCTCGATGGTGCAGAACGGGTAGTTGGCCGACTCGGCACCGGCCCGGCTGAGCGCGTTGAATAGCGTCGATTTCCCTACGTTCGGTAGCCCGACAATTCCACAGCGCAGTGGCATTGTATCCTTTTCGTTTCAGGGATGGTACAACTTTCGCGGAAGCTTTCCGGTAAAAGCCAGCCGGCCCAAATCGGACAACGCCTGAATTGTTCCGCAACCTTTCGGGAAACATGCACCACCCACGCGTAGCGCTGCTCGTGCTGCTGCTGGTCTTTTCCTGTTCGGCGGTGGCCCAGCCCGTCCCGCCTGATCGCGGCCGTGTGCTGCAGGCCGGTCTGGCCGCCGCACCCGGCCTGGGTGTGCAGCTCGGTTACATCGCGCCCCGGAGCATCTACACGCTGGAGGGCATCTTTTACCTGGATACGGCCCCGTCCTTTGCCGGGGGTGAAGGCAACACGCAGCTCTCGCTGGCTTTCGGCTCGGCCTTTCGGATCACCGGGCTGATTCGTACGATGGGCAACGCGCCGATCCTCTATGACCTTGACGTAGGTTTGCGGCTGGGTCCCGGGTTGCTCTTCACGCAGGGCGAAACGCGCGCGCAGAAAAATCAGCAGTTCGGCTTGTTTCTGGAGCCCTTTTTCCGGTTCGTGTCGGCCTTCGGCACCCGTCGGTTTTTCTTCGGCGAGGCCGGCCTGCATCGGCCGTTCTTCCGGGCCGGGCTGTGGTTCGTTTTCTGATCAGATCAGATCCTGGCGCGGGATCGAGATGAACGTGCGCTCCGGGAGCCGGACGGCCGTCAGGCGGCCCAGCCCCGGATGGGGATAGACGCAGCCGGTATCGATGGCAATGAGTTTGTCCCGGTTGATGGGCTCGGGCACGGGCGTGTGGCCGCATACGACGGGCTTCTCCCAGGCGAAGCGGGGGGCGTTCAGGTGCTCCCGCTCCCAGAGAAACAGATCGGTGTGGGCAAAGCGACGCAGGTTTTCGGCGATGGTCAGATCGGGCTTCAGCCCGCCGTGGACGAAGAAAAAGTCCGGTGTGTCGTAATAGCGCAGCGTCTCGCGGATGAACGCCTCGTGCTCCTCGGGAATGCGAATCCCGTCGTTCCGGTAGCTGTTGAGTGTGGTCAATCCGCCGTTGATGAACCAGAGATCGGCCTCACCCCGGTCCAGGTAATTGAGCATCAGCGCCTCGTGGTTGCCCCGTAGGAAGACGCAGGGGATCTCTTCGCGCAGCCGGAGCAGCCGTTCGATGACGCCCCGGGCGTCGGGGCCACGATCGATGTAGTCGCCGATGAAGACGAGCAGGTCGTCGTGCGTGGGTGCCAGGCGGTCGAGCAGGGCCTCCAGGGTGCGAACGCAGCCGTGAATGTCGCCGATCGCGATCAGTGCCATGACGGGCTACGACTTCGACGATTGCTGTTCGGCCAGGCGTTGCAGCAGCGTCTCCATGCCGATCAGTCCACGTCCCGACTTCTTCAAGCGTCCCTGTCGTTGCAGATCCAGCACCACGGCATCGAGCACGCCGTTGACGAACTGACCGCTTTTCTCGGTGCTGTACTTCTTGGCCAGTTCGATGGCTTCGTTGATGGAAACCTTCGGGGGAATATCTTCAAACGCGAGCAATTCGCAGATGGCCATGCGCAGCAGCAGCCGGTCGATCAGCGCAATGCGCGTCAGGTCCCAGTTTTTTACATGATCGGCGATCAGGCGATCGGCTTCTTCGCTGAGGTTGATCGTCCGGAGAAAAAGCTGGGTGGCAAACCGGAGCGCCTCCCGGTCGTCCTTCAGCACAGGCCGCAGCACGGTGTCGATCACGTGCTCGGCCGTGTCATGCCCCACCTCGTAGGCGTACAGTGCCTGCAGTACCCGTTCCCGAACTTCCCGTCGGCTGTGCATCTTCCCGCGTGTCAAAGGACTGCTTCTTCCTCATCGAGCGCTGGTCCAATTCGCAAGGCGGCGGAAGGTTCTGCACCGGAGCGGGATTCACGCAGGCTTGCCGGTTGCAGCTTCTGGAATCCGGTGTCTTTCCGGTCAGGAAGCCACTCGGTCTCATGCCGTCGCTTCGCACCGCACCGCTTTTCTGGACGGCGCTCGGCCTGGTCCTCGGGATTCTGGTGGCCGACGCCCGGCCGATACCGGCCGGCTGGTGGCTGCTCGGCGCCGCTTGCACGGGGACGCTGGCGCTTGTTGCCCTGGTGGTGGATCAAAAACGCCGGCGCGCTATCCCGTCGTGGCCGATCCCGCTGCTGCTGTGCGTGCTGTTTGTGGGGGCCGCCCGCCACCGGCTTCAGATGGCACCACCGCCCCCTTTCCCGCTCGACACGACAGCGGTCGTGCGGGCCGAAGTTCAGAAGACGCCCGAAGCGACCGCGTACGGCCTGCGCTTTCCGGCCCGCACGCGCCTGCTGCTGATCGGCCACGACACGCTGGCCGACCGGGTGCTGCTGGACGTGCGCCTGGTGGCCGACAGCCTGCCCGCGCTTGCGTGCGGTCAGCGCGTGCTGCTGGGCGGACGACTGGAGCCGCTTCGCGTCCCCCGCAATCCCGGGCTTCCGGACCGCACCGCACAGTGGCGGCGACAGGGCGTGGTCGCGCGCCTGGTGGTGGACGATCCCCGGCTCGTGCAGGTGCTCGACGCCCGCCGCTGCTTCACAGACCGGCTGGTTTCGCTCCGGGATTCGATCACCTCCGTGCTGCAGCGATACATGCCCCGGCCTGAAGCCCGGCACGTGGTGCAGGCCCTGCTGCTGGGCGATCGATCGGGGCTTTCCCCGGACGTTCGCAACCGGCTCGGCCGCGCCGGTCTGGCCCACCTGCTGGCCATCTCGGGGCTGCACGTGCTGCTGGTGGGGCTGGTGCTCTACGGCCTGCTTCGTCCGCTGCTGCTACGCCTGGGGCTGAGCTGGTGGAGCATGGAATGGACGCGCACCGTGCTGACGCTACTCGTGCTGAGCGGCTACGTGCTGCTGGCGGGCGCTCCGGCCTCGGCCGTCCGCGCCCTGGTGATGGCCGCGCTGTTTCTGGGAGCGACGCTATTTCAGACGCCGCCGCATTCGCTGAATGCGCTGGGCGCTGCGGCCGTCGTGCTGCTGCTGGCCGATCCGGCGCAGCTCTTCGAGCCGGGCTTCCAGCTCTCGTTTGCCGCCGTGATCGGACTGCTGCTGGGCTGGCTGCCCCTGCAGCAACGCCTTCCCGCCCTGTTCTTTCGTCAGCCCACATTTCGCTATCTGACCGGTACGCTGCTGGTGACGCTGACGGCCACGCTGGCCACGGCGCCCTTTGTGCTCTACCACTTCGGCTACGTGTCGCTGGCCGGGCTGCCGCTGAACCTTCCGGGCATCCCGCTGGCCGCAGGCGCGCTGGCGGGCGGTCTGCTCACCGTGCTGAGCGCGCCGTTCAGCCCGACGCTGGCCGGGCTTTTTGGACATGCGGCCACGCTGTGCGCCCATCTGTTGCTGCAACTCGGCGAACTGGGACTCCGCCTGCTCCGTCCCTTCGTGTGGCACGTGCCCGAACCGCCCTGGTGGGTGCTGATCACACCTCCTGTCCTGCTGGGAATTCTGAGCAGTTCTTCCCGGGGACGTCGATGGTCCGGAACGGTCCTGCTCGGGGTGCTGGGTCTCGGTCTCTGGACAACACCACCCACGTCGCCCCATCTGGACGTGCTGTTTTTCGACGTGGGCCATGGCGATGCCGTACTGATTCGCGCGCCCGGCGGCCGGCACCTGCTGATCGACGCGGGCGGCCGCTATGCCGGTCGTGTGGCCGCCGAAAGGAGCGTGCTGCCCTTTCTGCGCCGATACGGTATCGATCGACTCGACGCTGTGCTGATCACACACCCCGATGCCGATCACGCCGGCGGCCTCCCGCTGCTGCTTCGCCGACTTGAAGTCGGCCGTGTGCTCGATAGCGGCACGGCCGACTCCTCGGCGCTCTCGCGGGAAATCGCGCATCTGATCGACAGCCTCCGGCTTCCGCGCCGATCCCTTCAGGCCGGCGATACCGTTCGTCTGGATCCCGCGCTGGTGCTCCAGGTGCTGGCACCCGCGCCGAACGCCGGGGACCTCCCCGACAACGAACGTTCCGTGGTGCTCCGGATGGTTTTCGGTCAGACGCGCTGGCTGTTTCTGGGCGACGCAGAACGCGAACTGGAACGCCAGCTCGTACGGGCCTATGGCGAGCTGCTGAAAAGCGATGTGGTCAAGGTGGCCCACCACGGCTCCCGCACCAGCTCCACGCCCGAACTGGTCCAGCAGGTGATTCCAGAACGCACACGCCCTGCCCGGGCCGTGATCAGCAGCGGCTGGCGGGGCGTCGACGATTCGGTTCGGGTCCGGTGGGAGCGTCAGGGCGCCCGGCTGTGGATCACGGCCGATTCCGGCGCGCTCTGGCTTCGCAGCGACGGTCGGCGGATCTGGCCGGTCGCCTGGCGCAGGGCTCAGTGATACAGAAACAGCGGCACCGTCGTCTTTTCGATCAGCGCCGAAGTCGAAGACCCGAACAGCAACTTCTTCAGACCGGTAGTCGCATAGGCGCCAGCGACGATCAGGTCGGCCTCAATTTCCTGTGCAAACGCTACGATCGCTTCTTCCGGGTTATCACCCTTTCGAGCCGTCGTAGTCACCTTGAACCCGTGCTCCTGCAGGTATTCCTGCACGAGCGAGAGCATCAGTCGGGTTTCGGCCTCTTCATCGTCGTAGACGGTCAGCACTTCCACGCTTACTTCGGTACCGAAAGGCCTGAGCTGGGCGAAGCGCTGCATCGTACGGGCGGCCGTATCGCTGCCGTCATAGGCGATCAGGACCCGTTGGATGGGTCGGTATTCGGTGCCTACGATGAACGAAGGGCCGACGCTTTCCCGAACCACCCGCACCAGCGTCCTGGTTTTTTCCTCCGGATGGCTGTAGAAGAAGTGCGGCTCCTTTCCCACGACGAGCAGATCGTGCACTTTCATATCCTCCAGGATGCGGCGGAAAGGCACGCCCTCGGCCACTGTATTGCGATGCCGGAGCCCTTCTTTTTCGGCCACGTCGTCGAATTCCTCGATCAGCCGACGGGCCACGGCCCGGGCTTCTTCCGTCATCTGCTCACGCAGCTTTTCGGCGTAGTACATGCTGCCGATGCCGCCGCCTCGCGCACTGGCTTCGATATGGCCGGTGTCCACGACGGCCAGGCCAGTGACGCTGGCATCGTGCTGACGGGCAAGCTCGGCGGCATACCGGACGGCAATGCCGGTGTCCGTATCGGGATCGAGAGCGACAAGAATACGCCGGATCATGGAGTCTGAACAGCTTGGTTCCGGTTGTGTGGCTAAAAGTACGAGTTTTCCCGGTTCCGGACAAACAGGAAGGGGCGCCGGTGTTTCATTCATCCACAATGGATTTGTTTAAAAAATGTCGTCGTGTTGGTTTGTAGAAGGCTGTGGAAATGTGGATTTCGAAGTTGTGCACCGTGAAAAAAGTTGTTGTGGATAAAAACCGGGGGTATTCCACAACGTTATGCACAGCGGCCGAGTAACCAAATCGTCACATCTGGGGAATCCAGGCCGGTTTCGGAGAAACAATCCACGTTTCCACAGCAATCCACAGCTAACGACTCTGGTTCAGCGTCTCGTTATCCACCGTTGTCCACATTGTGGAAGTGTGGGGAAAACCCGGGGAGAACGGGGGTAGTTATCCACGGCTGTCCACACGGTGGATTTTTTCCCCGAATTATCCCCCGGGTTATCCCCGGCAATCCACAGGTAATCCACAGCGTGGATAAAAACTCACGGTTTGCTGAGCAGGCGGTACATTTCGCGCTTGTAGGCCTCGACGCCGGGCTGGTCGAAGGGATTGACTTCGAGCAGATAGCCGCTGATGGCCACCGCGTGCATGAAGAAGTAAAGACAGGCGCCGAGTGATCCGGGTGCCAGGCGTTCGAGCCAGACGGTCGAGACGGGCACGCCGCCGTCGGCGTGGGCTTTGCGCGTGCCCTCGTAGGCTTTTCGGTTGACTTCCTGCACCGTACGGCCGGCCAGGTAGGACAGGCCGTCGCGGTCGTCGCCGGTATCCGGAATGGTCAGCGGTTCGGGTTCGCGTTCCACCATAAGGAATGTTTCGATCAGGTGCCGCCGGCCCTCCTGCACGTACTGGCCCAGCGAGTGCAGGTCGGTGGAATACTGGATGGCGTCGGGATAGAGCCCCTTGCCCGCCTTGCCCTCGCTTTCGCCGAAGAGCTGTTGCCACCAGGCGCCGATGCCGCTCAGGCGCGGCTCGAAGACGGCCAGCAGTTCGATGGCGTAGCCGCGTTCGTGAAAGAGATAGCGCAGGGCGGCGTAATCGAGGGCCGGGTTGTCGGTGGTTTCGCGCAGGCGCTCGCACATCTCGACGGCGCCGTAGAACAATGAGCGGATGTCGATACCGGCCACCGCGATGGGGAGCAGTCCGACGGGCGTCAGTACTGAGAAACGACCGCCCACACCGGGCGGGATGGCGTAGCGTCGGTAGCCGAAGGTTTCGGCCATGTCGTGCAGGCGGCCGCGGGCCGGATCGGTGGTGACGATGATGCGGCGGGCGGCGTCCGGAAAGCGGGCCTCCAGCCAAGGGCGTAGCACCCGAAAGGCCAGCATGGTCTCCAGCGTGGTGCCGCTTTTGGAGATGACGTTGATGTACACCGATCTGCCTTCCAGATAGGCCAGCAGTTCTTTCAGATAGCGGCCGCTCAGGTGGTGGCCGGCGAACAGTACCTCAGGAAGGCGTGGGCGCTCGGTCTCGGCCTCGACGGGTGACCGAAATTGCGGGGCGAGCGCTTCGATGACGGCCCGGGCGCCCAGATAGGAACCACCGATGCCCAGGCACAGAAAGACGTCGGCCTGCTCGCGGATCTCGGCGGCCGTGGTGTCGATGTCTTCCAGCAGGGCATCGTCCGGCTGCAGCAGCAGGTCGCGCCAGCCGAGCATCTCGTGGCCGGGACCGGTACGCTCCAGCAGCATGCGATGAGCGGCTTCCGCGCGTGGGCGGACGGCCTCCAGATCGTGCGCTTCGAGAAAAGACAGGGCGGTGGAGAGATCGTAGCGAATCATGGTAGCGTAAACACTGGCTGTGGGTTGTAACTTTATCTTCCGTAAGATCGAATTTTTCTGCATAGTCCACCGAAAATCATGCGCGAATTTATTTCGGTCGAAGAAGCTCGAAACATCGTTCTGGAGCAGGTCACACCGCTTCCGGTCGAACGGGTGCCCCTGGTCGAGGCGCTGGGGCGGCGGCTGGCCGAGGCCGTGGTCAGCCGCGACGACATTCCGCCGTTTCCGAATGCGGCCATGGACGGCTATGCGGTGCGGCTGGCCGATGTGCAGCAGGTGCCTGCAACGCTTCGGGTCGTGGCCGACGTGGGGGCCGGACAGCTTCCGCCCGAGTCGATTCCACCGGGCGCCTGCATCCGGATCATGACGGGCGCGCCGGTGCCGACCTGGGCAGAGGCGGTCGTGCCCGTCGAGTGGACCGAAGCCGGGGCGAACGGCACCGTGCGCATCCTGCAGGCGCCGGCTGCCGGCGAGAACATCCGTCCGGCCGGGCAGGACGTGCGGGCCGGTGAGCGGTTCTTCGAAGCAGGCCAGCGCATCATACCGCCGGCGGTGGCCATGCTGGCCACGCTGGGCGTGGCCGAGGTGCCGGTTTTCCGGCGGCCCCGCGTGGCGATCGTCGCCACCGGCGACGAACTCATCGATGCGAGCCGGCCGCTTACGCCGGGGCATATCCGGGATTCGGCCGGACCCGGACTGGCTGCGCAGGCCCGATGGCTCGGGGCCGAGGTGATAGGGCCACAGCGGGTGCCCGACGATCGCGCCGCGCTGGAGCAGGCCGTCGAACAGGCGCTCGAAGCCGACGTGCTCGTGTTTTCCGGGGGCGTCTCGGTCGGGCTGTACGATCTGGTCCGGCAGGTGCTCGACGGTCGCGGCACGCGGTGGCTTTTCTGGAAGATCCGCCAGCGGCCCGGCAAGCCGATGGCCTTCGGGCTGCTGGCGGGCAAACCGGTCTTCGGCCTGCCGGGCAATCCGGTTTCGTCGGCGCTCTGCTTCGATCAGTACGTGGCCCCGGCACTCCGCCGCATGCAGGGACAGCAGGAGGTATTGCGTCCGCGATTTCCGGCCGTGCTGGAGGCACCCACGCCGAAGAAGGCCGGGCTGCACTTCTACACGCGCGGCGTGGCCCGTCCGGGAAGCGATGGCCGCCTTCTGGTGCGCGACACCGGACCCCAGGGCTCTAACCTGTACCATTCGATGGTGCGGGCCAACTGTCTGATTCACCTGCCCGAAGCGCTCGAAGAAGCACCGGCCGGCCTCGAAGTGGAGATCGAATGGCTCCCCTGGACACTGGAGCCGTGAATTGTGTTATCTTAAAGACATCGGCAAACCCATTCACCAAACCCCCAGCCTGCCATGATGCGCCTGCACCCACGGTTATGGCTGGTCGGTCTGCTCGGACTGGCCTTTATGCTGCCCGGACCTGAGAAGGAGCTGGAGATCGGTGCCAAGGCACCGCTGGTCGATCTGAAGATGCGCGACGTCTCGGGAAAGATGCTCTCCCTGAAAGACGTGGCCGGAGAGAACGGATTGCTGGTGATCTTTTCGTGCAACACCTGCCCCTGGGTGGCCGCCTGGGAAGATCGCTACCTGATCGTCGCGCAGAAGGCAAAAGAACTGGGAATCGGCATGATCGCCGTTAATTCCAACGAAGCCTATCGGGATCGCGGCGACGGCTTCGAGGACATGCAGCGCCGGGCAAAGGAAAAAGGCTACACGTTCCCCTACGTGCTGGACGAAGGCTCGAAGCTGGCCGATGCTTTCGGGGCAACACGCACGCCGCACGTGTTTCTGTTCAACAAAGATCTGGTGCTGGTCTATCGGGGGGCCATCGACGACAATGCCCGCAACCCTGAGGCCGTGAAGCATCATTACCTGCTGGATGCCATGGAGGCCATGGTGGCCGGTAAGCCCATTCCGGTGGCCACCACACGCTCGATCGGTTGCACCATCAAGCGCGTGGAAAGCTGAGATTGGTGCCTCGGAGAATTTTATCTGTATGCGACCGACCTTGCTGGCAGCCGCGCTGGGGTGGCTGCTGTCCGGATGTATTTCGCTGGGTGCCTTTCAGGGGCCGGACGTGTTGCCTGAAGGCAAGACTGAAGTGGGCTTCGGCATTGTAGGCGGAGGAAGTCTGGAAAAAGACGAAAGTGGCGGCGTGGGGTTGTTTGAGTTGTACGGACGTATGGGGGTGGCGCCGCGGCTGGAACTGGGCGCGCGCACCACAGGCTTTCTGGCCACTGAGGGGATAGCTACGGGGGCCATTATGGTGGAAGGAAAATACCAGCTGGTCACTACCCGGCCCCTGGTGTCGGCAGGCATGGGCGTTTCTTTCTATGCGCTGGAAGTTGACGATGATAGCTTTTACACCATCGGGCTTTATCCAGCGCTCTGGATCGGCTCGCCCAATCTGTTTGCAGGCGTCCGGATGATCATTGTGACCATCGGCGCCAGCAATTCGGACGAAGTGGGCACCGGCTCGCTGGTGGGGTTGACCATCGGCACCCGGCTGGGTGGTCGCGTGCGGCTCCGGCCGGAACTCACGCTTTTTGCACCGCTAGGCGGCCCGCCGCTCCTGGTGGGCGGGCTGGGCATAGCTGTTCGTCTTTGAAAAACGCGCATACAGACGGTGCCGCCTTTACTGCTGCCCCGCGAAGCGGCTCAGGTTTTTGTAGCCTGTTCCTCGGAAGAAAATCCGGAGCTGCCTGAAGGCACGCCGCTCTGGGAGACGCCGGAGCAGGCTGCCGCGACATGCCCGGAAGGAAAACTATGGGTAGTGGCGGTGCCGCCCGGCGGAGCCGTGCGCAATGGCGAAAGCTGGCAGCTGCAGCGCTCGTTGCCGGTCTCGGCCATTCGTAACCGGTTGCCCTACCGTCCCCCGATCACCGTGCCGGCCGCGGGCGGCGTCGTAGTGCGGAGCGCGGAGGCGCCCGAGGTACTGCTCATCCACCGGCGGGGGCACTGGGATCTGCCCAAGGGCAAGTGCGATCCGGGCGAGTCGCCGGAGGCCTGTGCCCGCCGGGAGGTGAGCGAGGAGCTGGGCATATCCCCCGAGGCTCTGCGTCTCCGAAAGCCGCTGGGGCGCACGATCCATGCCTACCCGCTCGACGGCCACTACGCCGTCAAACCCACCTGGTGGTTTCTGATGGAGACCACGGCCACGACGTTTACCCCCCAGGCCGCCGAGGACATCCGGGAGGTGTGCTGGTTTCCGCTGGAGGAAGCCTGTCGCCGCGTGCGCTATCCAACCCTGCAGGCGCTGCTACAGCACCTGGCCGAGCTCGCCGGTTCAGGGCTGCTGTGAGGTTGCGGCTTCTTCCAGCATGGATAATAATTCACGCAAATCATGCAGCTTCCCGAGACAATCCTGGGTGGCCTGACGCCTGAGGAATTCCTGGCGAACTACTGGCAGAAGCGGCCGCTTTTGATCCGGCAGGCGCTGCCGGGCTTTCGGTCGCCCATCACGCCCGAGGAGCTGGCCGGACTGGCCTGTGAGGAAGGGGTGACGGCCCGGCTGATTCTGGAAAAAGGCGGGGCCTATCCCTGGAAGGTGCGCTACGGACCCTTCGAGCCCGAGGATTTTGTCGCGCTGCCGCCCACGCACTGGACGCTGCTGGTGCAGGAGGTCGATCGGCTGGTGCCGGAGGTGGCCGCGCTGCTCGAAACGGTGCGCTTCATTCCCAACTGGCGCCTGGACGACATCATGGTCAGCTACGCGCCCGAGGGCGGAACGGTCGGAGCGCATATCGACAACTACGACGTGTTTCTGGTGCAGGCCTGGGGGCGTCGCCGCTGGCAGATCAACCATCGGCCTGTCGAACGCGAGGAGNTGGTGCCGGGACTGGAGGTGCGTCTGCTGGCTCACTTCGAACCCGATGCCGAATGGATTCTGGAGCCCGGCGACGTGCTCTACCTGCCGCCCCGCATCCCGCATTACGGCGTGGCCCTGGAGGACTGCATGACGTTCTCGATCGGCTTTCGGGCGCCCGATCAGGCCGAGCTGGCCGAAGCCATGCCCCGCATGGCTGCCTGGCTGGACGGCGGACGACGCTATGCCGATCCTGATCTGACGCCCGCCGATGAACCCGGCGAGATCACACCGGAAGCGCTCGATCAGATTCAGGCGTTGCTCCGGAAATTGATCGACGATCGGGCCCGGCTGGCCCGCTGGTTCGGCTGCATCATCACCGAACCCCGGCGGGGGCTGCTGCCGGAGTCGCCCGAACGCCCGCTTTCTGCAGCGCAACTGCGCCGGCGGCTGCAGCAGGGGGCGACGCTTCGGCGCAATGCGATCCCGGAGCTGGCCTACGTGCGCCACGCGGACGGATCGGCCACACTGTTCGCCTCGGGCGAGGCCTACGAGTTGCCGCCCGAGCTGGCCGACGTGGCCCCCCTGCTGACAGGCCGCCGGCCGCTGAGCGCCGAAACACTTCGACCCTGGCTCGAACGGGACGACTTTCTGGAACTCCTCCAGACGCTTGTCCATTCCGGCATTCTGTCGCTGATACCAGCCCGCAAACGCTGACATGCCCGGTCCCTGGAAGTGTCTGCACCGCGAGGTGCTGGCCGATTACAAGGTGTTTCGTATCTGGCGCGAACAGGTGCAGCCGCCTCGCGCGCCGCGTCCGTACGATTTCTATCTGCTGGAGGCCATCGACTGGGTCAACGTGATTCCGATCACGCCGGACGGTAAGGTGGTGTTCGTGCGCCAGTACCGCTACGGCACCCGGGAGGTCTCGCTGGAGATTCCGGGCGGGGCGGTGGATCCGGACGATCCATCGCCGCTGGAAGCTGCCCGGCGCGAGTTGCGCGAAGAGACCGGCTACGAGGCCGAACGCCTTGTCTATCTGGGCGCGGTGGCCCCCAACCCGGCCATTCTGACGAACCGCTGCCACACGTTTCTGGCCGAAAACGTCCGGCCGGTCGGTCCCCAGCAGCTCGACGACGCCGAGGAGATCGAGGTCGTGCTGCTCGATCCGGCCGAGATTCCGGCGCGCATTCGCCGGGGCGAGATCAACCACGCGCTGGTCGTGGCTGCCTTCTACCTGTATGAACACCGGGACGAAGGACAGCGGTGAGGGAGACGTTGATCGAACCGTTTCGCAGGGTCTGGGCGGCGTTCGAGCGTCGGTTGTTTCCGGCCCCCTCAAGCGATCGGCTGTTCAACCTGTACCGCGATCGACATCCCGAGCTGGATCGGCCCGAAGCGCCGGCCATCCGGCGACGCAACCTGTGGCGTTATCTGGCCGCCTACGAGACGCCCCCGCCGGTCTTTCTGCTGGCCGAAGCGCCGGGTCCCTGGGGCTGCCGGTTTTCCGGCGTGCCGCTCACGAGCGAGGCGCAGCTGCTGGACCCCGACTTTCCGCTTGCGGGCGAGGCGTCCGGCCTGTCCGAACGCCCGCACCGCGAGTACAGCGCCCGCATCTACTGGCGCGTCATGCGGCCGTACTTCCCACGCTTTTTCACCTGGAGCACCGTGCCGTTGCATCCCCACCGGCCCGGGGCGCCGCTGTCGATTCGCACGCCCACGCAGCGCGAGGTACGCGACTGGCTGCCGCTGGTGGCCGACCTGATCGAAGCGCTGAAACCCGCGCAGGTAATCGCCATCGGTCGAAAAGCCGAGTTTGCGCTGCAGTCGCTGGGCGTGCGCTGCACGTACGTGCGCCATCCGTCGCAGGGCGGTGCCCGTCTGTTCGAAGCCGGCGTGCGGGCCCTGCTGGACGATTTATAAAGTCTCTGCCGAATTGCGTCCCTTTTTCAGAAAGGATTTGTAGTTTCTCGTTCATCCCGAAAAAGCAGACCAACCTGGAGCATTCCCATGCAGAAGCATATTGTCCGCGTCTATTCTTCGAAGGAGCATCTGCCGCGCGAGGAGCAGCTGGCCTGGAAACTGGCCCGGGTGGCCACCGACGAGGCGCCCATCGACGAAGAGGCCGCCGAGATGGTGATCAACCGGATCATCGACAACGCGGCGGTGGCCGTGGCCGCGCTGAACCGGCGGCCGGTCGCCAACGCCCGCACGCAGGCGCTGGCGCATCCCAATCCCGAAGGCGCCACGCTCTTCGGGCTGCCTTCGACGCAGCGGTTCAGTTGCGAGTGGGCCGCCTGGGCCAACGGCGTGGCCGTGCGCGAGCTGGACTTCCACGATACGTTCCTGGCCGCCGACTACTCGCATCCGGCCGACAACATCCCGCCCATTCTGGCCGTGGCGCAGCAGACCGGACGCAGCGGGGCCGATGTGCTGCGCGGCATCCTGGCGGCCTACGAGGTGCATATCAGTCTGGTGAAGTCCATCTGCCTGCACAAACACAAAAAAGACCACATCGCGCACCTGGCGCCGGCGGCCACCGTGGGCATCGGCGCGCTGCTCGGACTCCCCACCGAGATCATCTACCAGGCGGTGCAGCAGGCCGTGCACGTGTCGTTCCAGACCCGCCAGTCGCGCAAGGGCGAGATCTCGAGCTGGAAGGCCTATGCGCCAGCCTTTGCGGGCAAGCAGGCCGTGGAGGCCATCGACCGGGCCATGCGCGGCGAGACGTCCCCTTCGCCGATCTACGAGGGCGAAGACAGCGTGATCGCCTGGATGCTCGACGGCCCCGACGCCGTCTATGAGGTCTGGCTGCCCGAGCCGGGCGAGCCGCGCCGTCAGATTCTGGAATCCTACACGAAGGAGCACTCCGCCGAGTACCAGGCGCAGGCGCTGATCGACCTGGCCTTCCGCATGCGGGAAAAGATCGACGACTTCGAGAAGATCAAGGAAATCGTCATCCACACGAGCCACCACACGCACTACGTAATCGGCTCCGGTTCGGGCGATCCGCAGAAGTACGATCCGAATGCCAGCCGCGAGACGCTCGACCACAGCATCATGTACATTTTCGCCGTGGCGCTGCAGGACGGCACCTGGCACCACGAGCGCAGCTACGCGCCCGAACGGGCCCGGCGACCCGACACGGTGCGGCTCTGGCGAAAGATCCGGACCGTCGAAGATCCCGAATGGACGGCCCGCTACCACCATCCGGATCCGTCGAAAAAAGCCTTCGGCGGGCGCGTGGAGATCACGTTCGAAGACGGGAGCAAGCTGGTCGACGAGATCGACGTGGCCAATGCGCACCCGAACGGCGCGCGGCCGTTCCGTCGTCCGGACTACATCCGCAAGTTCGACACGCTCACCGAAGAGATCATCGACCGCGCCGAGCGCGACCGTTTCCTGGGACTGGTCGAACGCCTGCCCGAACTGACGCCCGAAGAAGTGCTGGAGCTGAACGTCGTCGTGCCCCGCGACTGGCTCACGCACGCCGAACGCGACCGCCGGGGCATTTTCTGAGGGTGATTTCCCGAATCTATTTTGAGATTCGACCGTCCAGATATGGACGGTCGAATTTTTTTGTTGCAGCGTAATGGAACCACGCGACGAACGTCAGCGGCTGGCCGAGCAGGTGCGCCGGATCTGCCTGGAGACGATGCGCCGGGCCTACGAAGACGCCCGCATGCAGGGACTCTGCGCTGAAGGCGCTTTCGAGGCGGCGGTTTCGGCCGTGGCCATGCTGGACCTGCAAACCCTGCTCGATCGCTCGGAATGAAACGCTGGCTGCTGTGGCTGGCCCTGCTGCTGGTGGCCTGCTCGGCGCGGGCCCAGTTGGTGCCGCTCTGGCCGCTGCCGGTGCCCGACACCTCGGCGGACAATGCCTTCGGCGAGGCGGTGGCGCTGGGGCCGGACCGGGCGGTGGTGGGCGCCGGTGGTGTGCACGGGTGCGGCCCGGCTTCCGGGGCGGTGTACGTGTACGAACGCCGAAACGAGGTGTGGACGCTGGCGGCCGTGCTCCAGCCGGACGACTGTGCGCCCGGGCGCCACTTCGGCCGTGCCGTGGCGCTCGACGGCGATCGGATCCTGGCCGTGGCGGCCGGACAGCCCTACCGGACCGAGGTGGCCGACGCCGCCTACGTGTTCGAGCGCGACGCCAGCGGACGCTGGCACCAGACGGCCCGCCTGACGCCGCCGGATGTCACCACGGGCGCCTTCGGCGCAGCCGTGGCGCTCGACGGCCCCCGGGCCGTCGTCAGCACCTGGGGCGATCCGGCCCGGCAACGACCGGGCGCGGCATACGTGTTTGCGCAGCAGCCGGACGGCTTCTGGAAACTGGAGGCTACGCTGACCGACACGCTCGCACCGGGCGGACCCTGGCCCGGCGGGGCCGTGGCGCTCGATGGCGACGTGGTGGCACTGGCCGCCCCGTCGTATCGCTACGACCGGTCGAGCGCCGTGCTGCTGTTCGTGCGCCAGCCCGACGGAAGCTGGCGGCGCGACACGACGCTTTCGGGCATCCGGGACTTCAACCCGGCGCTGGCACTGACCGGCGGCGAACTGCTGGTGGGGGAGCGCCTGGGCGGACGCCACAGCGGCGGGCGCGTCCGTCACTACCGCCGCCGGGATGGACGCTGGACGCTCGTGGCGACGCTCGATCCCCCGCAACCCTACCCGAACGGCGGCTTCGGGGCCGTGCTGGCCTTCGACGGCCGCCGGGCGCTCGTCTCGGGTTTCGACGAACAGCTCGGACTCGACTTCAACGTGGACCAGGTGGTGTACGTCTTCGTGCATACGGCCGACCGCTGGTGCTTCTGGCGACGCATCGACCCCGGCGAAAAAGCCTTCGGCGCCGCGCTGAGCCTGCACGGAGACCTTGCGCTCATCGGTGTGCCGCGTGAAGGCGGACCCGGCGCCGCCTACCTGATCCCGCTGGACGCCGCCCGGTGTGAACTGAAGGAACCGCTCGGAAAATAACCGTATCTTTCTGGGTACAGAGACCCGTCAGGTGCACAATGGAAAATCCTCGGGAAAGAGTTCATCAGGTAATTCAGGATGAGGTAGCACGGGCTGGATGCCGCCTCGTTCGCGTATTGCTTTTCGGAAGTCGGGCGCGTGGGGATGCGCGTCCAGAGAGCGACTGGGATCTGTATGTCATTATAGACAGAGATCCGGGCTTTCATCAGCGAAATGCCATTGCTTCAAAAATCTGCTGGCGGCTGGCCCGGGAAGGTATCGTGGCCGATGTGTTTGTACAGGCGGAGCAGACCGTTCGGGAGCGTGCCGAAGATCCTGGCTATCTCACCTATTATGTGCTTAAAGAAGGTGTCGCCCTGTGAATGAGCGGGCTGTCAGAAACTGGATTCAAAAAGCAGAGCACGATCTGAAGATCGGAAAAGATGAGATGGCTATGGAAAATCCGGCCACGGACATGGTCTGTTTCCATATGCAACAATGCGTGGAAAAATATCTCAAAGCCTTTCTCATCTGGCATGGAAATCCCTATCCCAGAACGCACCGTCTGGCTGTGTTGATTGCGCTGTGTGCAAGTATCGATCCTGATTTGGCCCGGTTAATGGCATGGGGCGTTGATGAATTGACACCCTACGCTACCAGTTTGCGATATGGTGAGGAGTTTTACATGCCCTCTGTACAGGAAACCATCCGGGCTATTGAACTGGCGGAGAAGGTTCGGCATTTCGTGAGAGAGAAGCTCGCGGAAGAAGGAATGGTGTTGTAATGGTCATACGAGCACTTGCTGCAGCCAGTGCTCCAGGTGCTCGGTGGCGCCGGGGAGAAGGGGGAGGGCGCCGACGCCGTCTTCGGCAAGGGCGCGGGCCAAACGGCTTTTGGCGAAGCGAGCGGCTTCGCCGTCGCGGTACGGGTAGAGAGCCAGCGCCTGGGCTACCGTGCCGTTGCTTCGGCGGGTGAAGTAACCCGAGAGCGCGTCGCGGTAGCGATGCAGGTCGTTCAGCGCGTCCGTCGGAGGGCCGGGCACCCCGTAGCGACGTACGTAAGCCGGCGAGGCGTCGAGCCGATACTTTGCGTCGAGCACGTAGTGGACGGGCAG
>Ga0065723_100243_pt1 | contig 20060 bp, 17 predicted proteins | sample TheenrcuSG05Z960_FD_59110 | JGI IMG/M metagenome (GOLD analysis project Ga0065723, IMG submission 59110) | Thermophilic enrichment culture from UC Davis - Sample SG0.5Z960 | ecosystem: Engineered > Solid waste > Grass > Composting > Bioreactor | place: USA: University of California, Davis
ACGTCGTCCGCCACCGCCTGGTCAAAGACATCATCGAAGCCTACGAACGCTTCGCCCAGCGCGAGCAGAATGGCGGCACGTCCGCTAAGACAGATTGAGAAAGTACAGCGTGAGCAAAATAGCCATCGCGATGATCACGGCCCAGGCGGCCACGCTGGGCCGTCGATAAAAGGGCACGCTGCGCCTTCGATACGAGATCGTCGAGCTTTCCATCGCTTTCGTTTCGGGTTGGTGGGGCACGGTCTCCATCGCAAACGACCGACGCTCAGTTGGACGAATACTCGTAAAAGCCACGGCCGGTCTTACGTCCCAGTCGCCCGGCCGCGACCATCTTGCGGAGCAGCGGACAGGGGCGGTACTTGTCTTCGCCCAGCTCCCGGTGCAGCACTTCCATGATACCCAGGCAAACGTCCAGCCCGATCAGGTCGGCCAGCGCCAGCGGTCCCATCGGGTGGTTCATGCCCAGCTTCATCACCCGGTCCACATCTTCCGGCGAGGCCACGCCCTCCATCACACAGTAGATCGCCTCGTTGATCATGGGCATCAACACCCGGTTCGAAACAAACCCCGGCGCATCGTTGACGGTCACCGGGGTTTTGCCCAGTGCCTCGGCCAGACGGTAGATCGTCTCGTAGGTGGCATCGCTCGTTTCCAGTCCCCGGACGATCTCTACCAGTTGCATGACCGGCACCGGATTGAAAAAGTGCATGCCGATTACCCGGGCCGGGCGCTGCGTCCGGGCTCCCAGCCAGGTGATGGAGATCGACGACGTGTTGGACGCCAGGATAGCTTCCGGCGGGGCTGCACGGTCCAGCCGTTCGAACACCTGCGCCTTCAGCTCCGGATTTTCCGGAACCGCCTCGATCACCAGTTGCACATCGGCCACGGCGGCCTCCAGATCGGTCGCGGGCGTGATGCGCCCGAGCGCTTCCTCTTTCTGCGCCGCCGTGATGCGCTCTTTTCTGATCTGCCGCTCCAGGTTATGCGCGATCGTCTGAAGTGCCCGCTGCAGCGCTGCTTCCGAGACATCTACCAGCCGCACCGATCGCCCGTGGAGCGCCGCCACATGGGCGATGCCCTGCCCCATCGTACCGGCCCCGACTACGGCAAGCGTCGAAATTTCCATGGGACCCTACGGACTGATCCTGCCTGACTTCGCAGAAGTGAAACGTACGAAATGCTGCGCTCAGTCTCAAGGGGAGGGGCTCTGCCAGCGCACACGGCCGCCCCGGTCGATGTACAGCAGCCGACCGTTTTCGACTACGAGCGCCACACCGTGCTGAAAGGCGTGCGCCTGCTCGAAGCGCGGCGGAATGATCAGATTGCCTTCGCGGTCGATGTATCCCCAGCGGCCCTCCACCCGTACGGCCGCCAGCCCTTCGGAGAAGTCCAGCGCCTGCTCGAAGCGTAGCGGAATGACCAGCTCCCCGGTGCGATCGATGAAGCCCCAGGCGGTGCCGTCCGAGACGCGGGCGCGTCCTTCCGAAAAGCTGTAAACCTGCCGGTACGGCACTTCGAAGACCGGCTTGCCCGTTTGGTCAATAAACAGCGTGCGATTTCCCTCGCGCACCAGCGCCAGTCCTTCCGAAAAATTCCGCGCCGACGAAAACCGAGGCGGGATGACCCACTGACCCGTCGTGTCGATGAAGCCCCATTTGCGGCCGGTCGTCACCATCAGCGTCTGTGTGCCCACCTCGACGGCAGCCAGCCCTTCGCTGAAGGCCAGCGCCTGCGTGAACTGCGGCGGGATGACCATCTCTCCTTTCGCATTGATGAAGCCCCAGCGCGTGCGCCGCATCACGCCGAGCATCTTCTGGATCACCGTCACCGGCGCCAGCCCATAGGCGAAGTCCTGAACGGCCTCGTAGGCGGGCCCCACAACCTCGCGCCCCTCCCGATCGACAAAGCCCCAGTGGCCGTCTTTGCGCACGCGGGCATAGCCGTTCTGGTACGCAAAGACCTGCTCGTACTGCGGCGGAACGACCCAGTGGCCGGTCGTATCGATGAAACCCCACTGGCCGTCGAGTCGGGCGGCCGCCCTTCCTTCCGAAAACGCCAGCACGCGCTCGAACCGGGGGGCAATGGCCGTCTCACCCTCCGGCGTGACAAAGCCATAGCCCGCTGTGGTGGCCACCGGAAGCAGCGCCTCGGTCTGGGCACGAACCGTTCCGGCTACAAGAAGCAGACTCAGAAAAGTGATCGCAACGCGCATCATACCGTGCCGGCTTCGGATGGAGCGGCCAGCGCCTCCTCGACAGAAAGCTCCAGCGTCTGTTTGGGCTCGTTGCCTTCGTCGAACAGCACCACGCGTGCCCGGTGTTTGCGGGCCTCTTCAGGCGTCATCTGCGCATAGGCGATCACCAGCACCTGATCGCCTCGGGCTGCCATGCGGGCGGCCGGTCCGTTCAGGCACACCACCCGGCTTCCCCGTTCGCCGGGCAGCGTGTAGGTCTCCAGCCGGGCGCCGTTGTTGACGTTGACCACCTGGACTTTTTCGTAGGGCAGAATGCCGGCCAGTTCGAGCAGCTCCTGATCGATCGTGATCGACCCTTCGTAATAGAGATCCGCTTCCGTGACGCGAAGCCCGTGCAGCTTCGCCCGAAACATGGTGATCGTCATACGCGCTCAGACTTCAAGCTCCAGGAGCTTCCACAAAGACACTGTCGATCAGGCGGGTGTCTCCGAAAAAGACGGCCACGCCGGCCAGCACGCGCTGTCCCGGACGAATGCGCGCGACCGGCTGCAGCGTCTCGGCATCGACCACTTCCGCATACTGCACCCGCGCCCGCGGCGCCCGGGCCAGAATCTGACGCATCGCTTCAACAATGGCCTCCGGGCGCTGTTCCCCCGCCTCGATGGCCCGCCGGGCCGCCTCCACGGCCTGCGAGAGCACCACGGCCTGCTTCCGCTCTTCCGGACTCAGATACGTGTTGCGCGAAGAAAGCGCCAGCCCGTCGGGCTCCCGTACCGTCGGCACCCCGATCAACTCGATGTCGTAGTGCAGGTCGCGCACCATGCGCCGGATGATCTGAAACTGCTGTGCGTCCTTCAGCCCGAAAACCGCCACATGGGGCTTGCAGATGTTGAACAGCTTGGCCACGATCGTGGTCACGCCCCGAAAGTGTCCGGGCCGGTAGCGGCCGCACAGGTGCGCGTCGAGCTTTTCCACATAGACCCAGGTCAGATTCGCTTCGGGTCCGTCCGGATACATTTCCTCGACGGTCGGCGCAAAGACTACGTCTACCTCAAGCGCTTCCAGCGCCGCCACGTCCTGTTCGAGCTGGCGTGGATAGCGGGCGTAGTCTTCGTTGGGACCGAACTGTGTCGGGTTGACAAAGATCGAGACGGTCACATGGTCGGCATGCGCGCGGGCCGTACGCACCAGCGCCAGATGTCCCTCGTGCAGCGCCCCCATGGTGGGCACCAGCGCCAGACGCCGCCCCTCCCGGCGTCGGGCGTCGGCGTGCGCCTGCATCTCCCGAACTGTTCGGATGACTTCCATTGCTCACTCCTGTTTTGCAGCCCTGCAATCTACTGAAAAACCACGAAAAAATGCCCGACCGTCCTGCTGCGTCTTTTTTTCTACACCGGGCGTTGTAAGTTAGTAGCGGCAAAACGTTTTCGCGGCATCCTACCAACAGGAAATCTGCCATGGCACAGGCTTATCGCATTGAACGCGACTCGCTCGGTGAGGTGCGCGTCCCGGCCGACGCGCTCTACGGCGCCCAGACGCAACGCGCCGTCGAGAACTTTCCGGTCAGTGGACTGCGCTTTCCGCGTCGCTTTATCGAAGCGCTGGGCATCGTCAAGCTGGCCGCCGCCCGCGCCAACCGGGAGCTGGGCCTGCTGCCCCCCGAAAAGGCCGAAGCCATCGAAAAGGCCGCCCGGCGGGTGATCAGTGGGGAGCTGGACGACCAGTTCGTGGTGGACATCTTCCAGACCGGCAGCGGCACTTCGACGAACATGAACGCCAACGAGGTGATCGCCAACCTGGCCACCGAGATGCTGGGCGGCGAGCGGGGCAGCAAGCTCGTGCATCCGAACGACGACGTGAACATGTCCCAGTCGTCGAACGACGTGATTCCCACGGCCATGCATATTGCCGCCCGCGTGGCCCTGGAGAACGAGCTGATCCCGGCCCTGCTGCGGCTGCGCACCAGCCTGCAGGAGAAGGCCGAAGAGTTCGACGACGTGATCAAAAGCGGCCGCACGCACCTGATGGACGCCACGCCCGTGCGGCTCGGCCAGGAGTTCGGCGGCTATGCTTCCCAGATCGACCATGCCATCCGGCGGCTGCGCACCGTTTCACACGAACTGTCGGAGCTGGCGCTGGGCGGCACGGCGACCGGCACGGGCATCAACCGCCATCCGGAATTCCCCGCGCGCGCCATCGAACACATCAGCGACCTGACCGGCCTGCCCTTCCGGGAAGCCGAAAACCACTTCGAGGCCCAGGGCAGCAAAGACGCCTACGTGTCGGTCTCCGGCGCGCTCAACACACTGGCCGTCGCGTTGATGAAAATCGCCAACGACATCCGCTGGATGGCCAGTGGTCCGACCAGCGGCCTGGCCGAAATCCGCCTGCCCGCCGTGCAGCCGGGTTCGTCGATCATGCCGGGCAAGGTCAACCCCGTGCATTGCGAGATGATGATGATGATCTGCGCCCGCGTGATGGGCAATCATCTGACGATCACCATCGGCGGCCAGCACGGCAACTTCGAACTCAACACGATGATGCCCGTCATGGCCTACGCCATGCTCGAAAGCATTCAGATCCTGACCAACGGCTGCGAGGCCTTCCGCACGCGCTGCATCGACGGGATCGAGGCGGATCGGGAACGCTGCCGCCAGCTGCTGGAGCTGAACCCGGCCATCGCCACCGCCCTGAACCCCATTATCGGCTACGACAAAGCCGCCGAGGTGGCCAAAAAGGCGGCGGCCGAGCGCAAGTCGGTCCGGGAGGTCGTCAAAGAAATGGGGTTGCTTTCGGACGAAGAACTCGATCGCGTGCTGAACGTCCGCGAGATGACCGAGCCAGGCATCGCCCGCCACTGAGCCGCAACGGAATCGACGCCATGAAGCGCGGAGCCCTGGGGCTCCGCGCTTTTTTCTTGCAGCCTGCAATACGAAAAGCTCCTCCCTTTCCGTTCTTCTTTCGGCTTCGGCCAGCAGGTGCACGCGTTACGACAATGTAGCGCTTCGACCTGATCCTTCAGAAAATCCTGCCGTTAGTACGGTGAAACTGCGTTGCATCAAACCCTGAGGTGCCATGCGACGGACGCGAACGCTTTCGATCATTGCGCTGGTGGTGATCGCTTTCCTGGCCGGCGTGTTCTTCACCACGGCCGGCGCCAACCTGCTCGGTCTGAGTAACCAGGCCACAACGCCCACGCTGGCTCGCGAAGAAAACGGCGGCACGCGGATCGAAGGGGCCGCCGTCAACTCCCTGGAGGAAGCCTTCGTGGCCGTGGCCGAGCGCGTCAACCCCACGGTGGTGCAAATCCGCTCGGAAAGGGTCATCCGGCGACAACCGTTCCGCTGGAATCCGTTCGAAGGCACACCCTTCGAGGAGTTTTTCAACTTTCGCATACCCGACATGCCCGAGGAATTCCGCTCCCAGGGACTGGGCTCAGGCGTCATCATCCGCGCCGATGGCTACATCGTGACGAACAACCATGTGGTGGAAGGCGCCGATGAGCTGCAGGTGGTGCTGCACGACGGCACCACCTACGATGCGGAGGTCGTGGGCACCGACCCGCAGAGTGACCTGGCCGTGCTGAAGATCGACGCCGAGAACCTGCCCTACATCTCCATGGGCGATGCCAGTTCGCTGCGGGTCGGCCAGTGGGTGCTGGCTTTCGGTTCGCCGCTGTCGCCCCAGCTCAGCAACACGGTGACGGCCGGTATCATCAGCGCGCTGAACCGCTACTACAGTGAGGGGCCGGCCGTGCAGAACTTCATCCAGACCGACGCGGCGATCAATCCGGGCAACTCGGGCGGCCCGCTGGTCAACCTGCGCGGCGAGCTGATCGGCATCAACACGGCCATCTACAGCCGCACGGGCGGCTACCAGGGCATCGGCTTTGCCATCCCGGTGGACATCGTCCAGTACGTGGTGCCCCAGCTCATCGAAACCGGCCACGTCGAACGCGCCCGCCTGGGCGTGCAGTACACGGCCGCCGCGCCCTCGGTGATCAAAGCGCTGAACCTGCCGCGCGGCGCCGCCCAGGTCGTCACCGTCGAAGAAGGCTCGGCGGCCGAGAAGGCGGGCATCAAACCGGGCGACCTCATCGTCGCCATCGACGGCCAGCAGCTGACGAATCACCTGGAGCTTTCGAAGATCATCAGCACGCACCGGCCGGGCGACGAAGTCAGATTGACGATCAACCGCGACGGCGAAACCCATACGGTTACCGTCAAACTGGGGGCCGCCCCGAGCGAAGGGGCGACGGCCTTGCGCCGACGCACACAGAGCGGCCGTGGTGCGGAATCGGACCTGATGGAAGAGCTGGGCTTCTCGATCGCCGACATCACGCCGGAGCTGGCCCGTCGCTTCAACCTGGAAGACACCGACGTAGCAGGCGTGCTGATTACCGACGTCGATCCCAACAGCGCGGCCTACCGCGAGGCAAACCTGCGCCGCGGCCTGATCATCACGGAAGTTGACCGCAAGCCGGTGCGAAACGTGGAGGAATTCGAGAAGGCCTACCAGGCCATCAAGCCGGGTGCCACGTTCCTGCTCCGACTCTACGATCCGCAATCCGGCGGCACCCTGATCACCGCCCTGCAGAAACCCGGCTCCTGAATAAAAAAGCGGGGCGCCCCTTGCAGGCGCCCCGCTTTTTGCATTTGTTACGCACTCAGAACGGCAGGTCGTCGTCCGGCGACAGCGTGTAGGCGTCCTCATCGAAAGCTTCCGGCTCGGGATCCGGCGCGAATGTCTGGCGCGGCGCGGCTGCCTGGCGCTGCGTCGAAGCCGGGACGTTCGCTTCCGGCACGGGCGCGGCCTCGCTCCGCGGATCCAGCATCACCATCTCCCGGATCTTGATCTCCGTCGTGTACCGGGTGTTGCCATCCCGGTCTTCCCATGAGCGCGTCTGGAGCGAGCCTTCGACGTACACCTTGGAGCCTTTCCGGAGGTACTGATTGCAGATCTCGGCCAGCCGTCCCCAGGCCACCAGATTGTGCCATTCCGTGCGCTCCACCATGTTACCATCGGCATCCCGATAGACTTCATTAGTGGCCAGACGCATGTTGCAGACGGCCGTGCCGCCGGGCGTGTAGCGGAGTTCGGGATCCTGCCCCAGGTTGCCGACGAGGATGACTTTGTTGATGCTGCGTGCCATGATGCACCTCCTGGTTTTTGGTTGGTGATTCCATGAGTCCTGGCGGCTGGCACACGAGTCCACCGGCCAGAGGCCGGCCCTCCCTGCGGTGCGCACACGAGCCCGCCAGGAGATGCAATGTGGAAGCTAATTTACGATTAGTGTCAACAGTATGTCACACCCTTTGATCCAGTACGAGAAATTTTTTCGTCACCCGCCACCCCTGTGCACTGCAAAACAAATTGCGCGTCGGATGGTTATGGTGCCGTCAGTTACACCCGGGGTCGTCAATCTCTGAAACTATGGCGGAAGCAGAAAAGAAACCCTACGATCCGTCGTTTCGCGAGCTGGAAGACCGGCTGGAGGCCTACGCCGACTTTGTGGCGATCGTGCGTCAGCTTCGCCGCGATTGCCCCTGGGATCGGGAGCAGACGCACGAGTCGGTCAAGCACCTGCTCATCGAGGAAGCCTACGAGGTCGTCTCGGCCATCGAAGAAAACGACTGGGAAGAACTCAAGCGCGAGCTGGGCGACCTGCTGTTGCATGTGGTGTTCCACAGCGTCATGGCCGAGCAGGCCGGACGCTTCACGCTGAAGGACGTGATCGAAACCGAAACCGAAAAGCTCATCCGGCGCCATCCGCACGTCTTCGGCGACGTGCAGGTGGGGAGCGTGCAGGAGGTGCTGAGCAACTGGGAGCAGATCAAGCTCAGAGAAAAGGCCGCCGCCCGCAAGGAGCAGGTTTCGGCCCTCGAAGGCGTGCCGCGGCACCTGCCGGCCCTGCTGCGGGCTTACCGGATTCAGGAAAAAGCGGCCGGCGTGGGCTTCGACTTTCCGGAACGGGAGCAGGCCTGGCAAAAAGTGGAAGAGGAGTTGCAGGAATTCCACCAGCTGACACAGACCGGAGCCGCCCCGGAAAAAATGGAAGACGAGCTGGGCGATGTGCTGTTTGCGCTCGTGAACTATGCGCGGCTGCTGGGGCTGAATCCGGAAAACGCCCTGCAGCGCACCAACAACAAGTTCATTCGCCGCTTCCGGCACATCGAAGCGCGGCTGGCCGAGCAGGGCCGCACCCCGGCCGAGGCCGATCTGGACGAAATGGATCGCTACTGGGAGGAGGCCAAATCGCTGGATCGGCACGAACCCGACTCCTGACCGCATCGCCGCGTCTGGCTGGATTCAGACCGGGGCGGGCGTTATTTTGAAGCGACAAACGCTTCGCGAACCGACGAAAGCCATGCGTTTCGCTCTGCGACTCGTCCTTTTCGCACTGCTACTCACGGGTGTATTCGTCCGGTCGGCCCGATCCGACCGTGCCCCCCGGACGCCTGTGCAGCCCGGCGTGGTGGTGGTCAAGTTCGAGGCCCCGATCACGCTGCAGGCCGGAAAGACCGGCCGTCCGCTGCTGGACCGCACGCTGGCCCGCTTCGAGCCCGTCGCGCTGGAGCCGGCCTTTCCTTTTCTGGAGCAGGCGGCCCGGAAACGTCCGCACCCCGCGCTGAACCGTCTGCGCACCATCTACCTGTTGCGCTACAACCGTCCGGTCTCGCCCTGGCGCGTGGCCGCCGAACTGAGACGCCTGCCCGGCGTCGTGTACGCCGAGCCGCTTCCGATCCGGCAGATCGTCGACGTTCCCAACGACTCGCTTTACCCACAGATGACCCACCTGCCGCGTATTCAGGCGCCGGAAGCCTGGGACGTAGTTAAGGGCGAACAGGGCGACGTGGTCATCGCCATCGTGGACGGCGGCACCGACTGGCGCCACCCTGACCTGATCGACAACGTGTGGACCAATCCGGGCGAAATTCCGGACAACGGCGTCGACGACGACGGCAACGGCTTCATTGACGACGTGCACGGCTGGAATTTTGCCAACGATACGCCCGATCCTTCCGGACTTTCGACCACGCCCCTCAACGCGGCGCACGGCACCCAGGTGGCCGGCGTGGCCGCCGCCGTCACGAACAACAACCGGGGCGTGGCGGGCAGTAGCTGGAACGCCCGCTTTATGCCGATCAACGCGAGCTGCTCCGACACGGATCGCAGTATCTGCTACGGCTATCAGGGGATCGTGTACGCTGCCCTGAACGGCGCGCAGGTGATCAATGCGAGCTGGGGCGGTCCCGGTCTTTCCAGACTGGAAGCCGACGTGGTCGAGTTTGCCACCGATCTGGGCAGCCTCATCGTGGCGGCGGCTGGCAACGACAGTGGCGACAACGACCGCGTACCGTTCGGTCCGGCCAGCCATCCGCGTGTGCTTTCGGTGGGCGCAACCAACAAAGACAACGACGGCAAGGCCAGCTTTTCGAACTACGGGCGCAGCGTGAACGTCTTCGCGCCGGGCGTCAACCTGAACAGCACGCTTCCTGATGGCCGCTACACGGGCTCGGCCAGCGGCACCTCGTTCGCCAGTCCCCTGACGGCCGGCATCGCCGCCCTGGTGCGGACGCGCTTTCCCGAGTACACGCCCGATCAGGCCCGCGAACAGATCCGCCTGACGGCCGACCCGATCGACGCCGTCAATCCGGGCTTTGCCGGACGCCTGGGCCGCGGCCGCATCAACGCCTTCCGCGCCGTCACGGAAACCGGCTTTCCTGCCATCCGCCTGGTCGACCTCGACGTGGCCGACAGCGACGCCGACGGCTACCTGGAAAGCGGCGAGACCGTTCAGCTCACCGCCCGCTTCACGAATCATCTGGCCCCGGCCACCGGGGTGCAGTTTCAGTTGAGCGCCGACGCCGACTACCTCACCATCCTGCAGGGCGAGGCTCAGGTGTCGCAGCTCAATCCAGGCGATACCGTGCTGGTGACGTTTTCCTTCAGCATTGCCTCCGATGCCCCGCAAAACCGCACGGCGATTTTTCTGGCCGACATTCAGGCCGATGGCGGCTACACCGACCGCGATCTGTTCCGCCTGGTGGTTAACCCCGAGCAAACCGCTACGCTGGCAACGGGACGCATTCAGACCTCGATTACCACTACGGGCAATCTCGGCTGGACGGGCTTTGCTGGAGAGTCGAGCGGCGTGGGCTTCGCGCTGGACGGGCACAATTTGCTTTTTGAAGGGGGCCTATTGGCCGGAATCTCGGCCCAGTTTGTCTCGGACGCCGTCCGGGGCGAAGATGGTCAGACTCAGCACCGCGACTTCCAGCCGGTCGAGGGCAGTAGTCTTGAAGTCATCGCACCGGGACGCTTTACGGCCCAAGAGGGCACCATCGAAATGACCGACCGGGCAGCGCCCTTCCCGCTGCATATCAACGTACTGCAGGAAACCTACGCCGATACGGTCCCGGGACGCCAGCTCTTTGTGATCGTCCACTACTCCATTGAGAATACGCGCACCACAACGCTTTCTCCGCTGTATGCCGGAATTTTTCTGGACTGGGACGTGAATCCGGACGCGCAGGACTATGCCCGCTACGACCCGACGCGTCGCCTGGGCATCGTGCAGGATAAAAGCACCAACCCCGATACACTGGTGGCCATTCGCCTGCTGACCCCGGCGCCTTTCTCCTACCGGGTGATCGACAATCCGACGGAACTCTACGACGGCTTCACGCAGAGCGAAAAGTGGAGCGCACTCTCGGGCGGCCTGCAGCGGACGCATCTCAGCAATACCGACGTGTCGCAGCTCATGGCGGCAGGCCCCTTCCGGCTCGATCCGGGCTGCCGCATTCCGGTAGCCTTTGCCATTCTGGCGGCCGCCGATGCCGACACGCTCGTGCAGGCGGCCGACGAAGCGCAGCGGTTCTGGGACGAGGTCATCCGGCCTTCCATCCCCAACGAACCACCGGCCTTCGTGTCCGTGCCCGACACGCTGGTCGCCCATGAAGGCGAGGCGCTCAACTGGCAATTTGCGGCCACCGATCCGGACGCCTGCGCCTCACTCAGTTTCCGGGTGCTGGAAGGACCGGACGGGTTCTCGGTGGATCCGACGACCGGCCAGGTCCGGTTCGTGCCCGGCTTCAATCAGGCCGGCATTTACACGGTACGCCTGCTGGTCACGGACGGCCTGGCCACCGACACGGCCCGAACCGTGCTCGTCGTGCAGGATACCAACAGCCCGCCGACCTTTACGGCCGTGCTCACCGACACGGTGCTGGTGCTGGGCCGAACGTTCCGCTATCAGTTCCGGGCCGAAGATCCCGAGGGCGATCCGCTGACCTACACGCTGGTCGAAGCACCGGCGGGCGCCACCATCGACCCACAGAGCGGTCAGTTCACGTTCACCCCGCAGGAAGTCGGCCAGTACACGGTGGTCGTGGCCGTCAGCGACGGTATGTTTACGATCGAAACGCCGCGCATTCACCTGGAGGTGATTCCGGCTGAGGCCGGCGTGCAGGTCTACAGACCTTCCGGCGGCGGCAACGTCATTCAGATCGTGTACGACGTGCCCGATCCCGACCCCGTGCGCCTGACGATCTACGACCTGCTGGGGCGACGGGTACGCCGGTTAGTGGACGGCGTGCCGGGCACCGGTCGCCACACCATTACCTGGGACGGCCGCAGCGACGCGGGCATCGAGGTAGCCTCGGGCCTGTACTTCGTCCGCCTGGAGATCGGCGGCAAGGTGGAGACGCGCCCGCTCGTTTACGTGCGCTGAGCCGAAGCCAGCGCCGCCGAAGCGGCCAGCTCGCCCTGCCGCTTCTTCAGCAGGTAGTAGCGGACGCCGTCGGCCAGCGCCTGCCAGCTCGCCTCCAGGATGTTCGTCGAAACGCCCACCGTGTGCCAGCGGCGCTCGCCGTCCCGGTGTTCCACGAGCACGCGCACGGCCGCGGCCGTACCGTCGTCGGAGTTGAGCACGCGCACCTTGTAGTCGCTCAGGTGCACCTGGTCGAGATCCGGGTAGAAGCAGCGCAGCGCCTTGCGCAGCGCGTTCGAGAGCGCATCGACCGGCCCGTTGCCCTCGGCCACCACCAGCTCGCGGGCTCCCTGCACACGGATGGCCAGCGTGGCTTCCGAGTTGCAGACGCCGCCGTCCTCGTCGATTTCGGTTCGCACGCGCAGCCGATCCAGCGCGAAGAAACGCGTGTCTTCACCCTGGATTGTGCGCAGCAGCAACTCGAAGGAGGCTTCGGCCCCCTGGAACTCGTAGCCCAGGTGCTCCAGCTCCTTGATGCGCTGCACGGCCTGCCGGGCCTGCTCGCCTTCCTTGAGTTCGATGCCCAGCTCGGCGGCCTTGTACTGGATGTTGCTCTTGCCCGACAGGTCCGAGACCAGCACCCGGCGGCGATTGCCCACCTTCTCGGGCGGGATGTGTTCGTAGGCCCGGGGGTCTTTCATGACGGCCGAGACGTGCACGCCGCCTTTGTGCGCGAAGGCGCTCCGCCCCACGTACGGCGCCCGATCGATCGGCGTCAGGTTGGCCACTTCGTTGACGAAGCGGGAAAGGTCCGTCAGCTGGGCCAGCTTCTCTTCGGACACGCACCGGAAGCCCATCTTGAGCTGCAGGTTCGGGATGACCACGCACAGGTCCGCGTTCCCGCAGCGTTCGCCGATGCCATTGATCGTGCCCTGCACGTGCCGGGCGCCGGCCGCCACGGCCATGACCGTATTGGCCACGGCGCAGCCGGTGTCGTTGTGCGTGTGGATGCCCAGCGGCACGTCGAACTGGCGTCGCACCTCCCCCACGATCCGGTAGATGTCACTCGGGAGCGTGCCGCCGTTCGTGTCGCAGAGCACCAGCACGTCGGCGCCGGCCTCGGCCGCTGCACGCAGCGTCTCCAGCGCATAGGCCGGATCGTCCTGATAGCCGTCGAAGAAGTGCTCGGCGTCGTAGATGACGCGGCGGCCGTGCGCCTTCAGGTAGGCCACCGACGAAGCGATCAGCTCCAGATTCTCTTCGAGCGAGACGCCCAGCGCGACGCGGGCATGCAGCGTCCAGCTCTTGCCGAAGATGGCCACCGTGGGCGTCCCGGCTTCCAGAAGCGCCCGCAGGTTGGGGTCGTCTTCGGGCGCCAGCCCGGCCCGGCGCGTGGAGCCGAACGCGCAGATCTGCGCATGCTTCCATTCGATGTCCCGGGCCCGCTCAAAAAATTCTTTGTCCTTGGGATTCGAGCCCGGCCATCCCCCTTCGATCACGTCGATGCCGAAGTCGTCCAGTCGGCGGGCGATGCGGATTTTGTCGTCGACGGTCAGCGTAACGTGTTCGCCCTGGGTACCGTCGCGCAGCGTCGTGTCGAAGAGTTCGATCTTCATGGCTATCAGGCGTTTGTGGGGATCAGGCCGGCCTTACGGGCATACTCGAACAGGTTGCCTGCCCGCAGGATTTCGGCCACTTCGCCCAGTGGATGGAGCAGAAATTCTTCGCCGGTGGTCAGATTCGTCAGCTTGGCCAGGCGCGTGTCGATCTCCAGCTCGTCGCCCGTGCGGATTTTGTCGATCAGGCGCACCGGCGTTTCGAACGGCACGAGAAAGCCGCCGTCGATGGCGTTGCGATAGAAGATGCGCGCATAGCTTTCGGCGACGACGGCCTCGCAGCCGGCTTCCTGCAACGCGAACGGTGCGTGCTCGCGCGAGGAACCGCAGCCGAAGTTTTTGCCGGCCACCACGATCTTGAAGCGGCTTTTGTAGGCGTCCGGCTCGGTAAACGGAATGTTGCCGAACGGAAGGCCCTGGCCTTCGGCCGGCACGCCGCTGAGCGCATAGCGGCCGTAGAGCCGCCGCTCCTCGGGACGCGTCAGGCTGTAGACCAGGTGTTGCGCCGGAATGATCTGGTCGGTGTCGATCGAGTCACCTACGACGTAGGCCAGCCCACGGATGATGTCTTTCATAGCCGTACCGGGTTGTGAAGCGGGGTGGAGCAGTCCGGAGACTGCTCCACCCCGTGTTTTTCAGGATTACACCAGCACTTCGCGCGGGTCGGTGATGACGCCCGTCAGGGCCGAAGCGGCCACCGTCAGCGGCGAGGCCAGATAGACGGAGGCCTGCTTGGATCCCATACGGCCCGGGAAGTTGCGGTTCGTGGTCGAGATGACCACCTCGGTGCCATGCGTGCGGCCGAACGTGTCGGGCGGGCCGCCCAGGCACGCGCCGCAACTGGCATGGCCGATCTTGCAACCCGCATTTACGAAGATGTCGTAGAGCGAGACGCCGTCGATCTTGTAGTGGTGCAACTGCTGCTCCACGTAGGTGGAAGCCGGCACCACGAAGGTATCGATCCGCACCTCTTGCCCCTTCAGGATGCGGGCGGCCGCGATGAAGTCTTCCAGTTTGCCGCCCGTGCAGCTTCCGATATAGGCACGGTCGAGCTTCGTGCCGGCCACCTCGGTGACGGTCGCCCGGTTGTCGGGCCGGTGCGGTTTGGCCACGACGGGCTCCAGCTTGGAGACGTCGTAGACGTACTCCGAGTGGTAGCGTGCATCGGGATCGCTGTAGTAGACCTCGAAGGGCGCATCGGTGCGCTCCTTCACGTAGGCGATCGTTTTCTCGTCGGGCGCGATGATGCCGCTCTTGCCGCCCGCCTCGATCGCCATGTTCGTAAGCGTCATGCGTTCTTCGATCGACAGGTCATAGACGGCCTCCCCGTCGAATTCCATGGCGCGGTAGGTCGCCCCGTCGATCCCGATGTCGCCGATGATGGCCAGGATGAGGTCCTTGGCCATCAGGTAGGGTGGCAGGCTGCCCTCGAAGATGAAGCGCATGGTTTCAGGCACCTTGACCCAGATCTTGCCGGTGCCCATGATGAAGGCCGCGTCCGTGTTGCCCACCCCCGTCGAAAAGAGGCCGAAAGCCCCCGACGTACAGGTGTGGCTGTCGGTGCCGATCAGCACGATACCCGGACGATTGAAGCCCTCTTCGGCCAGCGCTACGTGACAGACGCCCTTGTAGCGGGACGTCCCCACGTCGTAGTAATAGGGCAGGTCCTGCTCACGGGCGAACTCGCGCAGAATCTCGATATTGCGCCGCGCGTGCGGATCGGCCGTAAAGATGTAGTGGTCTGGCAGGATCACAACTTTTTCGCGATCCCACACGCGGGCATTCGGTCCGAATTCACGCTTGAAAATCTCGATGGTTGGCGGCCCGCACACGTCGTGCGTCATCAGGATGTCGACGCTGATCCAGATGTTTTCGCCCGGGGTTACCCGGTCGCGCCCGGCATGGCGGGCCAGGATCTTTTCGGTGATGGTCATGCCCATAGGCGTTCCCCTGTGGGTTTATGGTTCAGGCGGCTGCGCCGCCAAAGGATTGCATGATGCCCGCGTTCACGAACGAGACGCTTTCCCGATCAGCCCGATACTGCTCGAGCTGGTTGATAGCCTCCAGGTAGGCGTCGGCCGACGCGCGCAGCACGTCGGTGTGCCGGGCCACGCCCTTGAAGCGCGTGCCGTTGAAGTCGATCACGACGGTCACCTCGCCCACGGCGTCGGCCCCTTCGGTGACCGAACGCAGTTCGTAGCTGATCAGCTCGTGCGCGGCTCCCACGGCCTGATCGATCGCCTTGTAGATGGCGTTGACCGGACCGTCGCCAGTGGCCCGTTCGATGCGCAGCGTGTTGGTCGCCCGGTTGAGAATCTGCACCTCGGCCTCCGGTGCTCGGTGCGTACCGGTCGCGACGTGCATTTCCATGAGCTGGTAGAGCGCCTCCGGGTTTTCGTCCGGTTGCTCCGCTACCAGGCGGCGCAGATCCTCGTCGTAGATTTCCTTTTTCAGGTCGGCCAGCGCCAGGAAGCGCCGATAGACTTCCTCCTTGCGCTCCTCCGGAACTTCGATACCCAGTTTGGCCAGGCGGCTGAAGAGGCCGTGCCGGCCCGAGTGGCGTCCCAGCCGGATCTGCTCGGGCTCCTGGCCCACGTCTTCGGCGCGCATGATCTCGTAGGTATCGCGCCGCCGCAGCACGCCGTGCTGGTGGATACCGGCCTCATGGCTGAAGGCGTTGCGGCCGACGATGGCCTTGTTGGGCGGTACCGGGAAGCCGGTGGCCATCGAGACCATGCGGCTGGTTTCCGTCAGGTGTTGCGTGACAATGTTCACCTGCAGGCGACCAAACCGCTCGCCACGCACCTTCAGCGCCATGACGACCTCCTCGAGGGCGGCATTGCCGGCCCGCTCGCCGATGCCGTTGATCGTGCACTCGATCTGGCGCACGCCCGCCTGCACGGCCGCCAGCGAGTTGGCCACGGCCAGCCCCAGGTCGTCGTGGCAGTGCGCCGAGAAGATGACGTGCGGAGGCGGCTGCACCCGCCGGATTACTTCCCGGAACATGGCCGCGTACTCGTCGGGCGTGCAGTAACCGGTCGTGTCGGGCAGGTTGATCGTGGTAGCGCCGGCTTCGATGGCCACCTGTACGACTTCGGCCAGGTAGCCCACGTCGGTGCGGCCGGCGTCCTCGGCGCTGAACTCCACGTCGTCGGTGAAGGTGCGGGCCAGCCGGACGGCCTCTTCGGCCAGGCGCAGGATCGTCCGGCGTTTTTCCGCCAGCGTGCGCCCGTAGCGATCGTCGCCAAACTTCGCGTCGATGTGGATGTCGCTGGTGGCAATGAACGTGTGGATGCGCGTGCGCCTGCCAGGCTTGAGCGCTTCGGCCGCCGCCCGGATGTCCTCTTCGCGCGCCCGCGCCAGCGCGCAGATGACGGGACCTTCCACCTCGGCGGCGATGCGCTGGACGGCTTCGAACTGAGCCGGCGACGAGATCGGGAAGCCGGCCTCGATCACGTCTACATTGAGCCGGGCCAGTTGATGCGCAATGCGCAGTTTTTCGTCGATCGTCATGGAAGCGCCCGGCGCCTGCTCGCCGTCGCGCAGCGTGGTGTCGAAGATGATGATGCGGTCGCTCATGGCTGTTGGCAGGGTTTGGGACGGAAGGTTCGGATGTTGCCGCTTCGGCCACATAGCGCGCCCGGCCTGTCGGCAACCCGCGGCACCCGGTTGCCGGACTTACTCGGTGGCCGGGCGCCGGCTAAGTCGCCGTCCCACCCTGCCGCGTCGTACCGCTACAACCCCTTCGTCCATGTCTCCTTTCGGATTGGTTTTTACGAAGCTACCGGCGTTTGCTGTCGCACGTAGGCCGCAATGAACTGACCGACGGCTTCGGTCGAGGCGGGCGTCTCACCGGCCCGACACAGGTCGGCCGTCTTGACGCCCTCGGCCAGCGCGGCGTCCACACCCTGGCGGATGGCCCGTGCGGCGGCCTCCTGGCCGAGCGTCTCCAGCAGCATGGCGGCCGACAGGATCGCAGCCAGCGGATTGGCCTTGCCCTGGCCGGCAATGTCCGGAGCGCTGCCATGCACCGGCTCGAACAGTCCCACACGCCCGCCGATGCTGGCCGAAGGCAGCATGCCCAGCGACCCCGGCAGCGTGGCGGCCAGGTCCGAGAGGATGTCGCCGAACAGGTTGCCAGTGACCACCACGTCGAACCGCCGGGGATCGCGCACGAGCTGCATGGCCGCATTGTCCACGTAGAAATGCTCCAGCTCCAGCTCGGGGAATTCCTCCCGATGCACCTGGGAGACCACCTCGCGCCAGAGCTGGGACACTTCGAGCACGTTGGCCTTGTCCACCGAAGCGACGCGGCCATGCCGACGCTTTGCCCATTCGAAGGCCACGCGGGCGATGCGGGCCACCTCCTCGCGCGTGTAGCGCATCGTGTTCCAGGCCATCTGGCCGTTGCGGCCGCGCGGCTCGCCGAAATAGATGCCGCCGGTCAGCTCGCGCACGATGAGCAGGTCGGTGCCGGCCACCACCTCGCGCTTGAGCGGCGAGGCGTCGGCCAGCGCTTCGGGGACCTGCACCGGCCGCAGGTTGGCATAGGCTTCGAGCGCCTTGCGCAGCCGTAGCAGTCCGGCCTCGGGCCGTTGCGCCCGGTCCAGGTTGTCCCATTTCGGACCGCCGACGGCTCCCAGCAGCACGGCGTCGGCCTGCAGACAGGCCTGCAACACCGGTTCGGACAACGGATCGCCCGCCGCGTCGATGGCCGCACCGCCCACCGGATGCGTTTCGGTCGTCAGCCGAAAACCAAAAGCCCCGGCGGCCGCCTCCAGCACGCGCACGGCCTCGCGCGTCACCTCCGGCCCGATGCCGTCACCGGGCAATACGACGATATGGTAATGGGGCGTCTCCATCGCGCTCTCCTCAAGCCGTCGTCTCTTCGGGGACTTCCCTGGCCTTGAGCCAGCTCATCATCTGGCGCAACTTGCGGCCGATCACTTCGATCGGATGCTGGCGCGTTTTGGCCCGCGTTTCCCGCAGCTTCTTCTCGCCCGACTCGTACTCGGCAATCCATTCCCGCGCGAACTGGCCGGACTGAATCTCCTGAAGGATCTTTTTCATCTCCGCCTTAACCTGGGGCCCGATCACGCGGGGACCGCGCGTGTAGCCGCCGTACTCGGCCGTGTCGCTGACCGAGTAGTACATGTAGGAGATACCGCCCTCGTAGTAGAGATCGACGATCAGCTTCAGTTCGTGCAGGCATTCGAAATAGGCCAGCTCCGGCGGGTAGCCGGCCTCCACGAGCGTCTCGAAACCGGCCTTGATCAGCTCAGCCGAACCGCCGCAGAGCACCGCCTGCTCGCCGAACAGGTCGGTCTCCGTTTCGTCCTTGAAGGTCGTTTCGATCACCCCGGCGCGCGTGCCGCCGATGGCCGCCGCATAGCTGAGCGCCAGTTCGCGGGCCTGTCCCGTCGCGTTCTGAGCGACGGCCACCAGACAGGGCACGCCGTTGCCTTCCTGGAAGGTGCGGCGCACCAGATGCCCCGGCGACTTGGGTGCCACCATGAACACGTCGATGTCGGCCGGCGGCTTGATCTGACCGTAATGGATGTTGAAGCCGTGCGCAAAGGCCAGCGCCTTGCCGGCCTTCAGGTGCGGGGCGATGTCGGCTTCGTAAACCCGCTTCTGATGCTGATCCGGAATCAGGATCATGATCACGTCGGCCCAGTCGGCCGCCTCGGCGATCGACCGGACGGTCAGCCCCTCGGCCGATGCCTGCGCGGCCGAGGAGGAGCCGGGCCGCAGCCCGACCACTACGTCCACACCGCTATCGCGCAGATTCAGGGCGTGGGCATGCCCCTGACTGCCGAAGCCGATGACAGCAACTTTTTTGCTCTGAATTAGCGACAGATCCGCGTCATAGATGACGTTCATGGGCCTTTCGGTTTTTAGCGTTCGGGGGACAGATTCAGCGTGGGGTCTTCGTGCGTGAGCCAGCTTCCGGAGGAGCGGCGCATGGCCACACGGCCGCTACGGGCCACCTCCAGAATACCGTGCGGCTTCATCAGCTTGATGAAGGCCTCGATTTTCGAAGTCGGACCGGTCAGCTCGAAGGTCATCGTGTCGGGCGTGATGTCCACCACCTTGCCGCGGAAAATCTCGGCCGTGTCCATGATGGCCGCCCGGGTCTCGTTCGTGTAGCGCACCTTGAGCAGGCACAGCTCGCGCTCGACGAACGAGCTGCCGGTCAGGTCCTCCACGTGCAGCGTGTCGATCAACCGGTCGAGCTGGCGCAGCACCTGCCCGATGATCCGGTCGTTGCCCGTGGTGACGATCGTCATGCGGGAGACGGTCGGATCGTCCGTCTCGCCGACGGTGACGCTCTCCAGGTTGAAACCCCGGGCGGAAAACAGGTTGACCACCCGGATCAACGCCCCGATCGTATTTTCGAGCAGCACGGCGATCGTGTGCCGGTGCACCTGTTCCGGCTCGCCCGGCAGGAGCGGTTCGCCCGCCTTGCGTTTGCGCAGGATCTGCTGGGGCGTCAGGGTCGGCATGTCCATTTCCGTTTGCATGGCGCACCTCAGAC
>Ga0065723_100066_pt1 | contig 19966 bp, 19 predicted proteins | sample TheenrcuSG05Z960_FD_59110 | JGI IMG/M metagenome (GOLD analysis project Ga0065723, IMG submission 59110) | Thermophilic enrichment culture from UC Davis - Sample SG0.5Z960 | ecosystem: Engineered > Solid waste > Grass > Composting > Bioreactor | place: USA: University of California, Davis
GGCGCCGCGCCGCCGCGAGCCGGTGCCCCGGCGAGCGGGGTCGGCGCTCGCCGTTCCCCGCCGGGCGCGGAGCCCGGAACCCTGGATCGAGAGCGGGCGACGGGACTCGAACCCGCGACCCTCAGCTTGGAAGGCTGATGCTCTAGCCAACTGAGCTACGCCCGCCCACGTCAGGAGCTGACGAAGGGACTCGAACCCTTAACCTGCTGCTTACAAGGCAGCTGCTCTACCAGTTGAGCTACGTCAGCGCCGGGACAGACTGCTAGTATAGCCAGGGTCTCAAAAACTGTCAAGCGCGCTTCCAGCGCGGGCCGCGGGGTGTGTCCTCCACCACGATCCCCGCGGCGGCGAGCTCCTGGCGGATCGCATCCGCGGTGGCGTAGTCGCGCCGGGCGCGCGCCTCCTGCCGGGCGGCCAGCCGCTCCTCCACCCAGGCCACGAACTGGGCGTCCGGGGCCGGGCCCCGGGCGATGGCCAGGACGCCCAGGACCTCGTCCATGCGGGCGAGGGCGGCGCGGGCGGCCTGGAGGTCGGCCGGGGGCACGGCCGGCCGCTCGTCCAGGGCGGCGTTGGTCCGGCGGACGAAGGTGAAGAGGGCGGCCAGCGCCGCCGGGACGTTGAGGTCGTCATCCAGCCCTCGCTCGAACTCCGCCAGCGCCTCTGCGGCGAGCCCGGGCAGCGGCGAGGCCGGGGCATCCCCGTCCACCGGCGTGGCCTCGAGCCGGTCCTGGAAGTCGGTGAGCCGGCGGACGGCGGCCCGGCTCTCCGCGAGGCCGTCCAGGGAGAAGTCCAGCTCCTTGCGGTAATGGGCGGACAGGAGCTGGAAGCGGATGGCCGCCGGCTCGTAGCCCTGCTCGAGGAGCGCCCGGAGCGTGACCACGTTGCCCAGCGACTTGGACATCTTCTCCGCGTCCATGAGCAGGAACCGCGAGTGCAGCCAGAAGCGGGCGAAGGGCTTGCCGGTGGCGGCCTCGGACTGGGCGATCTCGTCCTCGTGGTGCGGGAAGATGAGGTCCTCGCCCCCGGCGTGGATGTCGAACGTCTCCCCGAGCTCGGCCATGCTCATGGCGGAGCACTCGAGGTGCCAGCCCGGGCGCCCCTCGCCCCAGGGGGCGGGCCAGACGGCGCCGACCCGGCGGTCCTCGGGCTTGGCCGCCTTCCAGAGCGCGAAGTCCCGGATGTCCTCCTTCTCGTAGCGGTCGGAGGCGACGCGCTCGCCCCGGCGAACGGCGGAGAGGTCCACGCGGGACAGCTTGCCGTAGTCCGCGAAGCTGGAGATGTCGAAGTAGACGTCGCCGTCCACCACGTAGGCGTGCCCGCGCTCGAGCAGGCGCTCCACGAGGCGGATCATCTCGGGGACGTGGCCGGTGGCGCGGGGGTAGGCGTCGGCGCGGCGGATGCCGAGGGTGTCCAGGTCCTCCAGGAAGCCGCGGATGTAGGGGGCGGTGAACTCGTCGATGGAGACGCCGGCGTCGAGCGCGCGCTCGATGATGCGGTCATCCACATCGGTGAGGTTCATGACGAACCGGACCTGGTATCCCTTCCACTCGAGGTAGCGGTGGAGGACGTCGTAGAAAACGAACGTCCGGTAGTTGCCGATGTGGGGCAACTGGTAGACGGTCGGGCCGCAGCCGTACATCCCCACGCGGCCGGGCACGAGCGGTTGGAACTCTTCGAGGCTCCGGGTCAGCGTATTGTAGAAGCGCAGTGCCATGTCCGGGTTCTGGCGAGTGTCGGTGCCGCGCCTTCAGCGGAGCAGGCGGATATGGGTGATGCGCCAGCCGGCCGGCTCGCGGACGAGAGCGATGAAGACGGTCCGGCGCTCGGTGACGGTGGTGCCGCGGGCGCGGACGCGCCAGTCGAGCTGGCCGTATGCGCGCTGTGGCGCCCCGCCGACGATGCGGACGGTGCCGGGGCGGACCGAGACGGTCTCGTGGCCCTCGAACATCCGGCGCAGCGCTGCGGCGGCCTGCCGGGACCCGAGCGGCCCGGCGGGGCCGTCGTCCAGCTCGAGGGAGACGCCGGCGCTGGCGACGAAGCTGGCGATGGTCCCGGCGTCGCCGCGGTTCCACGAAGCGGCGAAGCGCGCGATGGTGCTCTCGAGGCCGGACTCCTGGGCGTGGGCGAGGAGCGCGGTCCCGAGGACGAGGGACAGGGCGGCGACGGTGACGCGGGTCATCATGCCGTTGCACTCGCCTGGCCAGCGATCTCCGAGGAGATCCGTTCGACCACGGCGACCGGGTCCGGCGCTGCGGCAATGGACCGACCGATGACCAGGAAGTCCGCGCCGGCGCGAGCGGCCTCGGCCGGCGTGGCGGTCCGGACCTGGTCTGCCGCGTCGTCGCCGGCCGGACGGATCCCGGGGGTGACGACGCGGAACGCGGACCCGTGCCTGCGTTTGATGGTCTCGACCTCGACGGCGGATGCGACGACGCCGTCGAGCCCGGCGTCGGCGGCGAGGGCCGCGAGCCGGGCGACCTCTTCGCGCAGGGAGCGGAGCTCCCTGCCCCAGACCTCTTCGAGGTCGGCGGCGGCGAAGGAGGTCAACACGGTGACGCCGACGACCAGAGGCCCATCGACGCCCGCCGCCTCGCGGGCGGCCCGGAGCATAGCGGAGCCGCCGGTGGTGTGGACGGTGAGCATGTCCACGCCGAGGGTTCGGGCGGCTTCGACGGCGCGCGCCACGGTCGTCGGGATGTCATGGTACTTCAGATCGAGGAAGACGCGCTTTCCGCGGCTCTTGAGCGCGCGCACGATGTCGGGCCCTGCGGCGGTGAAGAGCTGGGCGCCGATCTTGTACCAGTCCACGGCCGGCCCCAGGCGCTCCACGAGGTCGAGCGCGGGCCGGGCATCGGGCAGATCGAGGGCGACGATAATGGTCGACATAGATTCGTCGTGGGCGAACGCGGCGGCCGGCGCGGTCACGGCATCCGACCCGCGCCGATGAGCTCGCGGATGTCCGTGACGCCCGTCCGGCGACCGTACCACCCGAGTTGGGACAATACACGTCCCGGGGTCCGAGGATCCGAGAAGAGGGCCGTCCCCACCTGTACCAGGTTCGCCCCCGCGAGCAGATACTGCAGGGCGTCGGCGCCGGAGCGGATGCCGCCCGCGCCGATGATGGGCACGTCCACGCGCTGGCGGGCCCGCCAGACCGCATGGACGCCCATGGGCAGGATGGCGGGGCCGCTGACCCCGCCCGACCCGGCGCCGACCACGGGCAGGCGGGTCTCGAGGTCGAAGAGCAGGCCCGGGAACGTGTTGATCAACGTCAATGCGTCTGCACCGGCCTCCACCGCGACCTCGGCCATGCGGCCGATGTCCGGCACGTTGGGCGCCAGCTTCGCGATCAGGGGTCGGCGGGTGAGCGGCCGCACGGCGCGGATGACCTCGGCCAGGAGGTCCTCCCGGGTCGAGAACACGGCGCCGCCCTCCTCGACGTTCGGGCACGACAGGTTGAGCTCGAAGCCGAGGAAGCCGGGCAACGGATCGAGGCGTTGGATCACCCGGACGTAGTCCTCGACCGTACGGCCCGCCACGTTGACCAGGACCTGCGCGCGACGCAGCCGACGGGCCAGCCAGGGGAGCTTCTCTTCGGCCACCCGCTCCAGCCCCACGTTCGCGAGTCCCACGGAGTTGATCATGCCGGCATCGAACTCCGCGACGCGCGGCGGGGGATTGCCCTCCCGCGGCTCCGGTGTGACGGCCTTGATGGCCAGGCCGCCGAGTGAATCGAGGTCGATGAGCCCATCCAGCTCCCTGCCGTAGCCGCACGTGCCGCTGGCCAGGAGCACGGGGTTCTGGAACCGTGCGCCGAGGAGCTCCTGCGCGAGGTTCATCGCAGCGGGTCGCCGAGGGTGTCGCCTCGGAGCGAGTCCGGGCGGAGCGAGTCGGGGAGCAGCAGCACGGTGTCGATCGTCAGGATCGAGTCCATGCGCAGGGAGTCCGCCCGCACGCAGGCGGCGCGCAGGCTGTCGGCCCGGATGCCGCCGATGCCCAGGCTGTCGAGCAAGGCGTTGCAGCCGGCCATGAGGGAGTCTGCGCGCATGGCGGCCCGGAGGCTGTCCAGCCGGGCGAGCGTCTGGACGACCAACGCATCCCGGCGGGTCGCTTCCTCGTCGGCGCGCCGCAGGAGGTCGGACAGGACGCTGGCGAGCGTGTTCTCGGCCTCCTCGTAGCGCGGCCCGGGCTCGCCGCCGGAGAGGGCGAGGAGGTAGACGTTGCCCCGGTGGGCCTCGAGCCGCCGGCGGAGGCGCTCCGCCTCTTCCGGCTCGGGGTCGAGGGCGATCGCGGCGAGCAGCGCCTTGGGCGCCCAGACCGCGGTCGGCGCGACGTCGGCGTAGGCAGTGAACAACGCGCGTGCCACGTGGGGCGCACCCAGCTCGTCGCGCGCCAGCTCACCGGCGGCGAAGAGGGCGAGCGGCTGGCCCAGCTCGGCGGGGAACTCGACGAGCACGCCGAGCGCCTTGAGCGCCTGGAGCAGGCGCCGCGCCTCGCCGTCAGCGATCGCGGGGAGCAGGAGGTCGCGTACGTCGTCGAGGTCCTCCATGTCCCGCGCCGTGGCGAGAGCCCAGCGTGCGAGGACGACCCGGGCGCGATCGGCGATCGGGCCGGAGGCCCGGCCCGCGACGGTCCTGGCCTCGCGCAGCGCCTCCACGCTGTCGCCCGCCGCGGCGAGCAGCTCCGCGCGCCGCAAGCGCAGTGCGGCCCGGGCGGCGGGCGGCCAAGCGGCGGTGGTCACCCCCTCGAGCAGCGCGCTGGCCCGTGCGCTGCCCCACCGCTGATTGGCGCGCGCAGCGAGCGCCGCGATCGAGTCGGCGGCCAGGTGGGCGTCCTTGTCGCGGAAGAGGGCCGCAAACGCCGCGGCCGCCCGATCCGGTCGGTCGAGCTGCACGGCGCGGGCGGCCCACTCGAGTCGGGCCTCCCGTCCCATGGCCCCGCCGATCGCCGCAGCGGCCTCGATGTCGGGCCACGCGCCGTCCTCGTCCGCGAGGGCGAAGCGGGCGCGGGCCCGCCAGAGGCGCGCGAAGGCGGCGAGCTCGCCTCGCTCGCCCACCCCCGCGACCGCGCTGTCCAGCCGGACCACGGCGGCGGCCAGGTCGCCGAGCCGGACGGCGGCCGCGCCGAGGTAGGCGTAGGCGCCGGCCCGGATGCGTGCGTCGTCGGTCTCCCGCAGGAGCCGCTCGAGGGCCGCGGTGGCCTCGCGGTAGTCGCCGCGGGCGAAGTGGGCGCGCCCGATGAGATAGAGCGCGTCGTCGGCCCAGCGGCCGTCGGGGTCACGGCGCAGGCTCTTGGCCGCTTTCTCGATGGCGGCGCCGTAGCTCATGTACGCCGCGCCGTGCTCGCCGCGCATGGCGGCCCGCTCCGCATCCGCGAAATGACGCTTGGCGTTGTAGAGCGCGTTGAAGTACGCGCAGGCAGAGACGGCCAGGCCGACGGCGGTGAGGGAGAGCAGGCGCCTCATGACGCGGACTCTGTCAGCCAGAGGTGCTCGTGCGTGTCGAAGAACTCCTCCACCGCCTCGGCGAGGGCGAAGGCGATCTTCTGCTGGAACTCGGATGTGCCCAGCAGCCGCGCCTCCCGCTGGTCGGAGATGAACGCCATCTCCACGAGAACGGCGGGCATGAACGCGCCGACGAGGACGACGAGCCCCGCCTGCTTGACGCCGCGGTTGGGTCCGGGATGGAAGGCGGCCAACCGGCGCTGCACGATCTCCGCGAGGTTGTTCGATGCGCGGAGGTAGAAGTCGTTGCGCAGCGTGTTGAGGATCGCGCTGAGCTCGTGGCCATCGCCGTTCGCCGCCCTCCCCCGTTCTCGAACTGCACGGCGGCGTTCTCCATCTCGGCGACGCGCCGCTCGTCCTCGGTGCGCGCCTCGGAAAGGAAGAACGTCTCGAAGCCGCGCGCGGCACGCGGCGCCGAGTTGGCGTGGATCGAGATGAAGATCGCGGCCGGCCTGCCCGCCTTCCAGCGGTTGGCGAGGGCGGGCCGGTCCTGGAGGGCGATGAGCGTGTCCGTGGTGCGGGTGAGGTGCACCTCGTAGCCCTCCCGGGCACGCAGCAACGCGGCGAGCCGGCGGGACACGGCGAGGGTCACGTCCTTCTCACGCAGCCCGTTCGGCCCGATCTTCCCCGGGTCCCGTCCTCCGTGGCCCGGGTCGATGATGACGATCCTCGTGGGCCGGCTCCGGGCCGCCCGCGCCGTCGGGGCCTCGCGCGCCGCCTTGGCGGCCGCGGCGCCCGTGAGGCGGAGCACGCCGTCCTCGTACCGGAGACGGTCGGGGTAGCGCGCGGGCAGCCACTCGACGAAGAACTGGTGAGGCAGGTGCACCGCGCCGCCCGCCCGGTACACCGGCGCGACGAGCTGGACGGTCTCGCCGCCCACGGTGAAGAACGGCGAGAAGAGCTCGAAGTGCAGGGTGTCCCCGAAGAGCACGGCACGGGCCCCTGCGGGCTCTTCCACCCACTGCCCCCCGAGCGCGGCCAGCGCCGTGGCCGGGAAAGCCGGGTGGCCGTGGTGCGTGGCGACGGCGACGCGAACGGGTTCGCCGGCCCCCTCGATCGCGAGCGCGGACGGCTGCGCCGCTGCCCGCAACGGTGTGGCGACCAGCAAGAGGCAGATCAGCCGGATGATCATCTTTCCCGCTTGATCGCCCGTTCGATCTCGCGCTGCGCGGCGCGCCTCTTCAGGTCCTCGCGGCGGTCGTGGAGCTTCTTGCCGCGTGCGAGGGCGAGGGTGACCTTGGCGTAACCGCGGCGGAAATACAGATCGAGCGGGACCAGGGTGTAGCCCTTCTCCCCCAGGGCGCCGACGAGGCGACGGATCTCCCGACGATGCAGGAGGAGTTTCCGCGGCCGCGTGGGGTCCGCGTTCCAGCGGCTGGCCGGGTCGTACGGGCTGATGTGCATCCCGTACAGCCAGACCTCGCCGCCCTCGACGCGGGCAAAGGCCTCGGCCAGGCTGACCTTGCCGGCCCGGATCGACTTGACCTCGGGCCCGGTGAGGACGAGGCCTGCCTCCCAGGTCTCGAGAACGTGGTATTCGTGCAGCGCTTTTTTGTTCCGGGCGATGACCTTGCGCCCATCCCCCTGCGCCTCCTTCGCCCGGTGCCGATTCTTCTCCATGCGGGGAATGTAGGAACCGCCACGGCGCCGGGAAAGCGGCTGGACGCTAGTAAATGAGGACGGGGGTGCCCACCTCGACCAGGTGGTAGAGGGTCCGGGCGTCCTCGTTGGTGAGCCGGATGCAGCCGTGGGAAACCCGCCGCTCGTCCGGGTCCGGGTGCAGCACGAGTTCGGGGCGGCTCGTGCCGTGGATGGCCAGCTCGTAGCCGATGTAGAGCGCGGTGGTGCCGAGCATGGTGGAATCACGGCGCAGCGGCGAGTCGAGGGGAGGCACGGGCAGCCCGGCCTCGACGAACGCCCATTCCGGCTTGATCCATACCGGGTCGAGCTCCTTGCGCTGGATGCGGAAGACGCCCCGTGGGGTCACGAAGTGCCACTCGCGGTTGCCGCCCTGGAGCCGGAAGCCCGTCCCGGTGGCCACCGGGGCGTCCCAGATGGCGCGGCCGTCCTCGATCAGGTAGAGGTGGTTCTCCGCCAGACGGATCACAATGAAGCGCCGGGCCGAAAGGAGCGGCTGCCGCCCCAACGGCTCCGTACCTGGGGCCGGGAAACCGAGGTCGAGGGCGAGCCCGGGCGACCGCGGGATCTGCGCCCGGGCCTCGGGCGGCAGCATCGCCGCGAGCGCCGCGAGCGCCGCGAGCGCCGCGAGCGCCGCGGCAGGGAGGATTCGCCGGCCTCCCCGGCGTCCGGCGTGGGGGCGGCCGCGCGCGACGGCGCTCATGAGAGACGCTCCTTCTGGCGACGGCGGACCCGGTGCATCGCCACCACCTGGGCGACTTCGCCGCCGAGGATGAACGCGATCGCCGAGTAATAGATCCAGAAGATCAGGATCACGAGCGTGGCGAAGCTCCCGTAGGTCGAGCCGAAATCGGCGATGCTGGTGACGTACCAGCCGAACGCCTGCTTCAGGAGCTCGAACAGCACGGCGGTGACGCTGGCGGCGACCAGTGCGGTCGGCCAGTGGATCCTGCGGGCGGGCAGATACCGGTAGATGAGGACGAACATCACCCAGATGAAGGCGAACGCGACCACGCGGCCGTAGAGCACGTCGATCCAGCCCACCTGCTCCGGGTCCAGGCCGAGGAAGCCGATGCCCCGGCGGGTCACGACGTGGAGCAGGACGGTCAGGCCGACGTTCAGCGTGAAGAGCGTCCCTGCCGCGAGCACCATCTGGATGTCGAAGATCTTGCCTTCGATGAGCCCACGCTCCTGGTGGATGTCGAAGACCTCGAGCAGCACGGTCCGCAGCGTCGCCACCAGGCGTGTGGCGATCCAGACGAGGGTGATTGTACCGACGCTGAGCAGGCCGGTGCTCTGGTCGATCACCTCCAGCAGGATCCGACGGATGAGCTCCTCGAACTCCGGGCTGACCGGCGGGAGGCTCTCCAGGATGTACTGCATGAGAGGCTGCGTGGGGTCGGCGGCCTGACGCATCTGGCGCAGGATCGTGCCGCCGATGCCGACGACCGTGAGGAGGAGCGGGACGAAGGCGACCAGCACGTTGAACGCGATCGCGCCGGCCATGAAGAAGATGCGGTCCTCGCCGGCCTTCTCGACGAGGCGGTGGGTGAACTTCGCCGCAGCGGCGAGGGCGGACAGCACGCGCGGCGGTGCGGGCGCTGGCGCGGCGGAGCGCGCGGCCGGAGGGGACGCGGCGGGCTGCGCCGCGGGCGGGTCGTCCGCCGAAGGCCGTTGGAGCTCAGCCATGTGCGCCAAGGTACCCGCACTCCGCGCGCAGGGTCAAGCGCAAGAAGTCGACCAGTGGCGCGGGGTGCGGCGTGGCGGGGCGGGGGGCGTCAGGACGCGGCGTCGGACTCCTCGGAGAGGTCTCCCGCGGTCCCGGCGTCGTCGCCCGCAGAGCGCGGGCGGGACGGGCGCTCGCTGAGCGCTTCGCGCGTCTCGCGGAGCCCGCGCTCCATCGCGGCCCGGGTCTCCCGCGCCGCGCGGCGGCCCGCCTCGACGGCGTGACGCGCGATCTCGAGCCGCTCGTCGATCTCCTCGCGGACCTCGTCCATCGCATCCACGACCGAGTCGCGGACCTGCCGGAGGGCGTCCTCGGCGTTGCGGCGCAGCCGGAGCGCGCCCTCCCGAATGCCGGCGCGCGTCTCCCGCCCGGTCCTGGGCGCCAGGAGGAGGGCGATGCCGGCGCCCAGCAGGACTCCGAAGAGAAAGGACGACACACTGCCCGTGCGGCGCTCCACCACGATCCGGGGGAGATCGTCGTACTCGCCCATGACAGCTCCTTTGCCGTTGTGGTCCGACGTCGGGTCCGTTCGAGCGCGCGCCGCTCAGCGGGCGTCCTGCTCGGCGAAGTAGCCGAGTAGCCGCTCCCGGACGTCCTTTTCCTTGACCCCCAGCATCCGGGCGGTCTTCTTGTAGTCGCCCCCCGTGAAGGCGAAGGTCTTCAGGGTCAGCAGACGCTCGGCCTCCTGGAGCGACGTGCCGACCGGGATGCGGACTTCCTTCTCGTCGAGGTCGAGGTGCCGGGGCTGGAGGTCCGTCACGTCGATCGCCTCTCCCTTGGCGAGGATGACGGCGCGCTCGACGGCGTTCTTCAACTCGCGGACGTTGCCCGGCCAGCGATAGGTCTCGAGGAACTCGATGGCTCCTTCCGTGAAGCCGGTCACCTTCTTGCCGTGGTCCTGGGCGAAGCGGCGCAGGAACTCCTCAGCGAGCAGACGGACGTCGCCGGGCCGGTCACGGAGCGGAGGCAGGGTGATCGGGATGACCGCCAGACGGTGGTAGACGTCCTCGCGCAACTTGCCCGTGCGGAGCGCCTCCTGGACATCCTGGTTGGTGGCGGCGATGACGCGGATGTCCACCCGGATCTCCTTCTTGCCGCCGAGCCGACGGAAGGAGCGCTGCTCGAGGGCGCGGAGCAGTTTGACCTGGATGTCCGGTTCCATCTCCGCGATCTCGTCGAGGAAGAGCGTCCCGCCATCGGCGAGCTCGAAGCAACCGGGCTTCTCGTTGACCGCGCCCGTGAAGGCGCCCTTCTCGTGGCCGAACAGCTCGTTCTCGAGGATCTCGCGGGGGAAGGCGCCGCAGTTGACCGCGATGAACGGGCCTTTCCTCCGGGGCGACTTCTGGTGGATGGCGCGGGCGACGAGCTCCTTGCCCGTCCCGCTCTCCCCCATGATCAGCACGCTGGCGTTGGAGGGTGCGACGGCCTCGATGATGGTGTAGATCTGCCGCATCTCCTCGGACTGCCCGATCATCTCGCCGTAGCGGGTGAGACGCTCGAGGCGCTGCTGGAGCTGGCGGTTGGCCGTCTTGACCTGGTACTTGTCCAGCGCCCGGGGGATGAGGGCCTTGAGCCGCTCGATGTCCAGGGGCTTGGTCAGGTAGTCGTAGGCACCGTTGCGCATGGCCTCGACGGCCGACGCGACGGTGCCTTTCCCCGTAATGATGATGATCTCGCTGTCGATGCCCTTTTCGCGCATGCGCGCGAAGAGCTCGAGGCCGTCGAGCTTGGGCATCTTGAGGTCCGCGAGGACGAGTCCGAAGTCGCCGGTCTGGACCTTCTCCCAGGCCTCCTCACCGTCGGTCGCTGTGTCCGTGGTATACCCTTCCTCGGCGAGGAGCATCTGGAGGCCTTCGGCGACGTGCCGCTCGTCGTCCGCGATCAGCAGCTTCGATCCACTCATGCTCGGAGTCGGTCGGGGCTCCCTGCTGGGAGCGTGAGCGCCAAGTTATTCCTCGCCCCGGCAGAGGGTCAAGCGCCAGGCGCGCGGGGCCAGGCCAGCAGGAAGACCGCGCCGCCCTCGTGGTCAGGCGGCGGCTCGAACTCGATGCGCCCGCCCACCTCTTCGAGCAGCGACCGCGCGACCGCGAGGCCGAGCCCGCTCCGATTGGGCCAGGTGGAGAAGCCAGGGGTTCCGAGGCGCAGCACGTGCTCGGCCGGGATGCCGGGCCCGGTGTCGCGCACGCGGAGCTGGACCTCGTCATGGGCGATGGTGCCCTGCAGCACCAGGTGCCCGCCGTCGGGTTTCAGGGCGGTGAGTGCGTTGTCCACGATGTTGAGCAGGGCGTGGCGGAACGCGAGGCGGTGCATGACGATGAGCGCCCCGCTCCCTGCGGGCACGCGGTCCACGGACACACGCGAGAGAGGAGCGAGGACCGCGATGAGCGGGAGCAGCTCTTCGACTGCGGTGTCGAGCTCGAAGCATTCGGGCCCGCTGGCGCCGGGCCGGAGCAACTGGAACAGCGGTTCCAGGACCTGATTCAGGCGCATCACGTCCTTTTCGAGGACGCGGATCCGGTCGAGCGCGGCCTCGCTCTGGCCGGATGCGAGACGCCGCCGCAGCAGCTCCAGGTTGATGGTCATGGAGTGCAGCGGGTTCTTGACCTCGTGGGCGAGGTCATCCGCCAACCGGCCGACGAGATCGAGCCGGTTCGCCGCGACCTGGTAGGGTGTGGCGACGAGGGTCTCGGGTCTCACGTTGCGTCAGAACGAGTCGTGATGGCGCCCGGGCCGGCGCGTCCCGCCGGCACAAGTATGCCGGGATGCAGGATTTGTTCCGGGTGTGGCGCAAGCACTTGTCGCGCCGCGGTTTTCCCTCGGCCGGGCTCAGGCGCTGATCCAGCGGCCGTCGGGCGCCGGCCGAGCCGGGGGCTGGAAGCCGGACCGGCCGAGGAGGCCGTAGGTGAGGACCTTGCCCAGCTCGACGCCGGGCTGGTCCAGCGGGTTCACCTGGTACAGCGCACCGGCGTAGACGGTGGCGATCTGGAGGGCCATGATCAGCTCGCCGAGGGCGTGCGCGTCCAGGCGCGGGAGGCGGAGGGTCATGTTCATGCGGCCGTGCTCGGCGAGCGCGCTGGCCGTGGCGACCTGCTCGGCGCGGAGGAGTTCACCGAGGGAGTGGCCGCCGAGGTAGCGGAGCTCGTCGATCTCCGGGTAGGCGGAGGGGATGGGGAGGTCGGTCGGCAGCTCGTCCACGGCGAGGAAGGTCACGGTCTTGTCGAACGGGCCCTCGACGTAGAGCTGCACCTGGGAGTGCTGGTCGGTGGCGCCGAGCGCCTTGATGGGCGTGGGCCCGCGATGGACCTCGGCACCCGTGGTGTCCAGGCGCTTGCCGAGGCTCTCCGCCCAGAGCTGGCGGAACCAGTCGGCGCAGGCGTACAGCCGGTCGCTGTAGGCCATGACGACGTGGATGCCGGCGCCCTTCTCCGTGTGGGCCAGGTACTGGAGGGCGGCGAAGAGCCCGGCCGGGTTGTCGGCGAGCTCGTGGGTCCGGCAGCGCTGGTCCATGTCCCGGGCGCCGGCGAGGAGCGCCTCGATGTCAATGCCCACGAGCGCGGCCGGGAGCAGGCCCACCGCGGAGAGCACGCTGAAGCGGCCGCCGACCCCCGGGGGGATGGGCAGCGCGGCGATGTCCTCCTCGCGGGCGAGGCGGCGCAGCACGCCCTTTTCGGGATCCGTGGTGAAGATGAGGTGCCTGCGATAGCCGTCCGGCCCCAGCTCCCGGATCAGCCGCTCCCGCACGACGAGGAACTGGGCCATCGTCTCCGCCGTCGTGCCGGACTTGCTGACCACGTTGAAGAGCGTGCGGCGCAGGTCCAGCCGGTCCAGCAACGGCGCGATGGTCGTGGGGTCCACGTTGTCCAGCACGTACAGGCGCGGGAAGTACTCGCGCGCCTCGCCGTCCAGCTCGTTCCAGAACGGGCGGCACAGCGCCTGGTGGAGCGCGATGGTGCCGAGGGCGGAGCCGCCGATGCCCAGCACGACGATGGTGTCGAAGCTCTGGCCGGCGCCGTCGGCGAAGGCGCGGATCTGTGGGACGAGCCGGTCCTCGTAGGGGAGCTCGAAGAACGCGAGCTCCCCTGCGGCGCGGCGGCGCTCCACCTCTGCGTGCACACCGACGAACGTCTCCGCCGCGCGGTCGAGGGCCTCGGGCGGGAGGCCGCGCTCGCCGATCCGCGGCGCCATCATGTTGTTGTAGTCGAGGACGAGGCGGTCGGCCATGGGTCAAACCTCCACGACGAGTCCATCGTGAGCGGGCTGGATGTCCCGTGGGAGCCGCTCGAGGAGCTCCGCGTGCTTCAGGCGGTGCGTGAGGTGCGTGAGGTACGTGCGCTCGGCGCCGATGGCGCGGGCGGCCTGCACGGCCTCCTCCACCGTCATGTGCGTCGGGTGCGGGCGCCCGAACCACAGCGCGTTGAGCACGAGGACGCGGACGCCGCGGAGCGCCTCCACGGTCTCCGGCGGGATGCGCTTGGCGTCCGTGATGTACCCCAGGTCTCCGGTGCGGAAGCCGATGGCCACATCGTCGCCGTGCGGCACGGCGAGCGGCAGCATGGAGAAGCCGGCGACCTCGACCCGCTCCCCGGGCCGGACCACGGCCAGTCGCACGTTGGGCTTGGTGGTGCCCTCGATGGGCTGGTGCTCCGGGTCGAAAATGTAGGCGAACCGTGCGTTCAACGTGCGGGCGCAGCGTTCGCCGGCGTACGCCGTCAGCGGCTCGTCGCGCCGCACGGTGAAAGCGCGCAGGTCGTCCACGCCGTGCGTGTGGTCGGCGTGGCAGTGGGTGAACCAGACAGCGTCGACGTCCGTCACGCCCGCGGCCAGGAGCTGGAGCCGGAGCTCGGGCGGCGTGTCCACGAGGATGCGCCGCGTGCCGTCATCGTTCTCGAGCAGCGCGGCGTGACGCGTGCGGCGGTCGCGCGGATCGGGCGACGTGCACACCGCGCACTTGCACCCGATGACCGGGATGCCGAACGAGGTGCCGGTGCCGAGGAACGTGAGCTTCACAGTTGCACCACGCGCAGCGTGTTGGTGGTGCCGCGGACGTCGAACGGGATGCCGGCCGTGACGACGACGCGGTCGCCCGGGTTCGCGAGCCCGTGGGTGATGAGGTACTGCCGCGCACACGCGACCAGCGAGTCGAAGGTCGCCTCGCCTGGACAGTGCACGGGGTGGACGCCCCAGACGAGCGCGAGTTGCCGGTACGTCGTCAACTGGTTGCTCACGCCCAGGATCGGCACCGGCGGCCGGTAGCTGGAGACCAGCCGACTCGTGAAGCCGCTGCGCGTGAGCGTCACGATGGCCGGCGCGCCGAGGAGCCGTGCGGCCTCGACGGTCGCCGCGGCGATGGCGTGTTCCGTCGGCGTCGCGCCGGTCCGCAACCGGCGCATCATCGCCGGATCCCGGCTGGGTCCCTCCCCGTAGCTCTGGACGCGCTCGATCTCGTTGGCGATGCGCACCATGACCTCGACGGCCTGGATCGGGTAGCGGCCGGCCGCGGTCTCGCCGGACAGCATCACCGCATCCGTGCCATCCAGCAACGCGTTGGCGACGTCGCTCACCTCGGCGCGGGTGGGCCGCGCCGACTCCATCATCGACTCGAGCATCTGCGTCGCGGTGATGACGGGCCGTGCGTACAGCTTGGCGAGCTGGATGATCCGCTTCTGGGCCGCCGGGACCTTTTCGAACGGGAGCTCCACGCCGAGGTCGCCGCGCGCGACCATGACGGCGTCGGCTTCGGCGAGGATGTCCTCGATGTTCTCGAGCGCGACGTCCTTCTCGATCTTCGCCACGATGAGCGGCCCGGCGCCGATGCGTGCGCGGAGTTCGGCGACGTCGTCCGGGTGCCGGACGAAGGAGAGGCCAATGTAGTCCACGCCGGCGTCCAGCGCGAACGCGAGGTCTGCCAGGTCCTTCTCGGTGAGCGACGGTGCGCTCACGTGCACGCCGGGCAGGTTCATCCCCTTGTTCGAGCGGAGCAGTCCGCCGCGGACCACGCGGCAGACGGTGTGTGGCGGCCGGACCTCCTCGACGCGGAGCTCCATGCGGCCGTCGTCGAGGAGGATGCGGCTGCCGGGCGAGACGTCGCGGGCGAGGTCGGCGTAGGTGGCCGGGATCTCGCCGGGCTGGGCCATGCCCTCGGGCGCGAGGACGACGAGGGCGCCCTCGTCGAGCTGCAGCGGGTCCTGGAGTGTGCCGGTCCGGATCTTCGGGCCGGCGAGGTCGGCGAGGATCGCGAGCGGCTTGTTCAGCGCGTCCGCGGCCTCGCGGGCCCACTGGATGACGCGCGCGTGCTCCTCGTGGGTGCCGTGCGCGAAGTTGATGCGAATGACATCGACGCCGGCCGCGATCAGCGCGCGGATCCTGTCCGGCGCTGCGGTCGCGGGGCCGACGGTGGCGACGACTTTACTGCGCATACGGAAGCGCGCTTCAAGCATGGGTGTGGGTGGGAACCTCGCTCCACACCACCGCGCCGCCGACGGCCGTGGCCAGGCACCGGAGGCGCAGGAGGGCGGGAGCGTCCAGTTCGAGTGGGTCCTCGTCCCAGGCGACGAAGTCGGCCGCCGCGCCGGGCGCGAGGGTGCCCAGGAAGCCGGCCACGCCGGCGGCGAACGCCGGGCCTGCGGTGTAGGCGCGCAGCGCGTCCGCGGGGCTGAGCCGTTCGGCGGGGAACCAGCCGTCGGCCGGCTGGCCGTCCAGGTCCTGGCGGGCGACGGCGGCGAACAGGCCGCGCCGCGGGTCCACGGGCTCGACGGGGGCGTCGGAGCCGAAGGCGAGAACGGCGCCGCCGTCGCGGAGAGAGCGGAACGCGTAGGCGCCGCGGCAGCGCTCGATGCCCCAGTGCCGCTCGGCCGCCCGCCAATCGGTGATCAGGTGACACGGTTGGACGGACGCGATGATGCCGCCGGTTCCGAGGCCGGCGAAGCGCTCGGGCGGACACAGTTGCACGTGCTCGATCCGGTGCGGGAGGGCCGGCCCGCGGGCGGCCGGATCGGAGAGCACGTCGACGGCCAGCGACACGGCCGCGTCGCCGATGGCGTGGACCACGGACGCGATGCCGGCGTTCGCCGCCCGGCGGACCGTCTCGCGGAACTCGTCCGCCGGCAGCACCTGGATCCCGTGGTCGCGACTGCCGGTGTACGGCTCCCGCAACCACGCCGTGCGTGACCCGAGCGCGCCGTCCAGGAACATCTTGACGCCGCCGATCCGGATCCATTCGCTGCCGAAGCCGCTGCGCAGGCCGATGCGGATCGCCTCGTCCAGGGCGGCGAGGGGGAGGTGCACCAGCACGCGCAGGCGGAGGAGGTCGCGGGCGCGAAGCCGCTCGAGGAGCGGCAGCGGGTCCGGGCCGGTGATGTGGATGTTGGGCAGGCAGTGGACGGCCGTGATCCCGTGCCGGTGCAGCTCCGCCTGCGCGTCCAGCAGCGCGGCCTCCGCGTCGGCGTCCGAGACGGGGGGGATGCTGCGGACCACGAGCTCGGCGGCACGCTCCAGCAGCAGCCCCGTGGGCCGCCCCTCTCCGTCGCGGACGATGCGGCCGCCCACGGGATCCGGCGTGTCTGGGCCGATCCCGGCGTGCTCGAGGGCTGCCGTGTTGACCCAGAGGGCGTGCATGTCGTGGCTCTGCAGCGCGACGGGGCGGCCGGGGGCGGCGCGATCCAGCAGTTCCCGCGTCGGCGCGGTCCTCCAGCGGTGGGGGTTCCAGCCGCGGCCGCGGATCCAGCCGGAGCCGCGGCCCGCGTGGCGGGCCACCAGGTGCGCCGCTTGCTCGGGGCTCGCGGCGGCGGCGAGGTCGATCTCGCGCCGAGCGAACGCCCACTCGACGAGGTGGATGTGGGCGTCGGCGAGCCCCGGCGTGAGCGTCGCGGGGCGCAGGTCGAGCGTCCGGACCCCGGGCGCCGCGCGGCGGAGCTCCTCGGCCCTGCCGGCGGCGAGGACGCGCCCGTGCTGGACGAGGAGCGCGTCGGGCCGGGCGCCGTCCGGGGTCGCGGCGGGATCCAGCGTGTGGATCCGACGCGCGAGGACGAGGAGCGGAGCCTCCGAGCTCACTGCGTCGCGGTGCCGGTGAGGCCCTCGTGGACGAGGCGGGCGAGGTCGGCGATCAGCACGTGCGCCTCGTTGTCGGTCCGCCAGCTCCTGTCCTGGTTCTCCTTGGTGAACACGCACAGCACGTAGTCTCGTGCCGGCTCACGCGAGGAGACGATGCCGCAGTCGTGCCGGGCGGCGTCGATCGAGCCCGTCTTGTGGGCGACGGTCGTGCCGGCGGGCAGGTAGCGCGGGATGGCGTCCGTGTAGAACTGTGCGCGCAGCATGCGCAGCATCTCCCGGGACGCCTCGGGCGAGACGGCCTCGCCGCGATGGATCATGGCGAACAGGCGGGCCATCTCGTTGGGCGTCGTCACACCGAGCCCCCAGCGGGCGGAGGAGTCGGGCGCGACGCTGCTGGAGCGGTCGAAGACCTTGCTGTGGAGCGCGGTCCGCGGCAGCCCGAGGGAGTCCATCCGCGCGGTGACGGCCCGGATGCCGACCTTGTCGACGAGCAGGTTGGTGGCCGTGTTGTCGCTGAGCGCGATCATGAGGAACGCCGCGTCCCGGACGGTGATCTGGAGCGGCGCGGTGAGGTACTGGAGGACGCCGGAGCCCGGGCGCTTGTCGACGTCGAGCATGACGATGGGGTCTTCGAGGCGGAGGCGCCCGTTTTCCACCTGGTGGAAAACTTCCACGAGAACGGGTACCTTGATGACGCTGGCCGTGGGGAACGGCTCGTCACCGCGGATGCTGAGCGTGTCGCCGGTCGCCAGGTCGATGATCGCGAGGCCGACCACGCCCTGGTGGCGGGCGATCCGTTCCTCGAGGGCGGGCCGAAGCGACCGGAGCGGCTGTTGGGCCGCGGTCGGGTCCGGCACAGCGAGGGCGAGGAGGGCCAGGGGCACTGTGAACACGCGTCGCGAGCCGCGCCTGGCGCGAGCACGGGATGTGGTCGTGGAGCAGCGCATCGGAATGGCATCCTCTCCTTGGGTCGAACCGGAGGAATCCTAAAGGTGCCGCGGCGCGGGCGCAAACCGCGCGCGGGAGCCAGCGCGGGTCGGGACAGATGGAGTACGTACAGGAGAACGAGCGGCTGGCGGAGGTGGCGGAGGAGGTGGGTGCGGCGGACCTCGTGGCGGCGGACACGGAGGCGGCGGGATACCATCGCTACCACGATCGCGTGTGCCTGCTCCAGCTCGCGACGCGCACCGCGACGTACGTGGTGGACACGCTCGCGGTGACGGATCTGACGCCGCTCGCCGGGGTCTTCGCCGCGCCGGACCTGGAGGTGGTCTTCCACGACGCGGACTACGACCTGCGCATCCTGTACCGGGACTTCGGTCTGCGGGTCCGTGGCCTGTTCGACACGAAGCTGGCCGCGCAGTTCCTGGGCGAGCCGGCCATCGGGCTGGCGAGCCTGACGGAGAAGTACCTCGGGATCCGGTTGGAGAAGAAGCACCAGCGCGCGGACTGGGCGCAGCGGCCGTTGCCCGACTACCTCCTCGAGTACGCCGCGGAGGACACCCGCCACCTCCCCGCCCTGCGGGACCGGCTGAAGGCGGAGCTGGAGGCCCGGGGGCGGCTGGGTTGGGCGGAGGAAGAGTTCCGGATCGCGGAGGCCGAGGTCCGCGACGCGCCGGCGAACGGGGCCGACGCCTACCTCCGGCTGAAAGGGACCCGGGACCTGACCCCGCGGCAACTGGCGGCGCTGCGCGAGCTCTACGCGTGGCGCGAGCGGACGGCGCAGGAGCGGGACCTGGCGCCGTTCCGGATCCTGACGAACGAGGCGATGATCGAGATCGCGCGGCAGTCGCCCCGGACCGTCGTCGGGCTGATGCAACTGCGGGGCGTGCCGCGGTCGCTCTCGGAGCGGGCCAGCCGCGAGATCCTGGAGGCGCTCGAACGGGCACGCTCGCTGCCGGAATCCGAGCTCCCGGTCCGGCCGCAGGGTCCACGGCGGCCACCGCCGGCCCCCGATTTCGATGAGCTGGTCGAGCGGCTCCGGGCCGCGCGGGACCGGGCGGCAGATGCGCTGCAGATGGACCGGGGCTTCCTGATGCCCCGCGCCCAGCTCGAGGAGGTCGCGCGCCGCAAGCCCCGGACGCTGCAGGAGCTCGCGGAGATCCCGGACGTCCGCCGCTGGCAGGTCGAGGCGGTGGGCGACTACCTCCTCGAAGCGCTCAGCCGGGGCTGAGCGGGGCGCACCCGCCAGCCCCGGGGCGGCCAGGGGCCCTCAACGCCGCGCGCGACGGCGCGCTCCTGGTTCCCGCGCAGGATCCCCCGTCGCCCTTGCCGACGCCGCGCCGCCGTCTGCCGGGCTGCGGCGGTCAGCGGACCGGGCCCGCCCCGCCGTCGAGGTGGACCGAGAAGCCGAAGTGGTGCGTGGCGCCGAGCGGCCCTGCGCCGCGGTAGGCGTAGTCGAGCCCAAAGCGGCCGAACGCGATCCCCGCTCCCACGGTCAGCGGGGATGCGGCGTCCCCTGACGCGACGCGGCCGTCGAAGCCGGCCCGGGCCAGGAGACCGATCCCCGCGCCGTTGCGGTACACCGCTTCCAGGCCTGCCGCCAAGGCGGAGCGCTCTTCGACGTGCACCCCCTCCACGGCGACGGTCGTGCGCACGCCGCCGAGGTCGGCGAGGTCGGCCGCCAGCGCCGCGCGCACGGTGCGAGGGAGCGGCGAGCCTCGGCCCACTCCCGCGGCCCGTCCCACGTTCTGGACGGCGACGCCGAGCTGGAGGCGGCCGCGGAGCAGCCCGGCGGCCGCGCCCAAGTCCACGGCGAAGCCCTGGTCGCTCGCGCCGGCGAGACCGAGGTGCAGCGCCTTCGCGGCGGCGCCGACCCTCACCGCGGGCCCCAGCTCCAACCCTGCCCCGACGACCGCGAGCGCCTCCCCGCCCTCGGTGGTCTCACCGGTCGGCTGGCCACGCTGCCCGCCGTAGGCGGGATCGGGCTCGAGCACCTCCACTTCCCCCAGGTCCAGGTAGTGCACCCCGACCCCGAGGGCGAGGCGGCCCGTGGGGAGCGTGGCCGCGATAGAGCCGGCGGCGACCCCGACCGGATACACGTGGTACGC
>Ga0065723_102467_pt1 | contig 19866 bp, 23 predicted proteins | sample TheenrcuSG05Z960_FD_59110 | JGI IMG/M metagenome (GOLD analysis project Ga0065723, IMG submission 59110) | Thermophilic enrichment culture from UC Davis - Sample SG0.5Z960 | ecosystem: Engineered > Solid waste > Grass > Composting > Bioreactor | place: USA: University of California, Davis
CGGCGGCCGTGCGCAAGCGCCAGCGCCGCCCACGCCTCGCGCGTGTCGGGCAGATCCGCCGCCGCGGCATGCATCTCCAGCGGCGCGAAGATGGCGCGCAGCCGCCGCTTGCCGAACGCGAAGCCCGACATCCAGCGGCGCGCCGCCTCGGGCGCCACGTTCGAAGACGCCCAGAGCGCGATCCAGCGGGAATCGTCCGCTTCGAGGGCGGACAGCTTGGGCGGGGCCGCGCAGGCCGGCTCGCCCGGCGCTTCGAGCGGCGTCTTCGTCTCCCGCCACAGGCCGGAGCGGACAAACAGCGAGACGGCGCGGTCGGGGTCCGGACCGAGGATCATCTTGTCCAGCTCGGCCCCGATTCGTTCGAGCGCGATATGGCGCAGCAGGCCGGCGTTCCGCCGCAGCGCGCGCCAGGTCGACGGCGCGATGCGGAACCGGAGCAGGGCGGCGAACCGGACGGCCCGGACCATGCGCAGCGCGTCTTCGCGGAACCGCTCGTCCGGATCGCCGACGCAGCGGATGACGCCGCGCTCAAGATCGTTCCTCCCGCCGAACGGGTCGACAATCCGGCCGCCCGCGTCCATCGCGAGCGCGTTGACCGTGAAATCCCTTCTTCCGAGATCCTCCCGGATGTCGTCGACGAAGGCGACCGCGGACGGACGGCGGAAATCCGCGTATTCCGACTCGGTGCGGAACGTCGTCACTTCGTAAGACCGGCCGTTGAGGAACACGGTCACCGTTCCGTGCCGGATGCCGGTCGGGACATGCTTCGGAAACAGCGCCATCACCGCCTCCGGCCGCGCGGACGTCGCGATGTCCACATCGCCGATCGGCCTTCCGAGCAGCAGGTCGCGGACGCAGCCCCCGACGAAATAGGCCTGATGGCCGGCGTCGTTCAGGCGGCCGAGCACCGGCAGCGCTTCCTTCAGCTTCGCGTCCATGGCCTTGCGGCGCACCACCTTGTCCGGTTACTCGCATACCGGGGCCGGAATGTCGGCCTCGATGCCGAGCACGCGATAATAGATCCGCTCATATTCCGCGGTAATCCGGTCGCTGTCGAACACCGTGCGCGCCCGCTCCAGGCACGCCTCGCGGAACCGGGCGTACAGCCGCTCGTCCTCGAGCAGCCGGATCGCGCATTCGGCCATCCGCTCCGTGTCGCCGACCGGCGCCAGGAAGCCCGTCGTCCCGTGCGCGACGAGCTCCGGTATGCCGCCGGCCAGCGAACCGATCGTCGGCACGCCGCACGCCATCGCCTCCAGCGCGACGAGGCCGAAGCTTTCCTTCTCCGACGGCAGGAGCAGCAGATCCGCCACCGAGATGACCTGCGCCACATCGTCCTGCTTGCCGAGGAAGGTGACGCGGTCCGTCAGGCCTAGCGATTCGACCTGCCACTGAATTTTGGACAGCTCCGGACCTTCGCCGACGAGCAGCAGCCGCGACGGTATCTTCGCATTCACGCGCGCGAAGATGTCGACGACGTCGCCGACCCGCTTCACCGGCCGGAAGTTGGAGATATGCATCAGCACCTTCTCGCCCGGTTCGGCGTATTCGGCGCGCAGCGCGCGGCACTCCCGCGGATAGTAGACGCGCTTGTCGACGAAGTTGTACGTCAGGTCAATCGGCGTCGCGATGTCGAGCCGCTCCCGCGTCTCCCGGATCAGATCGCGCGAGACGGCCGTCACGGCGTCGCTCTGATGGATCGCGAGCCGGATCAGATCGCGCAGCGACTCGTCCTGGGCGAGCACCGTGATGTCGGTGCCGTGCAGCGTCGTCACCGTCTTGATGCCGCCGCCCAGCATCTGCTTCGCCAGATAAGCGCAGATCGCGTGAGGCACGGCGTAATGGACGTGCAGCAGGTCCAGCTTCTGCATCCGCGCGACCTGCGCCATCTTGCTGGCCAGCGACAGATCGTACGGCGGGTAGCGGAACACGTAGTAATTGTTCACTTCCACTTCATGGTAGAAGATGTTCCGCTGGAACTTGCCGAGCCGGAACGGAATGCTGTGCGTGATGAAATGGATCTCGTGCCCCTTCTCGGCAAGCAGCTTGCCGAGCTCGGTCGCAACGACGCCGGATCCGCCGAGCGTCGGATAACAGGTGATGCCGATCCTGAGCGGTCTGGCCATCTTGGGTGCCCCCTTCCCGCCGCGCGAGCGTATCGGAACAGCGCGTCAGAACAGCTTCACTTCGAACGGACGCTTCACCGCGAAGCCTTCGGCGAACAGCCAGCCGCGCTGGCCGCCGAGCAGCCGGTCGCGGGCTTCCACGTTCTCGACATAGCGTTGGTTCAGCGGCGTCGCCACCGAATCCGGCCCCCGTTCGAACTGCGACCGATAGGCCGACAGCGCGCGGCGCTTCGCTTCGTACCAATCCGAGACGTTGACGATCAGATCGACTTCCGCGACGTCATTTATATAGTAGAAATAGATCTGCTCCACCTGGACCGGTTCCAGCTCGGGCAAATATCGCCGCAGCTTCGCGTTGAAGACCGCTTCCTCCACGAGCCGGCTCGCGGCGTTGTGGTCGGGATGCCGGTCGTTCCAGTACGGCGCGAACACGACCCGCGGCCGGAGCTTCCGGATCTCGCGCACGATCGCTTCAATCTGCTCCGGCGAGCCCGTGAGGCCCCGGTCGGGCAAGCCAAGACAGGACCGATGGGCAAGGCCCATCGCCCGGGAAGCCTCCGCGGCTTCCCGCTGCCGGAGTTCGACCGTCCCGTTCGACGACATCTCCGCGAAGGTCAGATCGCAGACGCCGAACCGGATGCCGGCCTGCGCGTGCTTCGCGATCGTCGCGGCCATGCCGATTTCGACGTCGTCCGGATGGGCGCCGAACGCCAGCATGTCGACGGCGGCCGTCATGGCCGCCAGTCCTCCGGCTTGTACTTGTGAACCAGCTCCCGCCAGGCGAATTCGCCGCGCTCGAGCGCCTTGACGAGCAGCTCGGCCGTCGCGATGTTCGTCGCGACGGGAATGCCGTAGACATCGCACAGACGAAGCAGCGCGCTGATGTCCGGCTCATGGGGCTGCGCCATCAGCGGGTCGCGCAGGAAGATGATGAGGTCCATCACGTTCTCCGCGACGAGCGCGCCGATCTGCTGGTCGCCGCCGAGCGGACCCGACATGAACCGGTGCACGGTCAGCCCCGTCTGCTCCATGATCCGCTTGCCGGTCGTGCCGGTGGCGTACAGGTCGTGGTTGCGGAACACATGCTCGTAGGCGATGACGAAATTGACCATTTCGTCCTTCTTCCGGTCATGCGCGATGAAGGCAACCTGCATCCGCGCGGTCATGGGCGCGCCCCCTCTCCCGCGCCTTCCAGCAGATGCTCGAACCCGTAGATCAGCCCGGTGTACGTCATCACTTTCCGGACCGCCGTCTTGACCCCCGGCATGTAGCCGGCGCGGTCGTAAGAATCGTGGCGGATGCGCAGCGTCTGGCCGAAGGCGCCGAAGATCACTTCCTGCTGGGCGAAAATGCCCGGCAGCCGGACGCTGTGGATGCGGAAGCCGTTATAGTAGCCGCCGCGCGCCCCCTGCAGCTTCTCCTCCTCGTCCGGATGCCCCTGCTTCAGTTCCTCGCGCACCGCGGAGATCAGTTCCGCCGTCTTGATGGACGTGCCGGACGGCGCGTCAAGCTTCCGGTCGCCGTGATATTCGATGATCTCCAGATGCGGGAAATATTTGGCCGCCTCCGCAGCGAACTTCATCATCAGGATGGCGCCGATCGAGAAATTGGGCGCGATCAGGCCGCCGATCCCGCGGCTTCTGCACAGCTTGTCCAATTCGTCGATCTGTTCGGGCGCAAATCCGGTCGTGCCGACGACCGGACGCACGCCGTATGTAATCGCCGTCTTCGTGTTGGCGTAAGCCGACTGCGGCACCGTGAAATCCACGAGGACGTCGACGGCGCCGCCGCGCAGCGCCGCCTCGAGATCGTCCGTGATCGTGACGCCGCAGGCGGGCAGTCCCGCCGCAGCGCCCGCATCCTGGCCTGCCGTGGATCGGCCGATGGCGGCCGCCAGTTCAAACGCCGGTTCTTCCAACACCATCTTGACGACTTCGCGGCCCATCTTGCCGCTTGCGCCCGCGACCGCGACGCGGATTGTGTCCGTCATGTGATCCATCTCCCGTTCCATTTCATGAATGAATATAATGATTAGTGCGTGCTGCGCCTCGATATTCGGCGATGCCGACGGCGGTAGTCGGCGAACAGCCGCTTCGCTTCGCCGTGGGCCGGATTCAGCCTGAGCGCTTCCCTTGCCGCGCGGGCGGCTTCGTCATAGCGGCCGATCGCGCCGTACGCCGCCGCCATGAGCAGCCAGGCTTCGTCGAGCAGCGGGTCCATGTCGAGCGCCTGCTTCAGCCGGTCGATGACCGCCGCGTAATCGGGTTCGGCCGAAGCGAGCTCCCCCTTCGCTTCCTCTGCGGCGATCCTCGCCTGAACCGAAGCGAGATGATAGCGGTAATCCGTCTGTTCCGGCGCGAGCCGGACCGCCTCCTCCGCATGCCGGAGCGCCTTGGGCCATTGGGCGCTGCGCATGCAGGTGATCGAGCACTTGTGGTGATAAGCGGGATTGTCGGGCTCGGCGGCGATGGCCTGCTCGAACGACCGGATCGCCTGCTCGTAGTCGCCCGACAGGATCGAGGCGTACGCCTGTCTGACATGCTCTTCCCCGGCCATCCCTCACGCCCCCTCGCGCATTTGCTTATCCCTCAGCATATTCGCAGGGCGGGCGCCATGCGTGGGCCGGAGCCGCGCTACTCGGACGGCTGCGCGATGCGCGTCCAGCGGTCCTTGTCGCGTGTTGCGAACTTCGCCATCACCTTGTCGTGCGCTTCGGTCAGATCGATCCCGAGCGAATTGGCGAAGCAGATCAGGATGAACAGCAGATCTCCGAGCTCCATTTCAATGGAGCTCTCCGGTTCGTCGGGCTTCTTCGGCTTCGGCCCGTACAGGTGGTTCACTTCGCGCGCGAGTTCTCCGGCTTCCTCGGTGAGCCGGGCCATCAGCGCGAGCGGACTGAAATATCCTTCTTTGAACTGCGAGATGTAAGCGTCGACTTCGCGCTGCATGTCGGCCAGTGATTTACCCAACACTAAACACGATCCTTCCATGATAAGATAAGCATTGACGTCCGGGGAGACGCCCCCGGCTGTTTGTCTTATCCTGCGGTTCTTTCCTTATGTTAGCGCAAAGCACAGGGGAACACAATGCTTGCGCCGATCGGGCGTCCGCGCGCGGGCGGGCGCGAAGGAGGTTGGAGCGGATGGCGAGACAACTGCGCGTGCTCGTGCCGGTGGCGGCGGGTACGGCGGTGTACGCGTTCGGCCTGCATTATTTCGTGCTGCCGAACACGCTGATGGAAGGCGGCGTCACGGGCATCGGACTGATTTTGTATTACATTTTCGGATGGCCGCTTTCCATGACGACGCTGCTGCTCAACGTGCCGCTGTTTCTGGCGGGATGGAGGCTGCTCGGCCGGCGATCGATGGCGATGACGCTCTACGGCACCCTGTGCCTGATCGCATCGCTGTGGCTGATGGAACGCGCGGTGGCGGCCGGACTCATCGTGCCGCTCGCGAGCCGGGGCGATCTGATTCTGCCCGCGCTCTACGCCGGCGTGACGCTGGGGGCGGGACTCGGCATCGTCTTCCGCTTCGGCGCGACGACCGGAGGCATGGACATTGCCGCCCGCATCCTCGTGCGCAAGTACGGCTGGAGCATGGGACAGACCGTACTCGGCATCGACGCCGCCGTCATCGGCTCCTCGCTGTTCTTCGTGCCGGTCGAGCGCGTGCTCTACACGCTGGTCGTCGTGTTCATCACTTCGAAAGTGATCGATTTCGTGCAGGAAGGCGCTTACGCCGGCAAGGCGTTCACGATCATCACGGATCACGGCGACGCGATCGCCGAAGCGATCACGCGCAGGCTCGAACGCGGCGCGACGATTCTGCCGGCGAAGGGCGGCTATTCGGGAGCGCCCAGGCAGGTCGTCTACTGCATCGTCGGCCGTTCGGAAGCCCGGGCGCTGCGGAAAATCGTGCACGAGATCGATCCGAAGGCGTTCTTCGCGATCAGCGACGCGCATGATGTCATCGGCGAAGGATTCCGCGACGGATGAAAGAAGCGCCCGCTGATGTCACGGGCGCTTGACGGGCGTGATGCCCCATCGGTCCTGCCGATATTTGCGGTATCCCGCGTAGCCGAGTCCCACGCACAGGACGGCCGCGAGCGCCGCGATCCAGGCGGCGGGCGGCTTATCCGCCGCGTATGCGGACGTCCGCGCCGCCGACGGTCCGAACAATTCGTCGGCCGCCTGTTCGATGCCCCTGAACGAATCCTCGATCCAGTCCCGGTTCGCGGCCCCCGTCTCCGCCGCCGCGAGCAGCCGCTCGGCATACCGGATCCGGTCCAGCAGCCTGCGGACGGACGGAAGCGGACGTTCAAGCGCTGCCGCAGCTTCAAGCCGCTCCGCCCGCTCCTTCATGAGGCGGAGCGACACGGCCGCCGCGGCGGCGCCTTCCTTGCCGCCGCGCTGCCAGGCCCGGCGCATCCGGTCGAGATCGTCGCGGATGAGCCTGCCGTATTCGAGCCACGAGCGGCTCGCGGACGGGCGCCAGCGCGTCGACGGCCAGCAGCAGCCGCGCCGCCTCCTCTTGCCAGACGCCGGGTTCGCGTCCGCGGGAGAGCGCCCTGCGGGCGGCGGCAACCGCCCGGTCGACCCGGTCCCATCCGTCCGGATTGCCCAGCGCGCGCAGGTCGTCCGATGAAGCCATCTCCTCGATTCTGAGCAGAACAGCGTACGCCAGCTGCCGGTTCCCGTCCTCCGCCGCGAGATAGAAGTCCCGGGCCAGATTCGCGAGGCGTTCCGGACGATCTTCCGCCGCCGGCGCTTCCGCGTGCAGCGGCATTCCGCCGGCGGTCAGCAGCACCGCGAGCGCCAGCAGCATGTTCAGGCGAACGGACATGGACAATCCCTCCCGACAACAGTCTATGAGCGGATTGTCCGTCGCAGAACCGTCGCCCGGTCCGGTTACCGTTCGGCCTCAGCGGCAGAGCCGGCGTCAGCGGCCCGCGGCCTGAACCGCAGCACAATCATGGCCGCCAGGCAGCTGACCGCCGACAACGAGAAGGTGAACCAGGCGATGGCCGGCAGATCGTCGTCGAGCACCGCCGGAAGCCACGGATAGATGCCGACGCCGTAGTCCATCGTGTCGTTCAACAACATCCACCCGAGGGCGAGCAGCGCGGCAAGCGGTCCGAACCGCATGAACCGAGCGTAGAGCAGCCCTTCGACGGCCATCGCCCCGTGCGAAGCGATGAGCATCCAGTTCTGCCAGTCCAGCGGGTCGCCCTGCAGCCCTTGCGCGGCGTTCATCACGACCGCCCAGACGCCGTATTTCACCAGCGTCAGAACGGCAAGCGCTTCCACGGCGATCCGGAAGATCCGGTACGCGCCGCTTTCCCGCTTCGGACCGACGAGCACGAGCAGCAGCCAGATCGTGAAAAACAGGCTCGCCGTCGGACTGTCCGGAACGAACACGATGCGCCACAGCGGATGGTTGTCCAGCGTCCATCGCAATTGCTCGCCGTACCATACATAGCCGTACGCCGTGCCGAGCCCGTTGCAGACGAACAGCAGCCACAGCAGCCGGCGGTCCATCAGAAACGCCCGGCTCGCAAACCAGGACAAGGTCATGACCGTCCCTCCTGTCGTCGCGGCCCAATGCTGCGCAAAACAGAAAACCTGACCGCCGGCGGGCGATCAGGTTCGCTTCATGCGTTGGGCGGCCGGCGTCTTGCGGCCGGCCGCGTTCTTCAGATTGCGATTCTTATTCCGCCGAAGCCTTCTGCTTCGCGAGCCATTCCGCGATCTGATCGATTTCTTCGGCGCTGAGTTCATTGGCGAATGGGGGCATCCCTGCGCCCTTGCCGTTCGCGACGATCTCGGCCAGTTCTTCCTTCGAATACTTGTCGCCTACGCCGGCCAGCGGAGGAATCGTGCCTTGACCCTGGAAGTCCGCACCGTGGCAGGCGAGGCAGTTCGCTTCCTTCATGACCGTGGTGACCGGATCGTCCGCGTCGACGACGGCGACCTTCTTCTCCTCGCCGCGCTTGACGGGATTCGGGCGCTCTTCCCCCCGCTCCGCCGCGCGGCGCGCCTCTTCCTCGCGCTGGATGTGCTCCGGCACGATGCCGTTCACTTCAAGCTGATGCTGATAGTGATCCCACGCGATGTAGGTCAGGTAGACGCAGGAGATCAGCGACAGGAACATCAGCGTCGAAGCGATCGGGCGCTTGTAGAAGCGGCGCTCCTTGCCCCGGTCGAGGAACGGCGCGCACAGCAGGGCGCCGAACATGACGAGCGGCACGCCGAGGATGCCGAGCACGACGTAGTCGCCGGATACGTAAGGATATTTCAGGAACTGGTACAGGAACAGGAAGTACCAGTCGGGCATCGGAATGAACGATGTGTTGGTCGGGTCCGCCGGATAGCCGAGCGGCGCCGGATGGGAAATCGTCAGAACGAGGAATCCGACCAGCACGACGACGCCGACCATCCATTCCTTCAGCAGGAAGTTCGGGATGAACGCTTCCGACCTGCCTGGAAACGCCGAATAATCGGGCGGAATGTTCGGCCTTCTCCCGGACTTCTTCACCCGGGAGTCGCCGACGTATACCACTTTCTCCTTGGTATCCTTGGAGTGATGGGCCATCGGTGATAACTCCCTTCAATTATAGTGGTCCGGAGATGCCTTGTCTGCGGATCATGATGAAGTGAACCGCCAGCAATGTGAGCAGCGCGCCGGGCAGGAAGAAGACGTGGATCGCGAAAAAGCGCGTCAGCGTTTGCGCCCCGACGATATCGCCGCCTCTGAGCAGTTCGGCGATGGACGGTCCGATGTACGGAATCTGCTCCGCAATCGTGATGCCGACCTGCGTCGCGAAATAAGCCTTGTTGTCCCACGGCAGCAGATAGCCGGTGAACCCGAGGCCGAGCATGACGAAGAAGATGAGCATGCCGACGACCCAGTTCATTTCGCGCGGCGCCTTGTAGGCGCCGGTGAAGAAGACGCGGAGCGTGTGCAGGAACATCATGACGATGACGAGGCTCGCGCCCCAGTGGTGCATGCCGCGCACGATCGCGCCGAACGCGACCTTGTGCTGCAGGTAATCGACGCTCGCGTAAGCGTTGATGATGTCCGGCACATAGTACATCGTCAGGAACATGCCGGACAGAATCTGGATGACCGTGATGAAAAACGTCAGGCCGCCGAAGCAATATACGAAGGCGGAGAAGTGGTGCGCCGGGTTGACATGTTCGGGAACCTCGTGGTCCGCGACGTCTCTCCACATCGGCGTGATGTCCAGACGCTCGTCAATCCAGTTGTAGATTGCTTTAAACATCGGATATTACGCCTCCCAATCAGACTCGCGTGTTCGCCTTGACCGGACCGAGGTACACCCAGCCGTCTCTCACTTCCACTTCGTATTCGTCAAGCGGCGCGGGAGCCACTTTCAGATTCTTGCCGTCGATCGAATATTTCGCCTCGTGGCACGGGCAGAAATACTGATTGTCGTTCTGCGTGTTCCAGTTGACCGTACATCCGAGATGCTTGCAGACCGGCGACAACGCGAAGATGACGCCGTTCTGATCGCGCGCGATCCACGCGGAACGCTGCGGGTCGCTCTCGTACCAGCCGTCCACCTGGTGGATCTGATACTTGAACTCCTTCGGTTCAGTGGTGATCTCGCTTTCCTGGGCAACCTTGACGAACGTGCCGCCCGACTTCTTCTGAAGAATCGGGTCAACCGCAAAGCGGATCATCGGCAGCGCGACGCCGCCTACCATGAACGCACCCGCACCGCCGAGCGTATACGACAGAAATTGGCGCCGGGACATCGTCTTTCTCTTCGCGGACGAATGGGACTGCTCGTGCTGCTCGTGATTGCTCATCTCCTGCTCTACCCCCTTTGCCAACCGTAATGCGGGTCTTGTCATGCCGTGATCTTCCATGACGAACCAAACCATAACCTATAATAGCCCAGGCCCTATTGAGCGTCAAGAATGCGGGATTGAAAATGAAACCGCGCCAAAAATCGTTCTGAATTTTGTTGAAGTTTTGTCACAATTGCCGCGTCCCGACACATTTTTCCCCCGCCGGAGACTTTCTATTCCGCCGCGGTATTCGGCTCCGTCCTGCGGCTTCGCCACATCGCCTGAACGGTTTCGGACACCGCCTTCGCCGCGGGCAGCGAGCCGTCCTCCTCCGGCGTGATCCAGAGATCGACCGCCGGCGAATCGGACCGGAGCGAACGGTCCAGGGCGACGACGACGACTTGGCGGAAGCCCGCGGATTTCAGGCCGGCGGCGATCCGTCCGATCGGCTCCGGGCCGCCCGGAACATAGTGCATGGCGGGGTAGGTGACGGTTCTGCCTTTGAAAGGCGTCTCGATCAGGTCAAGCAGGTCCCGCAGACGCTCGAGCGCCGCCGACGCTTCATCCGGCGTTTCGCTGCCGGACAGGCCCGTGACCGGCAGGATGGCGGTGTCGAAATAGAGCTGCAGCTCCGCCCAGCGTTCCCCGTCAAATTCGCTGAATTTCATGGGTGTACGTTCCTCCGCTTCAAGGACAGGTTGTCTACCCGGACATCTTACCACAAGAGGCGGCCCCTTGAAAACGAAAGCCCGCCCCGTGCATGCCGGGGCGGGCGGCGGCTCAAATGGTGCGGAGCTCCTCCGAAAGCCTGCGGAATCCGTCCACATCGCCGTTGTCCAGAGCCTTGTCGATCTCGGCGTAAAGCCTTTCCTTGCGATAGACGCGCAGCGCCTCGTCCAGCACCATCTCCGCGGCCAGCGAAAGCATCGCTTCATAAGCTCTCATTCTGTCCACAGGACACACCTCCACGAAAAGCGGTGATCGTTCCACCGGACGTCCATCCCCTGCCGACTTCTTGCTCTGCTATAAGGATATTCATGAGCGGCCGCCCTGAAGCGGACGAATGTCCCCGCCGCGGCGCAATGAATGGCATCTTGTCACGTCAGGATCGGCTCGACGTCCCGGCTGCCGACGCCGCCGATCACCCGCCGCCCGACATTCGTCACCTTAAGCGCCGCGATTCCGCGTTCATCTTCACCGACGCGGAGCAGCCCGAGATGAACCATCATCGCGAACACGCGCTTGCCGAGCACGTCGTCCGGATCGTCGTAATAGAACGGACGGACAAACGGCCGCAGCGCGGCGCGCAGCGAATCGGCCGTCACCCAGCGGTCCGCGAGCCGCTCGATCAGCCGGACGAGCGCGGGAAGATTCGGAATCGCCGCGCGATAGAGCCGGACCCAGAACCGGTACAGTTCCGCCGGATCTTCCGCGGCCCGGCTCGCCAGCCGCTCCGCTCCCGCTTCGGTCAGCCGAAGCAGGCCTCCGGCCTCGGACAGGTAGCCTTTGAAGTGGCAGTAATCGTACAGCAGCGCCAGCCGGTCCGGATAATCCTTGAAACGTCTGCCGTAGCCGAACCGCCAGCTCCCCCGGGGCGGAAGCTCCTCCCGCACGGCCAGCGCTTCGAGCAGCTGAAGCAGATTCCGCTTGTACATCGCGCCGTCCTGGGTGAGCGGCACCTCGTGGCGCGCCGCGTAATCGAGCAGGACGAGCACATCGTCCGCCATCAGTTCCTGCTCGTCCCGGTATGCCCGCGGCTCGTCCGTGTAGACGAGCTTTCCGGCCAAACGCCGCGCGATCGTCTCGCGGAACCGCGCCTTCAGATCTTCCGGCACGCGGAACAGATAGCGGTTCGTGCCGTTCGTGCCGTTGAACAGCCATCCGTATTGCTTGAAGCGCGAGATCGTCTCGCGCAATCCGGACCCGTCGCGTTCGGGTTCGGCCCGCGCCGAAGCGGATTTGCGCTTTCGCTTCGGCGTTCCCTCCGGCGGCGGATCGTCCTTGTCCCATTCGAGACGCACGGCAGCCACTTCTTCGGGGGAACCGGGTTTTCGCTCCGCGTCGAACCGGCTGCTCCGGACGCGCGCGAGCAATTCTTCCAGGCTGAACGCGTCGCGGTCATCGAACAGCAGCGAATACAGGAACCGCTCGTCCTCGAGGGACAGCCGGTCGAGCAATTCTTCGAACCGCTTCTTCTCGCTGACCGCCGACAGGATCGACTGCATCAGCTCGTGCTTCGAATGCCCGTCGCATTCCAGGCGGTAGATCTCCGCGATCCGCATCAGCTGCGCGATGTCCGCGTAACCCAACATCTCGGCCAGCAGCATGCCGTTCCCTCCGTTCTTCGGGTCTATTCCCATTATGGGAAGAACGGAAAAAATTAAAACGTTCCGGAAGCGACTGCATGCGCATGCTCCGATCCCGCCGCAACAACCTGTACGGCATGGCTCCCCGCCCCCGTTTGGCGCGTCTGCCGCAACACCGGCCCGGCGCGCCTGTTTTCCCGGACACGGGCCGACGCAGAAAAAAAGAAGCTTTAACCCGTCTATCCGCGGGTTCAGCTTCTTGTCTCCAGCATATCCAGATGCTTCGAGCAATTGTGCAGGTGAACGATCCAGCCGTCGCCCGACGATTCGAGAATGGACAGCGACATGTTGCCGATGCGCCGGTCTTCCAGGCCGCTGCACAACGCGCGCAGCAGGACGGCGAGGACGCTGCCGTGGGAAACGACGAGCAACCGAATGTCCGGTCTTGCCTTCCGCCAGTCGGCGATGAACGCGAGCGCGCGATTTCGCACCGACTCGTCGCTCTCCTGCCCGATGTCGCGCGAGCGCCAATCCGCGCCCCAGCGGTTGAGCCTCTCGTCTTCGGTCGTCCCTTCGGCGAGCCCGAAGGATCGCTCCCGGATTCGCGGATCGGGCGGAAGCAGCGGCAGGCCGAGCGCGTCGGCCAGAATGCGCGCCGTCTCCCTCGCGCGCGCAAGATCGCTCGAGACGACCGCGTCCCAGGCCCGGTTCTCCGCTTTCAGGCGGGCCGCCAAAGCTTGCGCCTGGCGTATGCCCGCCTCGTTCAACGGAATGTCGGTCTGTCCCTGAATGCGGCCGGCGGCGTTCCATTCCGTCTCGCCGTGCCGAATGAGTCCGATGATCAACGCGTTACCTCCCGGGCTCGGGGCCGTCAACTTCTCGTGCGCATGAACCAGTTGATCGTCAGCAGCGTCATGATCATGCCGAGGATCGACAACGCGATCCAATACTGCGGATAGGTCGGCACGACAGTCAGCACGACCGGACCGCTGATGCTGGCCACGGGCACGTCTTGATAGAACTCGACGCTGATGGGGGCGGCGCCGTCGATCGAGCTGATCGTATCAATCATCCCGGTCAGCTTGGCAATCTGCGCGTCGGTCGACGACTTCGGCGGACTGCCGACCGCCATGTAGACGAAGGCGCTGACGAACATCGCAAGGCAGCAGGCCATGGCGGCCGCCACGCCGCGCCGGAACGAATCGGACCAGCGATAGGTCCGGTCCTTGACCGGCATGAGCCAGAAATCCTCCCGGTATATCCGTTCCATGACGGAGCGGTTGATCCGTTCTTCCGGATCGTGCGCGGCTTCCGCGATCTGCAGCCTGCGGAGCAGCAATTCGCTTTCTTCCCAGATCCGGAACTCTTCCGCGCAGCCTTCGCACTCCGCCAGATGGGCCTCGAACGCGAGACGCTCCGGATCGTCCTCCGGCAGGTCCCAGACGAGACCGAACAATTGCTGCGCCTGATCGCAAGTCATCGTACTTTCATCTCCTCGAACTCCACGTAAGACGAATCAAAATACGGCTCGAGCTGCGATTTCACGCTGGCCCGGGCCCGGAACAGCAGCGATTTGACCGCGCTGACCGACTGGCCGAGAATCGCCGCGATCTCCTGGTAGTCGAGCTGGTCGTACTCGCGCAGGATCAGCGCCGAACGCTGCTTCTCGGGCAGACGATTGATCGCCTCGCGCACGAGGTTCATCCGTTCCCGCTGCAGCAGGCGCTGTTCGGGCGCAGCCTCCGGCGGCGCGAGCGGCACGACGCCGGCTTCGTCCAGCGGAACGTTGCCGCCCTTCTGTTTGCGCAGCTCGCTGAGCACCGTATTGCGCGCGATCGTATACAGCCAGGTGGAGAACGATGCGTCGCCCTCGCGGAAGGAATGCAGGCTGCGATACGCTTTGTAGAACGTCTCCGAGCACAGGTCTTCGGCCATCAGGTCCAGCCCCGCGCCCTTCAGCATGTGGTAGATGAAGGCCAGAATTTTGCGCTGATAGCGCCGCATCAGTTCAGAATATGCCTGGACGTTGCCGTCCTTGATTTCACGGATCAGTTGGGAGTCGGTCATGGGCAGTGCCCCTCCTTGGGCTGCGGTGATCGCCCTCCCGGATCCGTCACTGTATTGTACCGATCCGGAAGGCAAAAGTTGCGCCGCCCGGCCAATCGCACCGCCGGGCACTGTCAGGTGGTTCAAAGGGCGATTTCCCGCCGGCCGCCGCGGTTATCTCCGCTCATGGCAGCCATGCTTGATTCAATTCGAGCCGAAATGTCGAAATCCTGCCGGGTGTGCCATGCCACAAGCGGCCCCAGTATTTTACAGAGCACATACAGACATTTTAACACAGTTTTTCAATTTGGGCAGTCCGGATTTTCGGGCAACATGCCGCCGCATGTTTCATGTTTATAGACGTTTGAAACCGGTCGTTGGTGTCATGAAAAAAATAATTGAAACAAAAAAATACCACCCTTTCGGGTGGCTGCACGATGGGTGCAAATGATTTGGATAGGAGTGGAGAGAAACCATACTGTACTTTCAGTATATGTATCCGTTTTCAAAATGTCAAGTATGCGTTTCAATAATAATTTTAAATTATTTTTAAATTTCGGGCCGCGGCGGAATCCAACCCGGCGCCGCCCCGGCCCGCGCGCCTATTTGTTAACCTCGAACCCCATCCCGGCGAGCTTCTTCACCGCGCGGTCGAAATCGGCCTGCGTCCGGAACGACAGCCGCAGGATGCCCGGCACATCCTCCCTGCTCTCGATGATCTGCAGGTTGCTGATGTTGATTCGCTCGTTGCCGAGCTCCGTCGCGATTTTGCCGATGATGCCCGGATGGTCCGGCACGTCGATGTAGCATTCGTACAGCGGATGGATGACGCCGCGCCGCCGTTCCGGCAGGCTGTCGCGGAACTCGCCCGCCGTGCGGAACGCTTCCTCCACCCGCTCCCCGTCCATCCGTTCGAGCATGTCGATGAAGCCGCCGATCCCGTCCCGCCACTCCTTGAGCAGGCGGATCACCACGTCGCGGTTGTTGATCAGAATGTCGCGCCAGATGACGGGATCGCTGGAAGCGATGCGCGTAATATCGCGGAAACCGCCCGCGGCCAGCGCGGAATAAAGCGGATTCGTCTCGTTGTACGCCCGGATCTGGTTCACGAGCTGCACCGCGATGACATGCGGCAGATGGCTGATCGCGCCGACGATCGTATCGTGCTCTTCGGGATCGACGTACACGATGTTCGCCTTCGTATGGCGGATCAGGCCGGCCAGCCGGTCGACCGCTTCGCGCGGCGTGCCGGGATCCGGCGTCAGCACGTAATAGGCGTTCTCGAACAGGAGCGAAGTCGCCGCTTCAACGCCGGATTTCTCCTTGCCCGCCATCGGATGGCCGCCGATGAACACCGCGCCGCCGAAATCGAGCGAACGGGCGCAGGCGGCGACCGACGCCTTCGTGCTGCCGACGTCCGTGATGATGCAGCCGGGCTTCAGCTTTATCGCGGCGAGGCGCCGCAGATATTCTTCCAGATTGCCGACCGGCACGCACAGGAAAATGAAATCCGCGTCCCGCGCCGCCTCTTCCATCGAAGTCGTCGCCTCGTCGACGACGCCGCGGGCAAGATACCTCCCGATCGACGACTCGCGGTGCGAATGCCCGATGACGCGAAAGCCGGGTTTCCCTTTGAAGCAGAGCGCAAGCGAACCGCCGATGAGTCCGACGCCGAAGATCGCGATCGTGGTCATGGGAGTCAGACCCGCACCGCCAATTCCTGAAGCACCTGCTCAAGCGCTTCGATGAACTTCCGGTTCTGCTCGGCGCTTCCCACCGTGATGCGGATATGCGTCGGATAATGCGTCCATCTGGCCCGCGAGATGATGCCTTTTCGGAGCAGCGCCTCGAACACCTCCTGCGAGGGCCGGCCCGCGTCGAACATGACGAAGTTGCCGTACGGCTCAAAGTACTTGAGACCGAGGCGGTCGAACTCGGCTTTCAGATAGGCGAGCCCTTCGGCGTTCCGGCGCTTGCATTCCTCGATGAACGCCTTGTCCGCCAGGGCCGCCTTCGCCGCGGCCTGCGCGTAGCGCGTCGTATTGAACGGCTCCCGCACCTGATTGACGGTCCGGATGACGTCCGGACGGCCGATGCCGTAGCCGATGCGGAGCGAGGCGAGCCCGTAGATTTTCGAGAACGTGCGGAGCGCGATCACGTTCGGGTATTGCTTCACATATTCGACGCCGTTCGGATAGGCGGGATCGTCGATGTATTCGCAGTAGGCTTCGTCCAGCACGACGAGCACATGCGCCGGAATCTTCGCGAGAAAATCATCCAGACTCGTCCTTCGTCACGATCGTGCCGGTCGGGTTGTTCGGGTTGCAGATCCAGACGATCTTCGTCCGGTCCGTCACCTTCGCCAGCATGGCGGGCAGATCGTGGCGGCCGTCCTTCAGCGGCACCTCGATGATCTTCGCGCCTTCGATCTCCGCGTTGTGCTTGTATTGCGGGAACGTCTCGTCGGCCATGATCGTCTCGTCGCCCGGCAGCAGGAACGCGCGGGCGATCATCAGGATCACCTCGTCCGACCCCGCTCCGAAAATAAGCTGATCCTTGCCGACGCCGAGATGATCGGCGAGCGCTTCCGTCAGCGCGACGGCGGCGCCGTCCGGATACAGGCTCGTATTGGCGATCTCATGCATGATGGCCTCTTTCGCCGCTTCGGAACAACCGAACGGGTTCTCGTTCGACGCCAGCTTGATCACTTCCGTCAGACCGAGCTCCCGCTTCACTTCCTCGATCGGTTTGCCCGGCTGATAGACCGGCAGATGGACGATTTGGGGTTTGGGCTGCACAGCGTTTCACCTCGAATATGGAATCGGACGCCGAAGGACAATTTTGTTGCGCGTATGGCCGACCATTGTCCATCAGGCAAAACGGAAACGAAACGGCCGGCCCGCCTTCCCGGGCGGACGCCGCCGTTTCGCGCGCTTGTCATATTTCAAATTGTCGCATATCCGCCGGCGTTCGGCAAGGGATCAGACGCGCAAAGAGCGGATGAAATCTTCGACCCGGCGCACGCCCTCGGCCCGCGTCTGCGGATCGGCGATGAGCGGCAGCGCCTCTTCGATCTTGCGCACGATCGCGCTGCCGACGATGACGCCGTCCGTCTTCTCCGCGAACCGGAGCACCTGCTCGCGGTTCGAGATGCCGAAGCCGACGCAGATCGGCACCGGCGATACGCTCGCCACGTTCGCGAGAAACTCGTCGATGGACGAATGGAATTCGGACCGCATGCCGGTCACGCCGAGCGAGGAGACGCAGTAGACGAACCCGCGCGCCCGCGCGGCGATCCGGGAAATCCGCTCATGGGAAGTCGGCGCGACGAGCGGAATGAGATGGATGCCGGCCTCCTCCGCCCGGGCGCGCAGCTCCCCGTCCTCCTCGAGCGGCAGGTCCGGCACGATGATGCCGCTGACGCCGTGCTCCTCAAGCAGCCTGAAGAAGCGATCGAACCCGTACTGAAGCACCGGATTGTAATACGAAAACAAAATGTACGGAATATCCGCGCCGAGTCCGCGCGCCTTCGCGGCCGTGCGGACAACGTCCTCGATCGTCACCCGGTTCCGCAGCGCGCGTTCGGACGCGCGCTGGATGACCGGGCCGTCCGCGAGCGGGTCGGAATACGGCACGCCGAGCTCGATCAAGTCGGCGCCGGCCCTGGCGCAAGCGGCGATCAGTTCCGCCGACGCGTCAAGATCCGGATCGCCGATCGTCAGGAACGGGATCAGCGCCTTTTTCCCCTCCCGGCGCAGCCTCGCAAAAGTCTCGTCGATGCGGTTCACCGGCTCTCCCCCTCCAGATGCGCCATGATCGATTCGACGTCCTTGTCGCCCCGGCCCGACAGATTGACGATCATGACCGCGTCCTTCGGGAGCGTCGGCGCCAGCTTGATCGCCTGCGCGACCGCGTGCGCCGATTCGAGCGCGGGGATGATGCCCTCCGAAGCGGACAGCGCCTTAAGCGCCTCGAGCGCCTCGGCGTCGGTGATCGGCACGTATTCGGCCCGGCCGGTATCTTTCAACCAGGAATGCTCCGGACCGATGCCCGGATAGTCGAGGCCGGCCGAGATCGAATGCGCCGGCAGCACCTGGCCGTGCTCGTCCTGCAGCACGTAGCTGAGCGATCCCTGGAACACGCCCTGGCGCCCCTTCGTCAGCGTGGCCGCGTGCTCGTTCGTGTCGATGCCGCGGCCGCCCGCTTCGACGCCGACCAGCTTCACCTGCTCATCCTCCAGAAACGGATGGAATATGCCGATCGCGTTGCTGCCGCCGCCGACGGCCGCCACGACGACATCCGGCAGCCGCCCTTCCGCCGCGAGAATCTGCTCCCGCGCTTCGACGCCGATCACGCGCTGGAAGTCGCGCACCATCATCGGATAGGGGTGCGGACCGGTGGCCGAGCCCAATATATAATAGGTATCTTCGACATGGCTGACCCAGTAGCGCAGCGTCTCGTTGCACGCGTCCTTCAGCGTCCGCGTGCCGCTCGTGACCGGCACCACCTCCGCGCCGAGCAGCCGCATCCGGAAGACGTTCAGCGCCTGGCGCTTCATGTCCTCTTCGCCCATGAACACCTTGCATTCGAGGCCGAGCAGCGCGGCGACCGTCGCCGACGCGACGCCGTGCTGGCCCGCCCCCGTCTCGGCGATCACCTTCGTCTTGCCCATCCGCTTCGCGAGCAGACCCTGGCCGAGCGCGTTGTTGATTTTGTGCGCCCCGGTGTGGTTCAGGTCTTCGCGCTTGAGGTAAATCCTGGCCCCGCCGAGGCGCTCCGTCAGCCGCGCGGCGAAATAGAGCGGCGTCGGCCTGCCCGAATACTGCCGGAGCAGCTCATCCAGCTCGGCGATAAATGCGGGATCCCGCGAATATTTCCTGTAGGCTTCTTCAAGCTCGAACAAAGCGTTCATCAATGTTTCCGGCACGTAGCGGCCGCCGAATCGGCCGAATCGGCCGTGCTCGTCCGGCACCTGGTTCATCTTTCCGCCACCCTTCGAACGAAGCTTCGTATTTTGACCGGATCTTTCGCGCCGTCCGTCTCGACGCCGCTGGACACGTCGACGCCGTCCGGCGCGTGGGCGTCGATCAGTTCCCTTACGTTATGCTCATTCAGGCCGCCCGCGACGTAGAGCGGCACGCCGATGCCATGGGCCGCCGCCTTGTAGTCGGCGATGAGCCGCCAGTCGAACACCGCCCCGGTGCCGCCGCCGGCGGTGTCGATCAGGGCGGCGTCGATGGCGCCCGCGTAGGGCGCGATCCGCTCGGCGGCAGGGGCGTCCCCGCCGCGTATGGCGAACACCCGCCATACGCGGACGCCGAACGCCGAGCGGATCCGCCGGCAATATTCCGGCGTCTCCGAGCCGTGGAGCTGCACGATGTCGAGCGGAGCCGTCCGCAGCACATCCGCAAGCGCCTCCGGCTCGGGGTCGACGAAGACGCCGACCATCCGCGGCGGAAGGCCCCCGGCGCAGCGCAAGGACCGCGCCGCGCGGACCAGTTCCGCCGCCTCTTCCGCCGTGACCTGGCGGCGGCTCTTCGCGAAGACGAAGCCGATCTCGTGGATCGGCAGG
>Ga0065723_100112_pt1 | contig 19409 bp, 14 predicted proteins | sample TheenrcuSG05Z960_FD_59110 | JGI IMG/M metagenome (GOLD analysis project Ga0065723, IMG submission 59110) | Thermophilic enrichment culture from UC Davis - Sample SG0.5Z960 | ecosystem: Engineered > Solid waste > Grass > Composting > Bioreactor | place: USA: University of California, Davis
GGTCGTCACGACGAAGCTCGCCCCGCTCGCCGCGAGCTCGATCGCGTTCTCCTGGTGCCGGAAGAGGCGGAGGCCCTTGAAGATCTCTGCGCAACGCGGATGCAGTTTCCCCTGCGTCACCAGCTCGGCCACCGAATGACCGGTCTTGTAACAAGGATTGATCTGGATGAGCGGCTCCGGCCAGAAACGGCCGCTGTCGTAGGCTGCGGAGATCTGCTCGCGCAGGTCGTCGGCACGGATCGTCGTGAACGATCGCGCGAAGGCGGCGTACTCCTCGATGAGCGAATCGCGAAGGTCGAAAACGTCCATGGATTCGCGTTCCTCCGGCAGCGCTGCGCCTGAACCCGGATCGTGACTCTGAGGTGCGCGGTCCGCATACGGCGGCCCCGTGCCGGACAGCCGGATGTACAGGCTCAGACTGGCGGCGCGCCCGTGTCAGGACGCCCAGCGCATTAAAATCGGCAGGGGATCTGACACCGGCCGTCGGGGAAGCCCGCCCCGCTCCCGGGGCGGTCAGGGTCGGATCTCGGTGTTCAGCGGACCACAGGCATCCGCGCTTCCAATCTAGGCGCCCGCTTTTTCCCGAANCAGATCGATCGTTCGCGGCTGGAAAAATTATAGGAGGGGGATACCCGCGACCCCCCTAGGCGGCTTGACACGCCCTGCAACGGCGTCCAGCCCTGCAACGCGGACCGGAGTCGAGTCGCTCGAGTCGGTCCGTTTCCCCGTGACCTGTAATCGATCATCACGGGTTGAGCAGACCAGAACGCGCGGCGAGCAGAGGCCCCGCCCTTCCCTACCGAGGACCAGCGATTTGTGCTTTCCCCGCGCCGGACGGAGGGCCGAAAGATGGTGGGTGGCCGATTCACGCCCGGCGCCATGCCCCTGCGGATGAACGCGAGGGCCGATTCGACCGCGGCAAGGCGCGGCCGACGCCGCCCCGCCCACTCTCCCCGGTTGCCGCGGAAGCCCCCGACCGCTGCTCCGACCGCCCGTTGCGGCGCGCCCCCGGGACCGGCCTCCGGTTCCCGTTCCTCCGGCTGTCAACAGTGCGTTGCCAGGCTGCGGCGCGCGCCGCCGCCAGGATGCACGACGCCTCCCGGCGCGCAGCCGGGAGGCGTCGTATCACCGTCCGTTGCCGGACGAGGATTCGTCGGGAGAGTCAGTCTCGTGACTCGTTGTCCCTCAGAGGCCCCGGGCGGATTCGAACCGCCGGATCGAGGTTTTGCAGACCTCTGCCTTACCACTTGGCTACGGGGCCACTGCTGCGAACCGGCCAGAAACCCTGCCCGCCCCGGCGCCCCTGCCCTCCGCGGCCCGAGGCACGCCGTCTCGAGCGGGTTTCGCGGTTTAGACTTCAAATCTAGCGAAATAGCAGGCACAGGTCAACCGCCCGCGCCGCGCCTGGCCGCCTCGTACAGCGCCTCGTACGCGGCGGCGGAGCGCGCCCAGGACCGGTCCAGACGCATGCACCGCCGCCGCAGCTCATCCCAATCCGGGCCTCGCCAGGCCGCGATCGCGCGCTCCACGGCCCCGCACAGGGCGCGCGGCGACGCCTCCTCGAACCCGAAACCGGTCCGGCCATCCTCCACCGTGTCGACCAGCCCGCCGGTGCGCCGGACCACGGGCGGCGTCCCGTAGCGCTGGGCAATCATCTGACCCAGCCCGCACGGCTCGTAGAGCGAAGGCATGAGGAAGAAGTCGCCGCCGGCGTAGAGGCGGCGGGCCAGCCCGTCGTCGAAGCGGAAGAACGCCGCCACCCGCCGCGGGTGCCCGGCGGCAGCCCGCGCCAGCGCACGCTCGTACTCCGGATCGCCATCCCCCAGCACCGCGATCCGCACACCGCGCCTGAGCAGCCGCGGTAGCGCGCTGACCAGCAGATCGATCCCCTTCTGATGCGCAAGGCGCGTGACCATGACGAAGAGCGGTCCGTCCCCGTCGAGCCCCAGCTCGCGCAGCAACGCCTCCCGGTTCTCCTCCTTGCGCTCCAGGTGCTCCGCATCGTACGGCACCGGGACCGCCGGGCCCCGATCTCCTCCGGCGCGAAGCCCAGCGACAGGCACGCGGCGGCCGCCGCCAGCGCGTTCGAGACGTTGAACGGCCCGAGCAGCGGGAGCTCGACCGGGACAGCGCCCCCCGGCGTGGCCAGCAGGAACCGCGCGCCGTTCGCCTCGTAGGCGATCTGCGTCGCCCGCACCTCCGCCGCCTGCGCCTCGAGCCCGAACCGGACCACCCGCGACGCCCGCCCGGCCCACCCCCGCCCACGTCGCGGGTCGTCCGCGTTCACCACGGCCGTCCCCGCCGGCTTGAGCAGCGTCACGAGCCGCTCCTTCGCGGCGAGGTAGGCCTCCATCGTCTCGTGGTAGTCCAGGTGGTCCCGCGAGAGGTTGGTGAACACGCCGACGTCGAAGCGCAGCGCGTGGACGCGGCCCTGATCCAGCGCGTGCGACGATACCTCCATCGCCACTGCCTGCACCCCCCGGTCGACCAGCTCGCGGAGCGTACGGGCCAGGTCCACCGGCCCCGGCGTGGTCAGCGACTCGCTCCCCGGAAGCGGCTGCCCGTCGGCAAGGATCACCCCGAGCGTCCCCAGCGAGGCCGTCGCGTACCGCGCCGAGAGCAGATGCCGGAGCAGCCAGACCGTCGTCGTCTTCCCGCTCGTGCCCGTCACCCCGACCAGCGTCAGCCCCGCCTCCGGACGGCCGAACACCTCCGAGGCCGCCACCGCAGCCGCCCGCCGGCCATCCTTCACCACGACCTGCGGCAGCCCGCACGCTTCGACCGGCCGCTCGACCAGCGCGGCCACGGCACCCGCGGCCTCCGCCGTCGGCAGGAAGCCGTGGCCGTCCGTCGTGCTCCCCGCCCAGGCGCAGAAGAGGTCCCCCGGCCGCACCCGCCGGCTGTCGTCGGCGATCCCCAAAACCGCGAGGTCGACCGCCGGGGCCTCCGCCAGGAGCCCCTCACGGTCGAGCCGCGCAACCACTTCCGTGAGCCGTATCGTCATCTCGGTCCAGTTCCTTCATCGGGTGCGTCCGTTCCGACCCCCACCCCTCTCACCGCCGGATCCAGTGACGTGCACGACACTACCCACCGCCAGCGTCGTACCTGCCTGCGGAACCGTCTCGCGGACCGGCCCCGTCCCTGACACGCTCACCCGGAACCCCGCCGCGTGCAGGCGCCGGATCGCGTCTCGGAGCGAGAGTCCGACCACGCCCGGAACTTTCCGCTCCGCCGGCGCGGGAAGCTGGAACGGCCGTGGCGGCCCCGCGTTGAGAGCGAAGATGAACGGCCCGCCCACCCCGCTCCGCCGTCGCCACGGCGCGACCGGACGCAGACGGCCGCGGCGGCGGAGCCGCGATCGCCTGCCGGTCCAGAGGGGTGTTCCACGCCGCCAGCGTCCCCGCCAGCATCGCACGGATCACCGGCGCCGCCGCCACCCCGCCGTAGTACTCGCCCTGCGGCTCATCCAGCTTCGCCAGGAAGACCAGCTGCGGGTCGTCCGCCGGGAAGAAACCCGCAAACGACGCCGTGTACGCTCCGCTCCGGTACTCCCCCGCCTGGAAAACGCGTGCCGTTCCCGTCTTCCCCGCCACCCGGAACGACCCGAGCGCCGCCTCCCGGCCCGTCCCCTCCGTCACCACCTCCACCAGCGCCTCCGCGAGCGCCTCCGCGACCTCCGGCGAGACCACGCGCCGCACCGCCCGCGGCGGGTACCGCCGCAACACCTCCCCGTCCCGCGATCGAACCTCCCGCACCAGCCGCGGCTCCATCAGCACCCCGCCGTTCGCCAGCGCCCCGTAAGCCATCGCCATCTGCAGAGGCGTCACGCTGATCTCGTACCCGATCGCGAGACTCGCCTGCGAGTACCGCGACCACGCCCGCGGCCGCCGGAGCACCCCCGACGACTCCGACGGATACGTCACGCCCGTCGGCGTGCCGAAGCCGAAGTCGCGCAGGTACCGGTACTGTGTCCCCGGATCCAGACGCTCCGAGAGCTTCACCATCACGATGTTCGAGGAGTGCCGCAGCGCCTCCCGGACCGTCAACCACCCATACCCGTGCACATCCCGGACGGTCCGCCCCCCGTGCTGGTACACCCCCTGCTCCGCATACACCCGGTCGTCCAGCCGCGCCCGCCCTTCCGCCAGCAGCGCCGCCACGAAGAACGGCTTCAGCGTCGACCCCGGCTCGTACGGCTCGGTCGCCGCCCGCCACCCCGCCTGCCCCCGCGCCCGCCGGCGTCGCCGCCGCCGACGGACGTCTCCGCCCGTCCGCCGGATCCACCAGCAGCAGCTCCCCGCCCGCCGCGCCGCTCCGCCTCACCGCCTCCCGCAGGACATCCTCCGCGATCTCCTGGAGATCGTAATCGATCGTCAGGTACAGGTCGTGCCCCGGAACCGGCTCGGCCACCGACAGCATCGCGCCCGGGATCGGAACGCCGCGCCCATCGCGCCGCACCACCGCCGCCCCGGGCCGGCCGCTCAGCAGCGAGTCGAACTCCAGCTCGATGCCCCCTGCCCCGCGCCCCTCCGCCGACACCCGCCCCAGCACCTCCAGCGCCAGCTCGCCGTGCGGGTAGTACCGCTCCGTGACACGCTCGAAGTAGATCCCCCGGATCCCGTCCAGCTTCTCCCGCACCCTCGCATCGTAGCGCCCCGGGAGCACCACCCACCGCCGCCGCCCGTCCACCGCCCGCCGCGCCTCCGCCGGCGTCACCCGCCGCCCCCCGACCCAGCTCACCGGGATCCCCAGCCTCTCCGATAGCGCGCTGATCTCCGGGCCTCCCCCGTGCACCACCACGAGAGGCCCCGCCGCCCTCGCCGCCACCGCCGCAAACCCGGCCAGCCAGCCCGCATCCTCCAGCGGCCGACCTCCAATCTTGACCACACGCAACGTCACAGCGGCAGCCCCTCCGTCTCGTTCAACCCGAAGATCAGGTTCGCATTCTGCAACGCCTGCCCCGCCGCACCCTTCAGCAGGTTGTCCACCGCAGCCACCACCAGCAGCACCGGCGGCTCCACACCCTCCACCGCCGAGAAACCGACGCCAACGACGTTCCGGCCCACCACGCTCCGCAGCGAAGGCAGCTCCCCCGCCCCGTAGACCTCCACGAACGGCTCCCCGGCGTACGCCTCCCGCCACAGCGCCACGGCATCCTCGACGCTCAGCCGCGTGCTCAGCGGCAGGTAGATCGTCTCCAGGATCCCCCGCCGGACCGGAAGCAGATGCGGCGTGAAAATGAACGGCGGCGCACCCGCGCCGCTCACCCGCGCCAGCCCCGTCTTGATCTCGGGAACATGCCGGTGCCGGTTCCCCACACCGTACGCCCGGTAATCCTCCGCCACCTCACCGAAGAGCAGCTCCCGCTTCGGCGACCGCCCCGCGCCCGTCACCCCCGACGCCGCGTCGATCACCACCGGCCGGGACCCGTCCACCAGCCCCCGCCGCAGCGCCGGCGCAAGCGCCAGTAACACCCCGGTCGGATAACAACCCGGGTTCGCGATCAACCCCGCGCCCCGGATCTCCTCCCGCCACAGCTCCGTCAGCCCGTACACCGCCCCGCCCTGCCCCTCCCGCAGGTCGGCCGACAGATCGATCACCACCGCGCCAGCTTCCCGCGCCCGCAGCGCCCACGGGCCCGACTCCCCCGTCGGCAGACAGCTGAAAACCACGTCCACCCCGCCCAGCTCCGCCTCCGCCGCGGGCACGTACCGCTTCCCGCCCCCGAACGGCACCGGCCGCCCCGCCTCCGCCTCCGACGTCGCAAAGGCGAGCGTGAACCGCGGATGACGCGCCAGCAGCGCGATCAATTCCTGTCCCGTGTATCCCGTGGCGCCGATCACCCCGGCGCGGATCGCTGTTTTATTCATATCGGGTGAATATTCATACACCCCCAGGGCGGACGTGTCAAGTGGCGAGCCGAACGCCGACTTACGCGTCGTCGGTCAGACCCGCCAGCTCCTCGATCCGCCGCTGCACGGGCTCGAGCTGCTCGGCCTTGCGGAGGATGACCAGGATCGTGTCGTCGCCGGCGATCGTGCCAAGGACCTCGGGCCACTCCTCCCAGTCCAGCGCCTCCGCGACGGGCTGCGCTCCGCCCGCCAGCGTCTTGATGACCAGGAGGTTTCCCGTCCCCTCAGCGCCCACGAAAAGGATCGGCAGCAGCCGGGCGAGCGCGGGCGTCTGCTCCCACTGCTCGGGAGGAAGGGTGTAGTGCACCCCGCCATCCGCGTCGGGGATCTTGATCAGGCGCAGCTCGCGGATGTCGCGGGAGAGGGTCGCCTGGGTGACATCGAAGCCGCGCTCCGCCAGCCGCTCGCGCAGCGTCTCCTGGTTCGGGATGCGATACTCACGCACCAGCTCGCGGATCGCGGCGTGTCGTTCTCGCTTTCCTGCCATGGGCACCGATCAAGCTGAGACACGGCTTTCGCGTTATGGGCCTGCCCTGGGCTGCCCAGGCTCTCGATGAAATCTAGCACGAGAACGCTCTGCCGACGAGGTGGGCCGTGCGCCAGGCTCCCATGGGAACGAGAAGACGGCCCGGGCGTGGCGACGGAGACAGCGCGGGTGGCCCCGGGATCGTCGGCGACGGCTCGGGCCAGGAGCGGAGGGACCGGACGGCCGCCGCCTGCCCAACCCCGGGGAACGACTCAGGAGGGCGCCGCGCCGGTCTCCGCCGCACCTTCCTGGACAGCGCCGCTCGCCCACTCGGGATCCAGGTCGAGCGACTCCGCGTAGAGCTCCACCGCCTCCGCCGCCGGCACCACCCCTCGCAACGCGCTGGCGACCGTCTGCGCACCCCCCAGGCAGGCCGCCTTCACTGCGTCGTAAGCCCGGCTGGCCGCGCTCTCGACACGCTCGCGCAGCTCATCCCGACGGCGGCCGCGGAGCCGGCGAACGAGCCCGCCGAACAGGCTCGTCCTCCAGGGCTGGTCCAGGCCGGCCAACGCCGCCTCGGGCATGGATTCACCCAGCAACGCCAGCGCCCGCGTCCGCACGGGCTTGCGGTACCGCGAAGGAACGTCGAGGAGGCGCACGTAGATCGACAGCGCGCGCTCCAGCGGCAACTCTCCCGCCACCTCCCGCACGAACGCCGCCGCTGCCTCCGCGTGCGCCCGCATCAGCCGTTCCTCCGCCATCGCCTTCGCCAGCACGAAGCGTTCACGGATCGCGCTCGAGCGACGCAGCCATGACCGTCGTCTCGGCATGCTGCACCAGCCTTCCGAGAATCGTTCGTCTACGTCCGCGGCCCGGATGATCCGGCGCCGCGTTCGCCAAAAACCTTTTGTTGCAATCGTCGTGCTATCTTCAATGGAGATTTGATGTTACGCCCGGGTAGGAGGACCCGCTCGGAGGGAAAATCCCCGGCGTCGAAGAGAGGGGCCAAGCCGGCCGCCTACGCCGGCTGGGCCGCTTCGGGGCCGATCCAGCTACGGACCTCTTCGACGAGCCGGCGCGGCTCGATGGGCTTGACCAGGTAGCCGACGCACCCTGCCGCCGAGGCCCGGTCCCGGTCCGCGGGGAACGCGAAGACCGTCAGCGTGGCCACCGGGATGTGGGCGGTGAGGGGGTCCCGCTTGAGCGCGTGGATCACGGTCCACCCGTCGAGGATGGGGATCCAGAGCTCGGTGAGCACGAGGTCGGGGTGCATTTCCCGGGCGATCCGCAGCCCGTCCGCGCCGTTCGTCGCCTCGAGGACCCGGTAGCCGTGATGCTCGAGGATCGCGGTGCAGATGGCCCGGCTGTCCGCGTCGGGGTCGACGAGCAGAACGGTCTTGGGGTCCATAGGTGCCTCGCCGTCCGAAAAAAGGGGTCGAGGCCCGGCCCGGCGGAGTTCACTTTGCTCCAGCGCCGGGAGGCGGCCGGTGGGAGGTTGCGCGGGACTAGCCCGAATATGTGTGCAAACACCCGTTCCGCAAGCCGGCCGTGGCGGGGACGGAGCGGCGGCTCGGGACGTCGCACGGGCGTACGGACCCCGGGGCCGGGCGGCCCCGGGAGGCGGCGAAGGCGTCCGCCCCGACCGAGCCAGGTCCAGCGCCGGAGGTCAACGGGTGGAGGAAGAGGAAACGGAACGGCCGCGGCGCTGGCGGTAATGCTCGATCGCTTCCCGCTCCTCGGCGGTGAGGGGCCCGGCAGGCGGGATCACCAGCCGCTGACCGACGCGGATCCGGTCCGGGTCGGGGACCTGTGCGCGGTTCGCCACCCAGATCTTCGGCCAGAGCGATGGATCGCCGTACTCCCTCCGCGCCACGTCCATGAGGCCGCGGTCGCCCGGCTGCACCTCATGGTAGCGCACACCTGACGCGGCGCCGGTCGGCCCCGCGGCGTCCTGCGGTCGGACCCTCGCACGGTACTCCTCGAGCGCCGCACGTTCCTCGGCCGTCAATGGCCCGGGAGGCGGAATCACCAGGCGCTGGCCTGCCTGGATTGTGTCCGGATCCAAGACCCGCTCCCGGTTCGCCACCCAGATCTTCGGCCACAGCGACGGATCCCCGTACTCCTTCCGTGCCACATCCATGAGACCGCGGTCGCCCGGCTGGACTTCGCGGTAACGGACGCCTCCACGGGCGACCCCGCCCTCGCGGGCGGGCCCGGGGCTCACGGTGATCTCGCCGCGGCTGACGATCCGGACTTCCCGGCGCACGGGCACGACGCGGAACGCGACGGTCTGCGTGTCGCCCGCCGCCAGCTCGATGAATTCCGGTGTCCCCTCCACCCGGCTGTACCGCGGCAGGTCGGCAGCCTGGATCTCGATCTTCCAGGGACCAGGAGGGAGGAGGCCGAAGTCGAAGCGGCCGTTCTCGTCCGTCAGGCGCCGCTGTACCTCCGTGCCGCTGGACGCCTGCACCACGACGTTCGCGAGGCCACCCGCTTCGACCAGCTCCGGCTCCTCACCCAGCCGCACGACCTCGCCGTAGGCATAGCGCCGCACCACGCCGGACACACGCCCGCCCCGGACCAGGCCGATCTCGAACCGCGCCGGGTCGCCATCCGACACCTCGAGCTGCAGCGGCAACGCGACGAGCGGAACGCGGTCGACCCCGGCGGCGATGCGGTCCAGGGTGACGTGGTACTTCCCGGGCGCGAGGCCACGGAACCGGACTTCTCCTCGCGCGTCGCTGAGGGCGGTGCGGCCGTTGACGCGAACCGGCACGCCGCCGATGCCCGCTCCGGTCTGCGCGTCGTAGACTCGCCCGATCACCTCCCCGCGCGCGCCGCCCGGGAGCGGGACCGCGAAGGGAGCGATGTACTCGAAGATCGCGTCGACCCGGTCATTCCCCCACCCGAGGCCGGTGCCCACGCTGCGCGCCCGGCTCGCGATGCTGTGACCGAACGGCAGCCGGTGCTCGATCGCCAGCTCGGCGACCGTTGTGCCTTTCAGACGGGCGTCGTCGAATCGCCGCGTCAGGACCGACGCCCGCAGCCAGGTCGCCTGGCCGAATCGCAGCCGCGTCTGCGCCCCGACGGAAACCCAGGCCTGTGGCACGGCAAGGTACGCCGTCTGGCCATCGAGCCGGTCCACCCAACCGGAGAGCCACAGCGCCTCGCTTCCCCGGGTGACCCGTAACTGGTAACGCCGGAGCGGCGAAGTGGCCCCCGTCCTCAGGTCCTCGGTCGACCCGAGCTCCACGTCCGGATTCAAGCGGACCCCCCACACCTCGGCGCCCAGGCGGAGTCGCGCCGACCGCGAGCGTCGCTCGTAGGGCAAGGGGGAGCCACCCCGGCGCTCCTCCGACCGGAGCGTGAACGTCGCGAGGCCGCGGTAGCCCATATCCAGCGCCAGCACCTGCGTGCCGAACTCGTTGGCGCCGACCATGCGCTCGGATCGGCTCAGCCACGCGGTCGCGTGGAGCCCGCGCAGAGGTTCGATCCCCAGGCTCGCGTGGTTCAGTGACACGCCCCGGTAATCGCCAGGGTAATCAGGGTCGATGCGGAGCCGCTGTGCCCGCAGCGCGGCCCGCCACACCGAGGCGTACACCTCCGCCGCGTACGCGTCCGGCCGCTCCCCCGCCGCGGCGTCGCGGAGGCCGGCGCCGTACTCGACGGCAACGGAGACTCTCGGAAGCGGGACGAACACACCCTGGCCGCCCAACGTCCGCCCCCCGTTCACGCCCGTCTGCTCGTCGTAGAGAAACCGCAGGCGCGAGGCGCCCAGCCGGAGGCCGGCGTACCCGCTCCGCCGGGTGGACCGGTCGCTCAGCCTGCGCTTGGACGCGGCAAACCCGCCGAGATCGAAAGCGCCCAGCGCCACGGTGCCGCCCGCGCCGAAGCCGTACCAGTACGGCTGGATGAGCTGGCCCACGCTGTAGACGCGGTCGCCCAGGCCCAACGCGAAGTTGTGGCCCTTCAGCTCCGCGCGGTATTCGTCGAGCTCCCCGAAAAGTGTGGCGCCCTCCGGCCTGGGCCCTCGCAGCAGCAGGTCCAGCACGAGGTCGCCCGCGGGCGTCAGAGGACCGCGGGCCGAGAGCTCTAGCGCCGGGACCCCACCCCACGGCTGGCTCCCGCGCACCGCCAGCTGCATCGGGAACGTCCCGGCCCGGCCGTTGGCCGAGACCCCGGTCGCGATGACCTCGACCACGCTGGTCGCAACGGCCGGCGCCACCGGCTCACCCGCGGGCAAATCGTCGCGCCCCGCCACCACCCGCGGCTCGGCCACGCGCGCCCGCAATGTCAGGGCGTTGCGGACCGTATTGTGGAGCCGAGGATCGGTCTCGACCGAAACCCGGACCGGGGAGCTCTCGCCCGGCCCCAGCGTGAGGCTCGTCGAATCGAGCCGACCGGCGAACCGCGAGCCCCGAACCACGTCGAGCTCGACCCGGACCGGCACGTTCCCGCGGTTGCGAAGGAGATAGGAGACCTCGTACGTGGAGCCCGCCGCCACGAACCGCGGCGCCTCCAGCACCGTCAGGGCGAGGGCGCGGACCGCCCCGACCACCACGGTCACGCTGTCGCTCGCCGCTCCAGTCGCATCCGCCGCCACCGCCCGGTAAACCAGCCTGTACGGTCCCGGCTGAGCATCGTCCGCGATGCGGAAGGCCAGCAGGTGCACCACGCTGTCGCGCCCCGCTACCACCTCCTCCTCGCGCCCCCCCACACGGCGCCACCCCGCGGGCAGCAGCGCTTCCGTCCGGATGCGCGCCGGCTGCTCGCCGCGATTCCGCAACAGGAACGCGACCGTGACCAGCCCGCCCGCCGACGCCTCAACCGTGGGCTCGCCGCGTCGCTCGACCACGATCTCACCCCCGGCGGCCGCGCCAGGCCGCGACGGCACCGGCGTCTGCGCGCCCGTCCCCGAGGCAGCCAGCAGCACCGCCGCCGCCGCGAGCCTCATAACCCGGAACCGCCCGCACGCACGCGGCATGCTCACCCCTAGAGTCGAAGCGTGTACTGCGCCCCGAACAGGTCGTCGCCCGTGTCGGCCGTGATCATGACCTGGTAGGTTCCACCCACCGCCCCGGCCAGCCCGAACCGCTGCCTCACCGACCCGCCCGGGTGCAGGATCCGTACGCTCGCCTCCTCCGTCGCCACCCGCTTCCCGCCCGCATCGAACAGCTCCAGCCGAAGCTGGAGCGGGGTCGACCGATCCCCCGCGTTGCGCAGGTCCACCTCGAGCACGCGACGCCCATTCGCCTCGACCACCCGGGGATTCTCGAACTCGACCCGCGCCGCGCCCGTCCCCGCGATGTGCGTCACCACCTGCACCGCGTAACGGATTCGCACGATGAGCCCGAGACCGGGCTGCGCCTTCGCCAGCGCCGAATCCGCGGACGCCGGAGCCACCGGCTCGACCATGACCACGCTCCAGTAGCTCCCGGAGAGTGGCGGCGTCGACTCCGCCGGCACCTGCACCGTGTACGGGACCGCCACCTGCGCACGCGCCGGCACCGTCACGAACGACGGGTTGACCGTGATCCACGCCGCGTTCGAGCGCGGCTCCGTGCCCGGCTCACCATAGAGCGCCCGGCCGTCCGCGTACGCGATGTAATCGGTCTGGTAGAGCTTGACCTCCTGCGCCACGTCCGTCGTGTTCGTCACGAGGATCGTCCCGGTGTACACCTCCCCGGGCCGCGCCTCGCGCTGCTGCAGCGTCCCTTCCCGCACCGCGATCTGCGCGGCGCCCGGGAGCGGTACCGAGACCAGCAACACCCACAGGACCCCGACGGCACGGAATCCTTTCATTCCTGCCCTCCGGCCGGACCGGCATGGCCTGCCGCGACCCCGCTCACTGACGCCGCAGCGTGAGAATGACCTGCCGGGTCTGGAGTCCCAGCACCCCGGCCGACACCGCCGCCGTCAGCCGGTATGTGATGCGGAGACCCGACCAGCTCCCCTGCGGCACGCCGACCACCACGGGCTGGTTGGCGACCGTCAGCGCGACTGGCCCCAGACTGGTGGCGCCCGGCGGCGCCTCCAGCGTGATCTCGAGCGTGACGCCCGGTGGCAGTGGCGCATCCAGCCGCGCCAGGATCTGCATCATCTGCCTCCGATTCGGGTTGCTCACCGCATAGGTCGTGGTGGCATCCGTCACCGGCGCCGGCTGTGAGCCCGCCACCGCACCGACCACGACGAGGGGCGGCGGATCCCCGCTCAGAACGATCCTCCTCTGAGCCGACGCAGGCGACGGCTGCACGATGGCGAGCAACCCGATCAGCAGTGGCCCGCAGCATCCGGTCCGCGTCATGGAATCCCCACCAAGGGCACCGGGGCCGGGCGCGGCGCGCCAGGGTGCGAGCCAGCGGACCGCAGCACCAAACCCTCGCCGCACCACGGGACCGCGCGGTGAGCGGCCCCGGCGTCCGTAGAAGCGTCAGTTGATGGTGAGCGTGACCGTACGGGTCTGCTGGGGAACAACGCCCGCCGCGAGGGTGGCGCTCAGCGTGTAGGTGATCCCCAGGCCACTTTCCGCGACCTGGGAGATGCCGGTGACCACCGGCTGCGCCGTCGTCGTGAGCGCAACCGGCCCAGCGCTGGTCCCGCCCGTCGGAGGAGCGAGCTGGATCGTCAGCGTCACACCGGTCGGCATGGGCGCGTCGAGAGCAGCCTGGATCGACTTGCCCGTTTCGTTCGTCGTGATCGAGTAGGTCGTGGTGTTGTCCGAGACGCTGGTCGGCTGCGAGCCTGCGACCGCCGTGCCGATCACCAGCGGGCCCGGGTCGCCCGAGACGGCGATCTCGTTGATCGCCTGGACCTCGAACGTCACGGTCTGCTGGTCTGACTGCGCCTCTGCCGTGGAGAAGATTGCGGCGGCGGCGAGCAGCCCTGCCGCCAGGGCGGAACTGCGCAGATACGTGGGCATACGCACCTCTTGGAAGAGAGTGACCTCGAGCGCCCTCGCACCGACCGCATCTCGCCGGCCTGGAGACACCGCCCCCGCGCCGATTTCGACACGCGCGTGACGGGCGCCGCTGCTCCTGCCGACGGAGCGAACCGGCTGGGCGGGAACATTTGGCCTAGGAATGTTTTGCCGTGCTCACTGAATTGTCAATAGTTTGGTTTATCGAATCGCCAAGACGTTGATATCCATGATCTTATAAGAAATTTACGAGCAATGCGCACCAGGAAAAAAGCGGAAATCTCTTCCCGATTCCAGGAAAAATCTTCCCGGTCCCGGCCGGGAACGGGACGCGGTGTTGGCTCGATCATGCCCTGCCCGGGCGACGAGAATGCCGCGGCATCCAGTTCCGGCGGACCAGCAGGGCTCGGCGGGTTTTCCCTGGATTCGTCACGACGGAGGGGGGCTTCGGTGGGCCTGTGCCTGATGAGCCGCGGCCTGGCCGAACGAGGCGTCGGGTTCCGGGCCGGTGATGCGTCGGGGGAGCCAGCAGGGCCCTGCCGGCTCCCCCACGCCCATACGGCTACTCCACCGGGCGGACCGAGATCACGTAGTCGCCGATCCCCCAGCCGGTCACCCTGAGTGAGTAAGTTCCTGCCGGCAGCGCTCGCGTGATGCGAGAGCAGTACTGGTAGGCCGCAAAGTCGATGTCGTCGTTCGACGCGAGCGTGGCCCCATCTTCGCCGAGCAGCGTGAGGATCGGGTCCAGCTCGTAGGCGAACCCGCAGGCCCCTTCCCAGCCGCGCACCTCGAAGGTGTAGGTCCCGGCGGGAAGCCTGACCCGGTACCAGTCGGCGGCGCCGTCGGTCTCGAGCGAGCCGTAGGCGTAGCCGTAGAGCACGAGCTCGTTGGCATCGTCCGGCGTGTCGTTGGGCTCCGCCTCTCGCGGCAGCGTCGCCCGGACCGGCGCTTCGTATAGGCCGGCGCCGCTCACCTCGATCGGCGTCGGCCGCGTGTAGCTGTCCCCGTGCCCGCCCCACAGCCGGCCGGGGATGCCGACCCGCCCGTCGCCCTCCTCGTCCTGGCCGGCGAAGACGAGGTACCGTCCCACGGGGAGCCGCTCGAAGGAGAAGGTCCCGGCGCTCGCCCGCGTGAGCTCGCGCACCGCGCCGGTCGTCGCATTGTAGAGCACCGCGTAGAGATCACGGCGCGGCGCCAGGGAAGCCGTCAGCGAGTTTCGCGCGTTCACGATCCCCGCACCGTACTCCTGCCGGCGGTCCAGCGATCGCCCGCCCGCCGCGTACCGGAGGATACGATCGCGCAGTTGCTGCGCGGTGAGCCCGGGCTGGGCCGCCAGGAGGAGTGCGGCCACCCCGCTGACGTGCGGCGCCGCCATCGACGTGCCCTGGGCCCAGGCGTACGTAGGCTGTCCAGCCCGGTAGTTCCACATCGTGGACAGCACGCCGAAGCTAGCGTCTCCAAGGAGGAAGTTGCCTCCCGGCGCCGCCACGTCCACCCACGGCCCGAAGTTCGAGTAGTAGGCAAGGTTCCGGTCAGGGCCCACCGCGGCCACGGCGAGCACCTCTTCGTACGCCGCCGGGTAGCTGGGCAACGAGATCGCGTCGTTGCCCGCGGAGGCAATGATCAACGCCCCGGCCGCGGTCGCCGCCGCGACGGCGTCGCGGAGGACGCCAATGTCCGCCGGCCCGCCGAGACTCACGTTGATGACCTGCGCCCCTTCGGACGCCTGCACCACACTCCCGTTGCCGTCATCGGCGGGGAGGCCGGCGGCGTAAAGGATCCCCTGGGCGACATCGTAATACGTGCCGTAGCCCGACACTCCGAGCACCCGGACGGGCCGGATGCGTACCGACCAGTTGACTCCGGTGACGCCCCGCCCATCGTTCCCCACCGCGCCGATCGTCCCGGCCACGTGCGTCCCGTGCCCGCCGACCGTCGTCGGCTGGCCGGTTGCACAATCCCATTCCATCGGGCTGGTCGGGTCGGGGTCGTAGCCATCCCCGTCGCCGGCGTTGTCCATCATCACGCCGCAGACGTCGTAAAACTGCTGGGAGACGAAGTCGTAGCCGTCGCTCGTGAGGTTGGGCGCGAGATCCGGGTGATCGAAGCGCACACCGTCATCGACCACGGCCACCAGGACCGAAGGACTGCCGGTCGTGATCGCCCAGGCCCGGGGCAGGTCGATCATCGCGTAATGCCAGGACTGGATGGGATAGAGCGGATCGTTCGCCTCGATCGGCGTCGGGAGCACGTGCGCCTCCACCCACCCGTCGTACTCCACAGACGCCACGGCCGGATCGGCGAGCAGGCGTTGACGCAGCGCCTCCGCCTCCCCGGCGTTCACCACGAGCCGCGCCGTGAGCACGGCCGGCGAGACGCCCACGCGGATGTCCGACCTCCCGGCCGTGTGCGTCTGGAGCCGGCCCCGGATGCTGCTCGCCACCGCCTGCGCCGTCGCCCGCGCCCGGTACGCGCTCGAGCCGGCCAGCGGCGCGCCAATCGCCGCCTCCTTGAAACGCACCAGCAGGTGCACCCGGCCGTCGGGCGTCTGCACACGGGCCGGCCTGGAACTCGCCTGCGAGCGAGCAGCGCGTCCGCCGTAGGCGACGCTGGCCGCGCCGAAGGCGCCGGCGGCCTTCGCAGGGCGCTGGCCATCGACGGATGCTGCGCGACGTGGTCGCTCCAGCGCCCGACCGGCTGTCGCCGTGGCGGCTGCGCCCGCCTGGAGCAGCACACTCCCCGCGATCCGCCCGTTCGGCGTCGCCTCGGCCGTGAACACGAGCGGCGCGTCGGACCGGCCGCTCAGCCACGCCTTGAGCGTGTCCTCCCCCTCGACCTTGCCGAGGGTCCAGGCAACGGAGGCGATCCCTTCCCCGTTCGTCTGCACCGAGTCGGCGGCCACGCTGCCGTGCCCTTCCCCAGCGGCGAAGACGACCCACGCGCCGGGGACAAGGTTGCCGAACGCATCCAGCGCCTTCACGGCGATGGCCTGGGACAGGCGCTCGCCCGCCAGGCCGGTCTGGCCGTCTCCGGCCAGCTTCTGCAGCGACACGGGAGCGCCTGCCACGACCTCGATGCGTGCCACGCCGGTGGCGGCACCCGCCGTCGCCCTGACCAGCGTCGAGCCCGCCTTGCGACCGGTGATCCGCCCCGTCTGGTCCACCAGCTCGGCCACCGCGGGGTCCGACACGCTCCACGTCACCGTCGCGCCCTCGATCACGTTGCCCTGGGCATCGCGCACCTCGGCGCGCAGGCCGACCGTGTCTCCCGCCGCGAGCGCGTCAGGCACGTCCAGCACCTCCACCCACGCCGGCGGCACCTCCACCCGCACCACCACGGTGTCCGCCAGCGAGCCCAGCGTGGCCACGACGAGCGCTTCGCCGTTCTTCGCCGCACGGATGACGCCCGTCTCGCTCACCGCCGCGATGTCGGCGGCCGAGGAGGCCCACGTCACCGCTGCACCCTCCACCTTGTTGCCGTACGCGTCCGCCACGTCCACCTCAATGGCGACCGAATCGCCGCGCACCCGGAAGGTGACCGAGTCGCGCGAGAGCCGCAGCGTCGCTGGCTCCCCGGCCACCGCGTCCACGGTCAGAACGAGCGGCAGGACCCCATCGGCAACGGCACGCACGGACTGCCTTCCAGCCCGGGTCCCGAGCGTCCATTCGACCGAGGCCACGCCGTCGGCTCCCGTCTTGGCACTCTGCACCGAAACCGTGCCGCTCTCCTCACCTGCCTCCCACTTCACTGTCTGGCCGGCCAGGGGTTTGCCGTTGCTCCCCTCGAGCAGCACGCTCAACCTGATCTGGCTCCCCACCGGCAGCTCCGTCGCGGCCGGCTGCTCTTTCCACTTCAGCGATCCCGGCGTCACGCTCGATGTGGGGTCGTCATCGCCACACCCGGCGAGCACAGCGACCAAAAGGCCGGCAGCGAGCGCATTTCTCGGGGTCATTTTCCCTCCGTCAGGCAAGGACTCGGGGCTGAGAATGCGTGTCAGGCCAAGAATGCTTTTTTCTATCGCGCTGGCAAGCGCCCTAAAGGGTCGTATGTCCAGCGGAAACGCGCGTTTTCTTGCGTGATCGGCCAGTCGATGTGCGGCGAAAATCGCGTAATTTCTGGAGACGTAACGTCCGCATCCTACGCCGCGGCGAGGTCGCCACAGCGTCGTGCGCGGTGACCGGCGCGGGCGGAGAAGCACGATTCCGCGTCACCACGTGCTTCGCTCGCGTGCCCGCGCCACACGGGCTCGCTATGCCGGGCCGGGCCGGGGCGACCTCGAGCCGTGAAGGATCGGCACGAGGAGACGGCCTCACCAGCCTACCTGGCCCATTCGAATGCTAGGCAGGGGGTCTGACACTTGCCTCCGGAGAGGACCGCCCCATGGAGGCGAGGGCCGGGTGTCCGGCTTGCGGTGGCCGAAGGGAATCCGGGCTTCCGATCGCGAGCTGTCTCTAGTGGTTCCGCTCCCTGGTTCGACTCCCCTGGTCAGCTCGCTCTTACCGCCAGACCTGCTCGCGGTGGCGTGCCAGCCAGGGCCGGTGCCCTTCCCGCCGGAGCCCAGACGCACCGTTAGAGCCGCTCTGGATCAGAGAAAGTCGGGGGTGGCAGCAGACCCGGGATGATCGTCCCGTCGTCGGCGTGGCAGGCGCGAAGGGTTTCGAGGACGGCGAGCGGTCACTCCCACGGGGACTATGGATCGGCCGCTCTCCTCTCCGTACGCGGCGCCAGACCGGCGAGGAAGACCCCGATCGGGATCGCCGGGATGTCCGCTAGCTCGAACTCTCGCCGCGTGACGACGATTCCCCGCCCGAAGCTGCGTTGCATCGAGAGGCGCGCCCCCGACACTCCTCGCCTCGAATCTCCCTTTACCTCCACGGGAATCCGGTCGTATCCCCGGCGCTCGGCGTCGGTGGGAGCCACGAAATCCGTTTCCCGGCCATCCCTGGACTTCCGGTATCCGATGGCGCCGGGGAGCGGGTCGGCCAGCGTGAGGCGATCCGACGCCGAGGCGTACAGTGCGGTGGCGACGAGATTCTCGAGGAGCCCGTCGCTCGCGGGCTGGTGGCCGCCCGGGATCAGCGTCGGCGCGATCCGGGCGAAGAGAGGGTCGAGGAAATAGAGCTTCCGCTGGCGCGCCGGCTCGAACGCCCCTCCCATCGCCCAATGGAAGACGGTGAGGAGGACGAACGATTCGGAGAGCAGGTGGGTGTGGCGCCGGGCCGTGTCGTGGCTTGCCACCCCCATCGCTTCCTTCAGGTTGTCCCAGGCCACCGGGCTCCCCAGGCTGACGCCGACGCGCTCGAGCAGGCGCAGGGCGGAGTGCCCGTCGTACCCGCCGTCCCGAATGTCGCCGGCGACGACGTCCCACAGCATCCGAACGGTCGCGTCGCTCACGTTCCCCGTTCGCAGGTCGTCGCGAACGGCGCCGGGGAAGCCGCCGATCCGAACATACTGCTCGATCGCGTCGCTCAGTGCTTCGGCCTGGAGGTAGAGCTCCCAGGCGAACCGGCGCCCCGCCGGCGTCAGCTAATCGGCGAGCTCGACCGATTCGTCGGGCAGGTCTAGGCCGACGACCGTCTCGCAGAAGGCGCGGAACGACATCGGCGACTGCAGGAAATCGCGCCCCTGGCCGCGGCGACCGGGGAGCCGCTCGGTTCCCATCTATCGCGCCGACGACCCGGTGCAGACGACCAGGTCGTCCCGGATCGCGCCGACGTCCCAGAGATACTCGATTCCGAGCTGCCAGTCGGGTATCGAGGTGACCTCGTCCAGGAAGATTTACCAGGGTCCCTCGGGGTCCGGGTGGATCCGTTTCGCCCGAACCACGACGCCGCGGCTCGCCCTGTTGTCGCGCTCCAGGTCGAACGAGAAATGGAGCACCCGGCGCTCGCCGGATGCGACGAGGCGCTGCACGAAGCGTTTGAGCGTGGTGGTCTTGCCCACCTGACGTGGGCCGCGGAGGGTTTGGACGCCTCCGGGCTCGAGCGGGATGGCCTCGGCGACGGGCGGCGTCCAGTCGAAACCGGCGCGACCGAGCTCTCTCAGGTGCGGGTCGTCCGCGAGGCGGTCGGGCCCTTGCCACCACGGGTTCTGCTCTCGGATCTGCTCGTCGAGG
>Ga0065723_100101_pt1 | contig 19356 bp, 11 predicted proteins | sample TheenrcuSG05Z960_FD_59110 | JGI IMG/M metagenome (GOLD analysis project Ga0065723, IMG submission 59110) | Thermophilic enrichment culture from UC Davis - Sample SG0.5Z960 | ecosystem: Engineered > Solid waste > Grass > Composting > Bioreactor | place: USA: University of California, Davis
GCGGGCGTTCCAGTCCTCGCTCCAGAGTTCGTATTCGACCACCTTGCGCCCGTTGAGCCAGTGCTCGACGTGCGCGCTGTCGACCACGATCCGCGTCGTGTTCCATTCTCCGGCCGGACGCACCGCCGACGGATCCGTCGGATAGAGCGCGTAGCAGGCCCCGGCGCTCGTCTTCGGATCGTTGCCGTCCGNATGCCCCGCATTGTCCAGCACCTGNTACTCCGGCCCGCTCATCCACGGCGCGTCGTACTCCTCCGTGACCCGGTACATGATCCCGCTGTTGCCGCCGGGCGCCACCTTCCACTCCAGCTCCAGCACAAAGTCGGCAAACTGCTCCTTTGTGATCAGATCGCCACTCCCCTCGCCCGTGCAGTGCAGCGTCCCGTCCTCGGCAATTCGCCAGCAGGGCGGAATCGTCTCGCTCCGGTAGCCGCGCCAGGCTTCCAGACTTGTGCCGTCGAACAGCACGATCCAGTCGGACGTGTCGGCCGCGGCCGTCTGCTCCTGCACCGGCGCCTCCGAACGCGACGGCCCGCACCCGGCCGCCAGCAGTACGATGCCCGGCAAAACCACTGAAAAAAGACGTCGCATACGGTTCATCGCTGTCCTCCCTGATCGTTTTGCGCTTCGGCCAGTTGCGTGCGCACCCGCTCCAGCAGCGCCTTCGTGGCCCGAATGCCCGCCATCTCGTCCAGCCGATCCCCTTCGTACTCGATCCCGATGTAGCCCCGGTAGCCGGCATCCCGCACGATGCGCAGCAGGCGCACGTAGTCCAAGCGCGTCTCGTTGCCCTCGGCATCGAAGTCGTACGACTTGGCGCTCACGCCTTTCGCGAAGGGCATCAGCTCGGCCAGTCCCTGGTAGGGATCGTACCAGGTCTCCGCGTCCACGCGCCAGTTGCCGAAGTCCGGAAGCGTCCCGCATCGCGGGTGATCCACCATCCGGATCACGCCCGCCAGCCAGGCCCCGTTGCTCGACAACCCGCCGTGGTTCTCCACCAGCACGTTCAGCTCGTGCTCGGCGGCAAACTCCACCAGTTGCCGCAGCCCGTCGGCCGCCAGCTTCTGCTGCTCCTCGTAGCTCCCCTCGCTGGCCGCGTTGACCCGAATCGAATGACAGCCCAGAAAGCGCGCCGCTTCCACCCACTTGTAGTGGTTCTCGACGGCCTGCCGCCGCCGGGCCGGGTCCGGATCGCCCAGCCGTCCCTCCCGGTCGCACATGATCAGCAGACTGCGCACGCCCTCGCCCTCGGCCCGCCGCTTCAGCTCGCCAAGGTAGGCCCGGTCGCGCGCCCGGTCGAAAAAGAACTGGTTCACGTACTCGACCGCCTCGATCCCGAATTCCCGACGCGCCACCACCGGAAAGTCCAGCGCGTCGAGCTTCCCGCCGAAGATCGCCCGGTGCAGCGACCACTCGGCCAGCGAGATCCGAAACCACGGCGCTTCGTCGGTACCGCCGGTCCGCACCCAGCTCAGACCGGCCGCCAGCAGCGCCGAAGCTCGCTCCAGAAAATCACGTCGATTCATGGCATCGCCTCATTTTTCGACCACAGCCGAAGCGCCTGCCGCCGTGGCCGGCGCCTGCTCCACCCGGTCGTTAAACAGCAGCCCGAAGACCACCATCACCACCGCCGCAAATGCCGCCGGAATGAACCAGAACTGCTGCCAGGCCTCCAGCGAAAGCGACGTGGCACCGTTCAGGAAGCTGTTGTAGAGGTTGCCTGCCACCTGGGCGCCGATGAGCATGCCCAGCCCATAGGTCACCAGCACGAGCATGCCTTGCGCCTGGCCCCGGATCTCCGGCGTCGATTTCTTATCCACGTAAATCTGGCCCGTCACGAAGAAGAAGTCGTAGCAGATGCCGTGCAGCAGAATGCCCAGAATGATCATCCAGAAGATCGTGCTCGGCGCGGCCAGCGCAAACAGCACGTAGCGCAGCACCCAGGCACCCATTCCCACCAGCAGCATCCACTTGACGCCCAGTCGTGCAAAGAACACCGGCATCAGCAGCATGAAGACCACCTCGGACATCTGCCCGAGCGTCTGCGTACCCGCAATGTTCTGAAAGCCCGTCGCTTCCAGGAAAAGCTGCGTGAAGTTGTAGTAGGCCGCCAGCGGAATGCAGATCAAAAACGAGCTGACCAGAAACACATAGAACGGCTTGCTGCCCAGTTGCTGCAGGGCATCAAGGCCCGCAATGCTCCGGATCGAGACGGGTTGCCCTGCGGCCGGCGGGGGCGTGTGCGGAAGCGTGAAGCTGTAGAGCCCCAGCAGGATGCTCGCCACGGCCGCCGTGTAAAGCGGCAGCGGCGTCTGCTCCGGGAGCCGGCCTTCAGCGACGAAGGCCTTCAGTACGAAGCTCACAAACAGTCCGGCCACGATCCAGCCGATCGTCCCGAACACCCGGATCAGCGGAAACTGCTTCTCCTGACTCTGGATGTGGTGGAACGCCAGCGAGTTGGCCAGTCCCAGCGTGGGCATGTAGCACAGGTTGTAGAGCAGCAGCAACAGAATGAACGCGACGGGTGCACCGCTGAACTGCGGCACCAGCAGCAAGACCAGACCGCCCAGCAGGTGCAGCACGCCCAGCACTTTTTCCGTGGCAAAGTAGCGGTCGGCTATCAGGCCCAGGAAAAACGGGGCGGCGATGGCCGCGATCGGGTTGACCGTGTAGGGCCAGTGCGTGAGCGTGCCCATGCCCTCGGCCGCCATGTAGACGGCCACCGAGGTATACCAGGCACCCCAGATGAAAAACTCCAGAAACATCATCGCGCTGAGTCGCGCACCGAGAAACCGCTTCATGGCTGCAGGGAGGCTGTTGGTGGGTGAAAGCGCTTAGTTCTGGTGAAAAAGTTTAGAACAAAATAATGGAAAAACTCAAGTCTGAAAAGTGTCCCTTTCTGGTTGGAAGCGCTCCCACGTTGATAGAAAAAGTCTTTCTGAGCGATCGATGCAGAAGCGTTCTGTGCGGGCACCGGGGCTTGCTTCTACAGGGGTGAGACGCGGCGGCCTGCAGCAGGATAGGTCTGGAACCGGAGCAAGTGCGCCGGGGCGGTCTTGTCGGAGCCACTATCGAAGGGGCGCGTTCACCGCACAGGCCATCGTCGCGTGGGCGGCATTCTTTATTGCTGCAGGCGGGCCAGGTAGCGGCGGGCCGCTTCGTGCTGCGGGTCGTAGCGCAGGACCTGGCGCCAGGCGTGCGCGGCGGCCGCGCGCTCTCCACGCAGCGCATGCAACACGCCCAGGTTCAGCCAGGCATCAATGAAGGTCGAGTCGGCCTGCAACGCCCGGCGGTACGTCTGCATGGCCGCCAGCGTGTCGCCCTGCACAAAGTAAAGCGCCGCCAGGTTGTTCAGAATCTCGGGATTATCCGGAGAGAGGAATAGCGCAATGGTGTAGGCCTGCAGCGCCTCCTCGTAGCGACCGCTTCGACGCAGGGCCGCTCCCAGCGCGGCAAACGCATAGGGATTGTCGGGTGTGGTACGGACGGCCTCTTCCAGCATCTGCACCTGGGCGTTCAGTTCGCGCAGTTGCTCATAGCGCTGCAGCGCAGCCTCGCCCTCCTCACGCCGCCCGACACGTAGCAGTGCCTGACCCAGGCTGTAGTGTGCGCCGGCATGCCAGGGCCAGGCCTCCACCACACGCTGCAGATACGGCAGCGCTTCAGCAAAGCGACCGTTTTTCATCAGCAGCTCGCCCAGCAGGTAGTTCGTTTCTGGATTGTCTGGATCCAGGGCCTGCGCTCGCTGCGCATAGGCCAACGCCTCGGCAAAGCGTCCTTCATCGTCAAGGAGTTGCGTCATGCCGATGTAGGCCGGCACATAGGTGCTGTCGAGCTGCAAGGCCTGCCAGTAGGCGTAGGCGGCGCTGTCGACCACACCCAGCTCGCGGTAGGCCCGGGCCATGGCCTGCCAGGTGGGCGCTCCGGGATAGCGCTGCAACTCCTTCTGATAGAGCGCAACAGCCTCCCGAAAACGATGCTGCCGGGCTTTCAGGTTGGCCAGGTTGTGCCAGATGCCCCGGAAATTCGGGTCGCGTTGCAGCACCTCCTGGTAGGCGGCTTCGGCCCGGTTGAACTGGGCCATTTCGGCATAGAGGCGCCCCTGCAGAAAATAGATGGCCGGTTCATCAGGGTCGTAGTGGGCGGCACTGTCGGCCAGCGCCAGCGCCCGGGCAAAGTCGTAATGCTGCAGCGCCTGTTCGGCCTGCAGGAGCAACGCCCGAACGCGCGGATCGACCGGACGCCGCTCGGTCTGGCGGCTGCTGCAGGCACCGACCACCAGCATTACTCCGCTCAGCAGGACGTAAAAAATTGTGTGTCGGTAGTTCATTGCAATCGGCCGAGATAGGCACGGGCTGCTTCATGCTCTGGATTCAACTGCAGGGTGCGCCGCCAGGCCTCACGGGCGGCCTCGCTATCGCCGAGCATCGCATAGACGACGCCCAGGTTGAACCAGCCCTCGGCAAAGCCCGAGTCGGCCCGGACCAGCAGCTGCAATCCCTTCAGGGCACCGACTGTATCCCCCATGGCCAGTTGCAGCGTGGCCAGATTGCTGAGCAGTGCCAGGTTGCCCGGGGCAAGCGTCAGAGCGGTCTGCAGGGCCGTGTAGGCCTGGTCCAGATAGCCGGCCTCCATCAGCAGGCGGGCATATGTCGACCAGGCGTCCGGATCGTCGGGTTGCAGTTCCGTGCGTCGGCGGGCGTGCAACAACCGCTCGGTCAACTGCTGCAGCGAGTCGGCCCGCGCCAGATAGCGCTGCCCGGCTTCCGTACGGCCGGTGGCAATCAACGCACGTCCCAGGTTGTAGGCGGCGGCGCCGTGTCCGGGCCAGTGTTGCACCACGGTCTGCAGCAGCGGGATTGCCTCTGCAAATCGCCCCAGTTGCACCAGCAGCGCACCTGCCCGATAGCGGTAGTCCAGTCGTGCGGGCGCCAGTGCCATTGCCTGTTCTGCGTGGCGGAGCGCCGCTTCATACCGGCCGGCACGTTCCAGCAGTCGACTCAGCCCTGCACGAGCCTCGGCATACGTCGAATCCACCCGGAGCGCCTGCGCATAGGCCGCGCGGGCGCTGTCGTCCCGGGTCAGCTGCTCATAGGCGTTGCCCATCTGGGTCCACACGGCAGCCAGCGTCTGCGCCGACGTCGACACCTCCTCGGCCAGTTTCAGTTCTTTCCGGTAGTAGCCAATGGCCTCGCGGTAGCGACGCGCCAGCGCCGCATTCTGCCCCAGATTGAACCAGGCGCCCGGATAGTGGGGTTGCCGCTCGAGCACCTGCCGGAAGGCGGTGGCCGCCGCGTCGTAACGCCGCTGCTGCATATAGACCAGGCCACGAACGAACAGCGCGTCCGGCCAGCCCGGCGCGTGGCGCTCCACACTGTCGGCCAGCGCCAGCGCGGGCGCCAGCTGCTGCGCTGCCAGCGCTTGCTGCATCTGTCGGAGAAAGGGCTCGGCCTGCGGAGGTAGCTGCGCCGAGTCCGGCGGATTCTGCCGGCAAGCTGTAAGCAGCAACAGGCCGAATACCAGCCTCATACAACACTTCATGGCACAGCCGATCGATCAGGTTGAGGAGATTGCCCTTCGATCAGCAGCCATCTGAGAGCCGTCCGCCTGCCCGTCATCGATCCACGACGTCTTCGGAAAAAAGCGGTCTGCCCACCTGGAGTGGACAGACCGCGCCATGTGACCGTTACAATTTAAATTGTTCTGCTTCAGAATGAAAGTTGAATGCCCAGGCGATTTACGTTGTCAAAGGTGTCAAAGGCCGTATAGGCATAGTTGAACATGAAGCCCACCGAGCCGAAGCGCTGCTGAATCCCCACGCCCAGACTGGCTCCTTCCACGTCGGAGGGATAGATGTAACCGGCCCGGAGCGCCAGCGTGTTCATCAACACATATTCGGCGCCGATGTGCAGCCGTTCGTCGAAGTCACGCGGGCGCTCGGCATCGATAGCCACCAGCAGTTTGTGCATGTTGGGATCCTGGTTGGTCAGGTCGAGCAGGTTCATGGCCACCCCGATCCGGAAGGTCAGCGGGGGCTCGAAGTTCTCCTGCTCGTACTTCAACTCTCGCGAAAAATTGCGGGCGCTGGCGGCAAACGTCAGACTCCGGAACCCCGTGTGATAGATCACGCCGAAATCAAACGCGATCGTGCTTTTGTTGTAATCTTTGCTGATCAGGTCGCCGCCATCGCCGAAGGCGACCGGGAAGGTGCCCAGATCCTGACGAACGTATTTAACCTGTCCGCCCACGGCGAAGCGGTCGCTCAACGCCCGGGCGTATCCGAAGCCCACGGCCAGCGCGGTAGGACTGAAGCTACCGATATCCTCGTAGCCACTCTCGTTGTCGGCCCGGATCGTGCCGAGAAATTCGCCATAGTCGACGGCTACCAACGACACGCCGAAGACCCCATAGATCCCACCGCTCGGACTGAAGGCCAGCGTTCCGCCGTTGTAGCGAATGTCGGCGATCCACTGGGCCTGCATCAGTGCCAGATGGAAGCGGTCGGTCATCTGGGCCATCGTGGCCGGATTGTAGAGCAGGGCCAGCGACGTGTTCAGGGTCTGCGCCGTTGCCGCCGAGCCCATGGCTGCCAGACGGGGATCGAGCGACATGCTCAGAAACTTCAGCCCTGTCTGGGCGCGCTTTTCAAGCTTTACCTGCTGGAATCCGCTTTCTCCGATCTGCTGCGCATCGGCACGGGGCGCCAGCCAGAGCAACATCAGCAGCAGGCCCCATTGCCAGCGTGGTAGACGCATCTTCATAGGAATCTTCGGTTTGAATTCGTTCCAGAACATCCCTCGGCGAATCTGTAAGCGGGGAGGCGGGCGCGATCCGCCTCCCCGCCATGGTTCATCGAATGACGACGAACTTGCGGATCAACTGCTGCCCGGTCGTGTGGTCTTTGATGACGGCGATGTAAATACCGCTGGAGACCACCTGCCGGGCATCCGTGGTCAGGTCCCAGTATTCGTCACCGCTGCCGTCGGTGTGCTCAATCCGTTTCACCAGCTCGCCCAGTTCCGTGTAGATCTCGATTGTGCACTGGCCGGGGATGTCCAGGAAGCCCAGCTTATCCTGCTGGTCCGGCCAGCGCAGGTTCTGGTCAGCGGCGATGATGTAGGGATTCGGGACGACCCGGGCTTTGAAGATGGTCTCACCCGGCGGCCGTTTGAGGATGGCCGGGTCGTAGGTCTGAGCATAGTACCGACTGCTGCGCAACGGTCGCCCGTCGGGCGTACCGTTGATCGCCAGCGGGTCGATCGGCGTAGGTTCGCCGACGGCCTGGAGGTAGTAGTAGTAGGCTACACCGCGCGACACATCGGTATCTTCGTAGCGGGTCGCGTTAGGCGGGAGTTTGGCGATCAGCTTGTAGACGGTACGGTCGTCGGGTGCCGGAATACCGTCGTACCGATTTTGCGCCCGGTAGAGCTCCCAGCCGCCCGGCGGCTCCTCGCCGGGATAGGGTTCCCACTCAATCGTGATCTTATCGACCCCGGAGGTTACCTCGAAGCGGCGTGGGGGCATGGGTGGCCGGATGACGTCGAACCCGTTGGCATAGACGGCCCGGGCCCGCTCCACCATCTGGAAGAGCGAGTCGCGGGCGGTCATGACCCATTCGTTCTTGGTCATGCCGATGCAGCCTTCCTCGCCTTCGTTGCAGCGCTGATTCGTTTTGGGATTCCACCAGAAGATGGCCTGATCGGCTGCATCGACGCCGTTGGCCAGCACCTGCCGTTTGTACCACCTACCCAGTTCCAGGCTGAGTTCATCGCTCAGGCCAGCCACACCTTCGACCAGCACGACTCGCACTTCCTGGCCGGGTGGCATGTCGAAGGGTCCGAAGCTGTAGGCATAGCTCCAGCTGTTATAGCCAATACGCGGATCGCTCTTCTGGGCAGCAAAGTGCTTGACGAAGTCGACCTGCACATTGGGATCCGGCGGTGGCCAGGCGCAGAAGGCCTGCGAGGGGATGGTGCGAAGGCCCGTCCAGGTGCAGCCTGTGGTGCTGTACTGCCGAACCGGCGCGCCCTGCTCGATCCACTGCCGCTCCAGCTGCATGCCCTGGACGTTGTTGTGGTTGTTGCTTCCGGTCAGGTCGCCATCGTCCGAGTCGAGGTAGGTCATCACGCGCGGCTGGGCCGGATCATCCGGAAGCACGGTGCCGGGGTCGTGCGGCTGGCCGTCGGCATGGAGCACGAAGGTGCCCACCATGGCTGCGCCGCCCAGTCGGCCGACGGTATCCACATCGAGCGTGTACCACCAGCCGACTGTGTTTTCCCACATGGGGTTGCCGATCGTGTTGAAGCGCGTCTGCTCGGGGATATAGCCCAGCCAGGAGAAATGGCCCCGCCAGGTTTCATCCAGACCGTAGTCCTGGTAGCCGTCGCCGACGGCGTCCGTCATCACGTAGCCGCCCCAGGCTGTGGCATTGGCACTACCGCCCCAGGAGCCTGCCGGCGCGTTGATCTTCGGACGACGAATGATCGTGATGTACACGTCTTCCAGCGACTGGTCTGGCAACTCGATCTCGTCGTCGCCATCTACGTTACCGGTGTTGATAAAAGAGTACTCCACGATGTGATAGTCGTCATGGAACTCATTGCTGAGCTGATAGGCTTTCTGGATCATTGTAATGCCGACCGACGTGTTCACCTCGTTATAGACCATGCGGTCGGCCTTCAACTCAGGATCCACTCCGTCGAGCGTGGCCGGCCGGCGGAACGATTCGAGCCCGTCCACCAGCACCAGCGGGGCCTCGAAACGCCCGATCAGGTTGATGCTGCGCTCAAAGAACTCACCGATACCCTCGGTACGAGGACCAATGTGCGAAACCCGCACCGGGAAATTGGTCCCTTCCTCGTTGGTGAAGTTCCTGACGCTGATCCACAGCGCCTGGCCGTGCATGTAGGACACCTGCGGGCGGATGCCCGGCCACTGGAACATCACCTCGTCATAGGTTTCAGGCTGGGCCCCGCCACCCACGTAGCGGTGCTGGAAGTCGCCTACCGACAGCCAGCGCATGTTCCACTGCGCNCGGCCGTCGCGGGCCAGCCCGGCGCCCAGCAGCAGCGCCAGGACCAGACCGGTCGTCTGTACCGTTAACCGACGAACCACTTTCATATGCCAATCTCCCTGACTTGCCATGGTTGAAAATCTTCTGCAGTGCCTGGTTGTGACGTCTGTCAGAATGTGAGCCGCACGCCGAAGTAGACATCGCGTGGATTCAGGAAGGCCAGGTACGTCTCATCGGGGTTGTCGATGTAGGCCTTGTTCTTGAGCACGTAGTCCACGCGTTTCGGGTCGGCGGGCTGCCACTGGCCGTTCGTATAGGTCATATACTGGCCGGTCGCCTTATCCCAGTAGAGGACATTAGGTATTGGCTCCGTCACCTGATTGATGTTCACCACCGCATAGATCGGGTCGTAGGCTACCCCGGGCTTCCGGTAATCACCTGGCTTGTCGTTGCCCGGCACCCAGACGTAGCCCGGATCGAACTCCTCGCCGAAGATGTCGCCTGGTAGGTGCAACGAGCGGAAGTAGTTCAACATGTCGTTGGGTCCCTCAAACGGCGACTCGTTGCTCCAGTACATGCGTTTCAAGTTGAGCACATTGGTTACGTCCACGAAGAACTGGAGCCGTCCCGCCGACGTCTCGAAGTTTTTGCTGAGGCGAAGGTCCAGGTTGTAGTAGTCCTTCCAGCTCGTATTGAAGGCAATCTCTGGATCGTTGCCCGGGCCGAAGGTGAAAGATTGCCCGTTCCAGGTGCCTTTGGCGCCGGCGCGCCACTCGCCCAGCAGATTGAGCCGCCAGTCGCCCAGGAGCAGCCCGTAATCTCTGGGCACGATGATTTCCAGGTTGAACCGGGCGAACGGCTCCGGCACCGGCGCCCAGGGATAGTGGTCCGTCGTGGTTGTCAGGTATTGACGGAATTCGGCCCGGTTTTCGTTGATCTGTCCGAAGCCAAAGTTGCCGAATTTCCGCGCCAGGTATGTGTAGTTCACGAAGCCGCGAATCCAGCGCCCCCGGTTCTTTTCGAGCGTCAATTCGAAGCCGCGCACGTCGCCATAGTTGAGCGGCTCTACGCGGAAGTAATCCACGGCATCGTCCACACTGATGTATTCGACCTCACGCGCCTGGTAATGCATGTCGCGGTAGAAGCCCGCCAGTCGCAGCAGGAACTGGTTACCGATGTTCTGTTCGAAGCCCAGCTCGTAGGCAATCGTGCGCGGCAGCGGCACGTTCGGGTTACCGATGCTGTAGATCGCTCCGTTCGAGATGTACTCGACACGGAACAGGTCCTGCGGCGTGAGCATCTGGCGGAAGTGACCGTAGTTGAAGTACAGCTTGCTGTTGTCGGTGATCGGGAACGAAACGCCCAGGCGCGGGCTCACCGTGAGCTGCTTGTCCACCGGCTTGCGTGGTAGTGCCTGGTCAATTCCCCGAATGCCCACGCTTGCCGAGAGCGCCCGGTCGAAAGCCGTATAGTCGTACCACTTGCCGCTGGGGTTGAAATAGTCAAAGCGCACGCCCAGGTTGGCGATCATGCCCTTGAACTCCAGCTTGGCCTGCGCATAGTAGGCCGCCTGCACGGGCGTGCGGTCCCAGCGGAACTTCTCGTTTTCGTGATGCGGGTTGGCCGGGTCGTAGACGCCATGCCGGATGTGGTAGTCACTGAAGATGTATTCCAGCCCCGTTTTGACCTGCAGCACGCGGTTAACCTGACTGGTCAGGTCCACACGAGCGGCATAGCGTACGATGTTCGAACTGTCGCGCGCCGAACCGGCCTGCGACCCGAGCAACCCGAAGGGTGTCGGGGTTGGTGCGTTTTCATAGGACTGCTTGTAGCCCATCGGGGCTTCCGACATGCCCAGCTCCCCGTCGGCACACTGGCCGTTCACCGGATCGGTGTAGGTACCATCCCGACGGATACACACGACAATCTCGCTCGGCCCGGTAATGCCGCCCCTACGCGGACGCGGCATGAAGGTGAAGTAGTCCGACTCGATGCGCTGCAGTTGCACTTCGTAGAACGTGGCCGGACTCAGCGCATGCGTCAGTTTGGCCCCGATCATCGACTGGGTGATGTTCGTGGGACTGAAGCCCCAGTCGCCGAACAGAGCCATGTTGATGTTGAAACCAATGTTCATCTGGACCGGCAGAAGATCTTCCCGGTTGTCCCAGGGATACCGGGGCATCTCACCGGTCAGAATGGTGCCGCGCCCATCACGATGCGCTGCATGCCCCTTCTGCTTCCGGTAAAGTCCGTCGATGGTCAGTTTCACGCCACTGGCCACGTCTGAGACCAGCTTCCCCTGGAAGATGCGATCCTGGTAGGCCGGCCGCTGCTCCGGAAACATCAGCGCCGTCTGCACCTGGCGATAAGATGCCGTGAAGCGCAGATTGCCCAGATAGCGGCTGACCAGCGGCACCGGTCCGCCGATGGTGCCGTCCAGTTCATAATTCGGTTCGCGAATGGTGAAATCCTTCCGAACCAGCCACTTGTAGGCCGAATACAGCTGCTCGGGCGTCCAGGGCGTTCCCTGCGCCAGGTTATCCCAGCCCTGATGATCCGGGTACAGCTCTTGCATCCACCTCGGCCAGACACTCGTGCCACAATAGGCTACGCCGCGAGCGCACCCCTCCAGCGGTGTGGTATCGAGGAAAGGCTTGATATAATAGGCCTCCATGTCGTTGGGCAAGGGGCCGAAGTAGGGCCGCGACGGCGTGGAATACCGCATCAGGATGTCGCCGAAGTAGCGCTCGGTCGATGGCTCTTTCGTCACCACGTTGATCAGACCGCTCCGCACGTTGCCATACTCTGCATTGAAGCCGCCGGTCTGAACCTGCACCGCCTCGATGGCCGTAAAGCTGACCCCCAGAATCGGCGTGTTGCCACGCGGGTCGGCCAGCGTCAGCCCATCTACAGCAAAGGCCACCTGATCGCCGCCAGCGCCACGGATCGTCAGGCCCGGTTCAAAACCCGCCTGCAGGCTGATCACGTCGGCCACGCTGACCACCGGCAGGTTCTCCACCTGCTCGGCCCGAATGTTGGCGATCGAGGCCGACACGTCCGGCTTCACCACCGGCTCCTCGGCCACCACGACCACCTCTTCCAGACCGACCGCCTGCGGCTGCAACTGGAAATTGAGCTCGGTCGTCAGCCCGATGTTGACCACCACGTTCTCAACCACCACCGGCGCATAACCGACGAACGAGGCCCGCACCCGGTATTCGCCGGGCGGCACGTTCAGAATAACGTAGTAGCCCTCGACGTCGGTCGTGGCACCCATCGTGGTCCCTTCGATGACCACGTTCACACCGGGCAAGGGCTCACCCGTCTCCGCATCGGTCACCACGCCCGCAATCTTGCCTGTCTGGGCCCATGCAGTCGCAACACCGACTACAAGCAGGGCCACCCAGGTGCAGCATACCCGTACCAGTCTCATTGCAAGTGCTCCTCCGGCTGGTTTTGGATTTAAAAAACTCTTCAAGATCATCACAAAAAGTTTTCATTATGAAGAGATGCAGAAGCCCTTTTCCCTTCCTATTCCCCATCCCTCATTAACAATTTCTTCACATTATTCAAATCCGTTACGGAAGAGAATGTGCCTCAGGGAAAGGATTTGCTCGCACAGGACGCACACCTGATCCGATTTCCCGGGCGTCTGGCGCATGTACGCGAGATCCCATACCCCGCCTTATTGCTCGGACTGCAAGCACATTCGCAGACACCTTCCGAACAACTCGACGTGGAAGCCTTCAGGAGGGTGCCCGAACAGCAGGTCAGCGTTGCCCTTCTTCCAGCACGTAGGTGCGGTTCACTTCCAGATTGAAATGCCGCGTGCGCCGGCCGTCCGGTGTGGGCCAGCGGATTTCCAGCGTATCGATGTGCGTGGCATCGCCCAGACCGATCCAGGGCATCAGCGGCGAGGCCCCGAAGCTTCCGCCGGACGAAACCGTGGCATAGTGCACGCGACGACGACCATCAGGCGTTCGGGTAACCAGACGGATCCGGGCGCCGATGGCCGCACGGTTGGACCGCCACCCCGCCAGGCGGAGTTGTATCCAGTTACCAGACGGTTGCACGTTTTCAAACAGCGCATTGGGAAACACGTCGCTTTCGAAGGCACCGCCCAGTACGACGTACATATCCAGGTCGCCATCCCGGTCGAAGTCGGCCATCGCCACGCCGTGCCCTTTCTGAAGGTGTCCGATACCGGAGGTGAGCGTTACGTCCTCGAACGTCCCGCCCCGTCCCATGAACAGGCGGTTGGGCACCAGCGCGCGGAAGTCGGGTGTGCCCGTCCCCCAGTACATATCGGGCCAGCCGTCACTGTTCAGATCGCCGAAGTTGCCGCTCATGGTAAAGCAGGCCCGGTCCAGTCCGACCTCCCGGGTCACGTCGGTGAAGGTACCGTCGCCGTTGTTACGGTAAAGCGCGGGCGGCTCGCTCCGGCGCCGGATGCCCAGCCATTCCAGAGCGTATTCGGCAGGGGTTTCGGCCAGATAGCGCAGATCGAAGCTGGCCACGAACAGATCTTCCAGGCCATCCTGGTTGTAATCGAAGAACCAGACGGGAAAACTGAACAGCGGCCCGGTCACGCCGGCCTGCTCGGCCACTTCTTCGAAGCGCCAGTTTCGGGGATCTGTCCCGCCCCGGTTCACGAACAGGCGATTGGGGACCNCCCAGCACCGAAACGTACAGATCGGGCAGGCCATCGTTGTTCACGTCGCCCCAGGCCACGCCTTTGACCATGGCCTTCAGGTCCAGCCCGACGTCCGGGGCGACGTCGGTAAACGTCCCGTCGCCGTTGTTGACGTAGAGCGCACAGGGAAAATCGACGACCTGGTCTTCGGGCAATCCGCCCAATCCGACCGCCCAGGCCGANACCCAGTTCGATTCGCACCCGACGAACAGATCGATCCAGCCATCCAGGTTAAAATCCGCAAAGGCGGCCGTCTGCGTGGGACAGGCATAGTCCAGTCCAGCCTCGTAGGTCACGTCGGTAAAGGTACCGTCTCCGTTGTTGCGGAGCAGCGAATTGGGCATGCGGCCGGCCGGTCCCAGCCAGGCTCCGCGGAGAATCAGCACGTCCACATCGCCGTCGTTGTCATAGTCGGCGTGCACCGTATTGAGCCCGCCGACGATTCCTTTCAGGCCCGCCGCCTCCGTATGATCCACGAAGCCGCCCTGTCCGTCCGCCAGGAAAAGGCGCACCTGGTCGTTCAGCCCGTAAGACGTGACCAGCAGATCGACCCAGCCGTCGCCGTTGAAATCCTCGGCCGAAACGCCTCCGGCCAGCCCTACCACGTCCACGCCGAGCGCCATTGCCACGTTTCGAAAAGATGGCGCGACCGGTTGTGCCGGCGCCAGCCCGTCGATACGCCAGCGCGCGGGCACGCCGTCGGGGTACCGGCCCATGGCCATATAGGCCAGGTTCAACAGCCAGCGCGACTGAAAGTCGAACGGCCGGCTTTCGAGCAGCCGCTCCCAGAGTGCGGCTGCCTGCTGCACGGCTTCCCGGCGCCGGTGAATGCCCCCGCCCTGAAGGGGCAGGATGCAGGCTTCCGGATGGGGCAACGCCAGACAGTTCTGCTGCTCACCCAGCCGGAAATAGGCCGTAGCCAGCGCCTCCAGGAGCTGACGCGTCTCCGGCGCTCCCTCGTAGGTGCCAAAGCGCGCCAGTAACGCCTGCAGTTTCTGGATGGCCGCTTCGGTCTGACCGGCCGCCAGCAACTCCCGGGCATAGTTTAAGCGAAGAGAAAGAGAGCTGCTCCCCGTCTGCTCCAACCGCCTGTGCCACCACTCGGCACGCCGGCTATTCAGCAGATAATAGGCCATGGGATCGGCCAGCGCCCGCCGGTAGATGGCTGCCAGCGTGTCGACCATGCGGGCCGTGCTGCTCAGGGTGACGGACGGTTCAGGTGCCCGACAGGCGGCCAGTCCGGCAATTAAGGCCATCCCCAGAATTTTCCAGCGCAACGCTTCACGCTTCATCGGAGCGTATCCGGTGCGGCAGTGGTCAGCCCTTCCAGATAGCGGCGGGGCTCGGGCCGATCGGGGGCCAGACGAAGGGCCTGCTCCCAGGCACGTCGGGCTGCCTCGCGACGCCCCTGTCGGGCGTACAGGATACCCAGGTTGATCCAGCCATCGACAAACGTCGTGTCGCGCCGCACGGCCGCCTCCAGCAGGGCAATGGCCTGGTCTTCCTCTCCCAGGAGCAGGTGCAGCACGGCCATGTTGTTCTGAAATTCCAGGTTATCCGGGGCCAGAAAGTGCGCCACCTGATAGGCGTAGAGCGCCTCCCGGTACTGGCCCAGCCGCCGCAGAAGCGATCCCAGCGTGGCATAGGCGTAGGGATCGCGGGGCGTGTTGGCCACCAGAAGTTCGGCTTGCTCCACCTTCGCCTGCAGCGTACGTAACGCCTCGGCCCGTTCCAGCATACGCCGCGCCGCTTCGGTCTCGCCCAGTTGCTGCAGCACACGCCCCAGGCTGTAGTGGGCTGCCTGATGCCAGGGTGCCTCCTGCACGACGGACTCCAGCAGCGGCCGCGCCTGTGCCGGCTGACCGGTCAGCAACAGCAGGTTACCCAGCCGGTAACGAGCCACCAGACTCCTAGGCGCAAGCTCCCAGGCCCGACGGGCCGCCTGCAGCGCCTCCTCGTAGCGGCCCTCCTTTTCGTACAGATCGGCCAGGTCAAGCCACGCTTCGGCGTAGGTGCTGTCGTAACGAAGGGCGGTCTCAAGGGCAAACTGCGCGCTGTCGGGACGCCCCAGCTCCGCATAGGCCCGTCCGATGCCCCGCCACGAGAATGCCCCGGGATGGTACTCCAGCTCCCGCTGAAACAGGGCAATCGCCTCCCGGAATTGCCCGCGCCGGGCGGCATTGTTGGCCAGGTTGTGCCAGACGCCGGGATAGTCCGGCACGCGACGGGCCACCAGCCGATACAGGCTGTCGGCCTCGTCGAGCAGTCGCATGTGCGTGTAGACGCGCCCCTTGAAAAAGAGAATGTCCGGATGCTCTGGCTGAAGCGCCTCCGCGCTGTCGGCCAGCGCAATGGCCCGGGAGAACTGCTGCTGCGCGAACGCCTGCTCGGCCCGGGCCATCAGCGCCTGTACCTCGGGAAGCAGCGGCGAATAGGCCAGTTGCCTCTCCCGGCACGCGCCCAGCGTCACCAGCAGCAGCACACAAACAGGCACCGCCTGGCCGATCGGACCCCGCATGATGCTCAGAAGCTTGCCCGCGCCAGCGTCTCCAGCGGACGGCCGGTTCCTTCTACGAGGCGCACTTCCTGATTGGCCTCGAAGGGCCCGAAGCGCTCGCGCAATCCGGTCGCCCATTCGACGTCGACGGCGTCCACCTGTCGCGCTGCACCCAGCCCGAACGTGAGCGTCTTCTCGGAGACGGCCAGATAGCTGCCGCCGGTGCGGACCCGCTGCTCCATCCACCGATTGCCGACCCGCACCACCACCCGGCTGCTGATGCCCTGCGGATGGCTTTTCGTGCCGACCAGTTGCACGCGCAGGTAGTGCCCGGCCCCCTTTGTATCGTTGCGCCAGAGATGCGCCGGCCCGCTGTTTTCGATCACCAGAATATCGACGAGCCCGTCCCGGTTGAAGTCGCCGTAGGCGGCTCCGCGGGCAACGATCGGTTGCGTCAGGACGCCTCCGACTTTCGGCGCCACATCCACAAAGAAACCATTCCCATCGTTCAGGAAAAGGTGCGGCGGCTGCGCATAGGTGATGCCATCCTGCACGCGCTCGATCTCGTCCTGCACGTGTCCGTTGGCGGCGAAGAGGTCCAGGTCGCCGTCCAGATCGACGTCAAACAGAAACAGCCCGAACGTCAGCGTCTGGAGGCTCTGGCGGCCGATCTTGGAGACGGCGGCCCGATCGATGAACAAGTCGTTGCCGATGTAGCGGTAGACGCCGATCATTTCCTTGGAGAAGTTGCCCACGAAGAGGCTGATCTGGCCGGTGGTGTCCACGACGCCCGCGTCAATGCCCATGCCGGCCCGCGCCTTGCCGTTCTCGTCGTAGGCCATGCCGCTGAGCATGCCGATGTCGGTGAACGTGCCGTCGCCATTGTTGCGGTAGAGCTGGTCCGGCTGCGTGTCGTTGGCCACGACCAGGTCGGGCCAGCCGTCCCGGTTGTAGTCCGTCTCGGCCACGCCCAGCGTCTTNCCCGGCGCCGGCACNAANCCGGCCTTTTCGCTCTCGTCGGTAAACGTGCCGTCGCCGTTGTTGCGGAAAAAGTAAGGAGGCACGCCTGTGTAGGCTTCGGGCGTGCAGTAGCCCTTGGTCTTTTCGTCGAGTGAGCACCAGAGGTCGGTTTCCGGCGTCCAGTAGACGTAGTTGCCCACAAACAGGTCCAGGTCGCCGTCGCGGTCGGCATCGAAGAAGATGGCCGAGCTGCTCCATACCGAGTCGCCGGCCACGCCGGCCTCGTCGGTCACATCCGTGAACGTGCCGTCGCCGTTGTTGCGCAGGAGGACATTTTTCCAGAGTGTGGTGAAGTACAGGTCTTCGTCGCCGTCGTTGTCGTAGTCGGCGGCCGTGATGCCGATGCCGTAGGCGTTGAGCTGGCCGAGCCCGGCCTCGTCGGTCACGTCCGTGAACGTCCCGTCCCCGTTGTTGCGGAAGAGCCAGAGCGGTCGCACCCAGTCCTTGTCGCTGTGGCCGGGCCAGACGCCGCCGCCCACCAGCACGATGTCAAGCCATCCGTCGCCGTCGTAATCGACGAAGCCGCAACCCGGCCCCATCGATTCCGGGAACCACTTCTGGCCGAAGGCACCCGTCTCGTGCCGAAAGGCGCCCAGTCCGGCTGGTTCGGTCACGTCGGTGAAGGCGATCTGTACGGTCTCTACCGTGGCTACTTCCTCCACCGGCTTCTGCACCTGCTCGGCCCGCTCACAGCCGATAAGCAGCAGGGCCAGCAGACTTCCCCAGAGTCGTTTCTGCATGGTTATCAATCAATGTTTTGCCAGGCCAGCATCGGTTTGATCAACAGGCGCCCGGCGCCGTCCACCGGATGCAGTTCATGCTCGTGAATGGGCTGCGCTTCGCGGTTGGCCATCGGATGGCGGTGCTTGTAGGGCGTGCTCCAGGCCGAGGCTTCTTCATCGACTTTGTGGTACTCGTAACGGGCTTTCGCTGCCCGAAACGCCTCGGTGCGTCCCAGCGCCCCCAGCGCCAGCATGCGGTTATAGAGACCGCCCAGGTCTTCCGGATCGATGGCCAGGATGCGGTCGAACCACCGGAGCGCCTCCTCATAACGCCCCGAAAGGTAATGAATACGTCCGATCTCCTGGAGCAGGACGCGATCGAGTGGATAGCGTTCGACCACGCGCATCCACTCGGCCAGCGCCCGGTCGTATTCGCCCTGCCGCTGGTAGATCTGCCCCCGGAAGTAGGCGGTCTTCAGGTAGCCGGGGCGACGCCGTTCGGCTTCGGCCAGCGCCTCCATGGCCCGGTCGAGCTGCCCCTCGGCGATCAGCACGCGGGCCAGATTGATCGGCCCTTCGGGATTATCCGGGGCCAGCCGGCTCACCTGTTCGAAGGCATCCAGCGCCCGTCGGGTGTTGCCCTCCAGAAAGAGACCGATGCCGTAGTCGTTCCAGCGCTCCCAGAGCGGCACGTTGCTTTCGGGCCCCTGTCCGGCCACGCGGCGCGCCGTGGCGATGGTGGTGATCGGAAGTTCGGGCGCCGTGCGGTCTTCATCCAGGATCCAGCGGCGGTAGTCCACCTCGGGCGTGGCAAGCGAGTCGGGCTGGCCGGGCGCCACGCGCCCCCGGAACGTCCAGTTATTGAAGTACCACTTGAACTTGCGATACTTGAAGGCCACCGAGAGCTCGGTGATCGGACGACCGGGCGGCACGGTGAAGCGGTAATGGACCGTTCGCGCCGTGCCCGGATTGATCACGTTCACGTAAACCGGCGTGCGGAAGTCGTGCGGGTTGCGCTTGTTGGCCTCCTGCCCGGCTCGGTCCACAAAAACGGCCCCAAAAAAGTGCGCGGTGGAATCGACCCGTCCCTCATCATCGAGCAGCCCCGAGGCCGCCACTATCTGCCCTTCGGGGTCACGTCCGATCACCTCCAGCCAGAGTTCGTTCGAGTCGTTCGTACCGCCGGGCAAGGTATGGCCGACCTTACGGTTGCGCACGACCACGGTCAACTCCACCCGATCGCCGGGTCGGAGTACGGGCATGGGTTCGTCGGGGCCGTAGGTGCGGCCGTTGACGCGCACCAGAAACAGATCGACCGTGGCGATGGAGTCCTGCAGAAACGCCTGCGTAGCCCGGAGCTGTTCGTCGTGGCCTTTGAGGAAGGGCAGCGCCGTGTTGGCGGCCAGGAAGC
>Ga0065723_102468_pt1 | contig 19314 bp, 14 predicted proteins | sample TheenrcuSG05Z960_FD_59110 | JGI IMG/M metagenome (GOLD analysis project Ga0065723, IMG submission 59110) | Thermophilic enrichment culture from UC Davis - Sample SG0.5Z960 | ecosystem: Engineered > Solid waste > Grass > Composting > Bioreactor | place: USA: University of California, Davis
GACGCCAGCGGCTCCGGATCGTCGGCACCACAGAGCGCACAGGGAACGTGCTCGAAGACCGTCGCGTCAGCGCTCATCGTCATGGCGCAGGTGCTGACGGATGCTGTAGTCCTGGCGCGGCGCGCTGTGCGTGATCAGCTCAGCGAGGAGTCCAGTCAGGAAAAACTGCGCGCCGATCGTCATGAGCAGGACGCCGAGGGTCAAGAGTGGCCGGTGCCCGATCGGGTGCCCGAGAAACCACTGGACCGACAGGTACGCGTTGATCGCGGTACCCAAGCCCAGCGCGGTCAGGCCGAACCAACCGAACAGGTGCAGCGGTCGCGGACTGTATTGCGTGAGGAACAGCACGGTCATCAGATCGAAGAGCCCGCGAGCGAAGCGCGCCGGCCCGTACTTCGACCGGCCGTACCGCCGGGGTCGGTGCGCGACCGGGAGTTCGACCACGCGAAAACCACGAGCGTGTGCCAGAATCGGGATGAACCGGTGCAACTCGCCGTAGAGCGGAATCTCGCGCACAACCTCTGCCCGGTACGCCTTGAGCCCGCAATTGACGTCATGCAGGCGTACGCCGGTGAGAAGCCGAACCAGCCAGTTGAACACCCAAGAGGGGAGGCGCTTCGTCCAGGGATCCCGGCGCGGGGACTTCCAGCCGCTGACCAGGTCCGCCTGGTCCAGGGCAGTCACGAGGCGCGGGATCTCGTGCGGGTCGTCCTGGAGATCGGCATCCAGCGTCACGATCACCGAGCCGCGGGCGGCGCGGAATCCGGCGGCGAGTGCCGCCGATTTCCCGAAGTTGCGCCGGAAGGCGATCACTTGGATACGCGGGTCGCTCGCGAAGAGATCCTGCAAGATCGTCGTCGAACCGTCGGTGCTCCCGTCATCGACGAAGATCAGTTCGGTGCGCAACGGTAGCGGCGCCAGCGCCTCGCACAGCTCGCGATAAAGTTCCGGGAGGCTCGCGGCCTCGTCGTACACTGGAATGACGATCGAGAGATCGATCGGGCTGACCGACCGGTTGACCGGCTGTGCGATCGGTTCCGTCGACGGGTGCGTCGTGGCCGGAAGCGTCATCTCCCCGTCCCTTCCCGCTTTCTTGATGGTAACCGAGCAGCGCATCCGGCGCCTAGCGCCCAGAATGCTCAGTCGATCTGGGTGTGCCCGGCGGCGTCCTGGCTATTCGCGACTGACCCCCGTTCGCTCGGTCTCGCGGTGCTTGTCGGCACTGCTGGACGGGCACCGCACAGCAGTGCGCGACCGGGCGGCGGCATACTCGTCACTGGCGGTGAAGGGAGGAGTCTGATGCGCGCCCTCGATTTCGCTGCCTGGTTCCTCGACCTGGATGGGGTCGTCTACGTGGGCGACCAGGTGTTGCCGGGAGTGCACGAGGCGCTGGCGACCCTCCGTCGCCTGGGCAAGCAGCTCCGCTTCCTTACCAATGACCCGCGGCCGACCCGCGAGGAGCTCGTCGCGCGCCTCCACCGTCTGGGCATCGAGGCGACCGTCGACGAAGTCGTGACCTGTGGTTGGGCAACCGCCCAACGGTTGGCGGCCGAGGGGGTTCGTAGTGCCTTCGTCATCGGAAGTGCGGGCCTGGCCGAGGAACTCGAGCGGGTCGGCATCACCGTCACCCGCGACGGGCTGCCGGAAGCCGTCGTGGTCGGTGCCGACGAGCGGATGAGCTTTCTCGACGTTGCGCACGGAGCGGTACTCGTCCAACGGGGGGCCCGCTTCGTCGCGACCAACGCGGATCCGTCGTATCCGATGCCGTTCGGTACCGTGCCGGCGACCGGAGCGGTCGTTTGCGCGATCCAGTTGGCTGCCCAGCGCCGACCGCTCGTTATCGGCAAGCCCGAACCGCACATGTTCCGCCTGGCGCTGGCCACGTTGCCAGCTGGTACCCGTGCCCTAGCCGTCGGCGACCGTGTCGAAAGCGACGTGCTCGGTGCGCACCGTGCCGGATTGCCAGCGATCTTGGTGGCGGTGCAGGCACCCGAGTTTCCCTCGCCGCGCGACCTCCGCCGGCCGGACGCCGTCGTCTCCTCCCTGCTCGAGGCGGTGGAGCGCTCGCCGGAACTCTCGGACGATCCGGTACTGCCGGAGGCGTGGCCGGAGCGGATCGTGCCGGCAGCCCTCCTTCTCGTCACGGATACGGCCGGCCAGCGCGTCGCGTTGTCGGAATCCGCTGGTGTCCTCTCTCTTCCCTGGACAGCGCTCGAGCCACTGGAGACGTTCGAGGAAGCGGCGGAGCGACTCCTGGCGCGATTCGCTGGCGATGCGGTGTCCGGTACGCCGCTCGCACCGATCGGCCCGATCGCTGGCCAGGAGTGGATCGTGCGCGATCCCGATGGCGTTCCTGTCCAGCTGGCCGGGCAGGCGTTCCTGGCCCGCATCGATGCTGGAGTTTCTACCGTGGCTGCGCAGTGGGTCGACTGGACGGTGCTTGAGATGCAGCTTCCAGCCGCGCAGGCTGTCTGGTGCCGTCAGGTGCTCGCTCGGGCCGGTTGAGGTCGCGCTAGCAGGAGCGCCGTCGTCTCGTCGACGGCACGCCACTGCAGCTCGCTCAATCCTGCCTCCTCGAGCCAGTGTTCCAGCTCGGCTGCGGTCGGGTTGTGGCCACGCTCGGTGGCGAGGAGCATCTGGAGGTCGTGCAGGGCGTGCTGCAACCGTGCCTCCGATGAGGCGTCCGGACGCGTCGCGCGGATCGCCAGCCAACCGTCCGGAGCCAGGGCGTCGTGCACCCGTCGCAACAGGAACCGAGCTTCGTCCTCGCCCATGCCGTTGAGGACGCCGAAGAGCAACACCAGCTGGTATCCCTCACCGAGAGGATCGTGGAAGAAATCTCCAGCGAGCGTCCGTACGCGCTCGCTCAGTCCCTGGCTAGCGACCAGTTCTTGCGTCACCGCGATGACCGGTGGGCGATCGAAGACCACCGCTTCGAGGTCAGGGCGGGAGCGGGCCAAGGCCATCGCGTACTCACCGTGCCCGCCGCCGAGGTCGAGCACCCGGGGCTGACGCGAGCCGGCTAGGAGCGGCAGCACCGTACGGGCGATATCCTCGCTCGTCGTGCGGGCGATCTCGTACAGCATCAGCGTGAAGCGGCGTACCCAGTCGCGCGCATCCTCCTCGCGGCGGCTCGCCTCCGGTGCCCGCCCGGTACGGATCGCCTCGCTGAGCAGTCCCCAGCGACGGTAGAACGCGGCCTGGCCTGCCAGGAAGTGAGCCAGCGAGCGCGGTGACGTGGGCACCAGCGTCTCGGCAGCCGGTGGCGTGAGCTGCCAGCCAGCTGGCGTTTCGACGACGAGGTCGAGGGCGGCTGCTGCCTGGAGAAAACGGGCGAGCGCTAGCGGATCAGCCCCGACTGCCGCTGCCAAGCGCTCGGTCGGAAGCGGACCGGCAGCCAGCTGCGCGCTGATACCGAGTTCGGCGAACGCGATGATCACGGCTGCCGTGCGGAAACTCTGGGCGAGTTCGAGAACGCGCCGTTGCGCAGCTGTCGGTGGCATGAGGATCTCCTTCACCAGTCACGCAGGAGCGGGCGAGTGAGACAGGTCGGGCCACCCGACCGGTTGTGGGAGATCTCCTGTCCCTGGTACGGATAGACCGTGCAACCGGCCGCTTCCAGTGCGGCGATCGTCCGCACGTTCTCGCGCAGGATGACGCAGCGGCGCGGGGCGAGCGCCAGGACATTCGGCCCCTGGGTCGGGAACTCCTCATCGGGGACCGCGATGAGCTCGAACTGGCGCGACCGGAGCAGCTCCATCAGACGGACCGGGATCAGCGGCGGGTAGGCGACGACGAGATCGACGTCGACCGGGCTCAGGAGCGACAAGAGATGCAGGCACTCCCCTGGCCCGTGCCAGTGGGGCAGGTCGACGGCGATAACCTCGACTCCGAGCGGGCGGACGAGTTCGGCGAGCTGGGTGATGCCAGCATCGTTCGTGCGGTAACTGCGCCCGACGACCAGCGTCCGTTCGTCGAGCCAGAGACAGTCGCCGCCTTCGACGGTTCCCGGTGAATCGATCCGCCCGAGGATCGGGACACCCAGGTCGTGGAGCACGCGTTCCAAGAACGCGACCTCCGGCTGGCGTAGCACCTTGCCCATGCGCAGTAGGATCGCGCCGGCCTCCGTGACGAGGATCGGATCGAACGGGAAGATCGCGTCCTGCAGGTTGGGATCGTCGGGTTCGACGACGATCGTCTCGATCCTTTCCCGTTCGAGCAGCGCGGCGAGTGCCGCATGCTCGGTGACCGCACGCTGGTGGTCGATCGGCCGCAGGTAGCCGAACGCGCGCCAGCAGTCCGGATCGGCGGGTGGTACCGGTCGGACCAGGAGCACGCACCGGAGCGGCGCGACCATCGACTGGGCACCGAAGGCGCGCTTTTCTGGCTTCGACTGGTTCCAAGGCACCGATGCAGTTCCCTTCCCGCGTAGCGCGACGCTTTGTGCCCGGCACGGACTGAAGACGACCAAGGTTTCGTTTTTCTCCACCATCGACGACGGCTCGATCCAGTGGCATTCTATACGAATGACGGACCAGAGCGATCGCTGTCGGACGAACCGCCAGGTCTGAGTCTCCTCGTGCGAGTCGGTAAGGAGGGGCGATGCGCTCGCTGTACGAGACCTGCGAACCCCGTCCGGAGGTCCTGCAGGGCGAACTCCGGGAAGAGCTGTTCGCTGCCCGGCTGAAGGACGTGCTCGATGGTATTGCTGATCCGGTTTACCAGGATCCGGAACGCTTCTTCGAGAATACCTATCCGACCGAAGGGATTCGGACACTGCTCAGCGAGGCGCTGGGGCGTTTGACCGGCCGGAACCCCGCGGCGAACCCGATCATCCGTCTGGAGACACCGTTCGGCGGTGGCAAGACCCATAGCCTGATCGCGCTGTACCACTCCGCCTCCGGAAGCCGTGCCGCCGAGCGCTTCGTCGATCCTGCTTTCATTCCGTCTCCAGGCTCCGTGCGGATCGCTGGGATCGTCGGATCGGAACTCGATCCGACGAGCGGCGTCCTGCACCCGGACGTAACGACCTACACGCTCTGGGGTGAACTCGCCTACCAGCTCGGCGGTGCGACGGGCTATCGCCTCGTCGAAGAGTCCGATCGGCGCACCAAGGCGGCACCAGGTACCGGCCTGCTTGACCAGCTGATCGGTGATCGTCCAACCTTGATTCTCCTCGACGAGATCGCACGCTACCTGCGAGCGGCCCAGGCTGTGCCGACAGCGACTGAGGAGGGGAACGTCGCTGATCAAACAATCGCCTTCCTCATGTCGCTCCTGGAGTTCGCAGCGAGCCGACAGCGAGTAGTCGTGGTGCTGACACTCGCTGACCCGAGCGATGCCTTCGGCCGAGAAAGCGAGCAGCTGCGTGTGCATCTCGCCGAGGCTCGGCGTGTATCGGCGCGGAACGAGCGCGTCCTGACCCCCGCCGCTGAAGATGAGACTGCATCCATCGTCGCGCACCGGCTGTTCAAGACGATCGACCGGGATGCGGCGCGCGCGATAGCCGAGCTGTATCTGGCCGGATATTCGAGGGCGGCCGAGCGGGGTACTCCGCTGCCGCACGAGGTCACCACTGCTGCCTATGCAGGGCAGATCGAGCGAAGCTATCCGTTCCACCCGGAACTGCTCCGCGTGCTCAGTCTCCGCGTCGGGACGATCCCGAATTTCCAGCGGACGCGCGGTGCTTTGCGGCTCCTCGCCTTGGTCGTGCGCCGCCTGTGGGAACAGCGACCGGAGCCGCTCTACCTGATCCACCCGCATCATGTCGACCTCGGTTTTCCGCCGATCGTCGAGGATCTCACTAGCCGGCTCGATCGGCCTGCCTTCAAGCAGGTCATCGAGGCGGACATCGTCTCGCAGGTAACCGGGCACCGGGCGCATGCCCAGGAAGTCGACGCGGAGTTCCTGGCGGCTGGGAAGCCGCCGTATGGCCAACGACTCGCGACGGCGATTTTCCTCCACAGCCTCGTTCACGGGCATGCAGCTGGTATCGAGAAGCCAGCGCTGTTCGCGAACGTCCTCGAGCCGAGCGACGATCCCGCTGCGCTCGAGCGTGCGCTCGAGGGACTCGCGCAGCGCTGCTGGTACCTGGCGACCGAACCCGACCGGTACCGCTTCGGAACCGAGGTACAGCTCAACAAAGTGATCGCCGACGAAATGGCGATCGTTCCCGTTTCTCACGCCAAGGCGAAGCTGGAGGAACGCATTCGCCAGATCTGGACGCACGGTGCGCTCCAACCGGTCTACTTTCCTGACGAGCCAGCTGACGTGCCGGACGACGCCGGACCGCCCAAGCTCGTCATCGTCCACTTCGATGCTGCCACGGCTACGAGCGGCCAGTCGGCACCGCCCGAGTTCGTGCGGAATTTGTTCGAACAGGCTGGGGCAACCGGTTCGTTCCGGCGCTACCGCAACAATCTGGTTTTCCTCGTCTGCGACCAGGAGCAACGCCAGAACATGATCGACGCGGCCCGCAAGTACCTGGCGATCGAGCGCTTGAACGACCCGACGCGGTTGCAGGACTTCACTGAGAGCCAGCAGCGTCGCTTGCGGGAACTGCGCGAACAAGCCCAACTCGAGTTGCGCGTGGCGATCACGCGGGCGTACCGGTTCCTGTATTACCCGAGCAGCGACGGCGTGCCGGGTCAGGTGCCGCTGGCGCGCGAGATTCTGCCGGCACAAGACCAGGGAACGGTCAAAAAGGCGCAGACCGACGTTATCGTTCAGGCGTTGAAGCGACTCGATAAAGTGCGGACGGGCGATGATCGCCCGCTGGCGCCAGCCTATCTCCGCGCGCGGGCGTGGAGCGGGCAACAGGGATCGATCAGCACCGAGGAACTACGTCGCATCTTGGCCCAGCGAGTGACGCTGCCGATGCTGCTGGACCCGAATCTCCTCAAGCAGACCATTCGTGAAGGGATCCAGAGTGGCGAGTGGATCTATTACGTGGCTTCCCAGGGAAAGGGCTACGACAAAGATTCACGGCCGCCTGTCATCGAACTCTCCGAAGACACGTATCTCTACACGCCGGAGGAAGCGCAACGGGTCGGCATCGAGATCGATCGTCCCCGGCCGGTCGTGCAACCCACGACGGACGAAAACGAAACTGAGCCGAAGCGGTGCCCAGTCTGCAAGATGCCGGTCAACCAGTGCGTTTGCGGAAGCGAAGTAATCGTTGCCGGTCCGCGTGTGCTCGAAGCTGATGGCGCGGCGGCGCAGGCGCTGCAGGCGCTGATCGACCAGGCACGGGATAGCCGGGTCGAGCGGATCAGCTGGCTCGAGATGCGGCTCGAAGCGAGCGGTGCCGCCGCGGTAACGGAGCTCCGGGTACTCGGCGTGTTGCTGAGCGGGTTGGTGACGGCGCGTGTGCGCATCAGTATGGACTACAACGGAACGTTCCGTGGGAACGAGACGCTGGTGCTGCGCTTCGAGGGTGGGACGACGCGGTGGGCGAGCGTCCGACAGACGATCGAGGCGCTCGGTGGGCAGGCCGAGGATGCCCTCCTCAGGATCACCGTGCGGGTCGAAAGCGAGGCGGATGGCTTGTCGGTCGATGAAGATCTCGTTCGCCTGCGGGACGTTGTCGAGTCTCTTCCGCTGGGGAAAATCACGGTGCGTGCGGGGGAGAATGAGAAAGGGACGGAGGGGGTAGTGTGAACGACGATCGGCGCTGGCGATTCCGATTGCGTGTCGAGCCGCTGCGCGGCGACGCGTATCGCTTGACCTTGCTGCAGCAGTATCCGGGCCACAACGGACGCGTGCCAGCGGTCCGACGCGTCGGTGGACTGGAAGGAACGCCACTCCTCGTCGCGCTCGACCAGGTTCTCGAGCTCTTGCGACGAGATGGCTATCGCAGTCTGCACGAGGGGGCCGGAAATGGCTCGACATCGACCGGGCGGGAACTCGAGCTCAGCGATGCGACCGGTGTGCGGTTGGGACTGCTGTTTTTGGGTTTGCGGCCGTTGCGTCGCGTCGAGCGAATGGAACGGGTCGCAAGGGGTGTCCGAGCCATGACGGATGAAGAAGCGTACTACTGGTTCAGCAAGTGCGTGGCACCGGGTACCGGTCGCCGGGCCCGCCGAGCGCTGCGGTTGCTCCTTTCCGATTCGTGAAACGCGTACCGGCAGTGTGAACGGCTCCGTTGATCGAGCCCTCACGAACGAGCCTGCCTCGACCGATAGTTTTCACTGAGTAGGCCGTGTCGAGCGGGAGGGATCACCATGACTTCTCCAGCTGGTCTCGACGCGTCGTCGAATCGGCTACCTCCGGAGACCGTGCGGAAATGGGTCGAGAGTATGGTGCGAACGTGCCGCGAGCGGGAGCGGGCGGCGCGGAGTGCTCGTGAACGATGGGAACGAATTCAGGCTCTCTTGCCGGAGGCCGAGCGGCGACCCTTCGCGCTGCTCCGAGAACTCGGTGCGCTTGCGAACACTGAATCAGCCGAACACGAGTACGTGACGTCCCTCCGTTCGTGGGTCGGGAACCTCGCTGAGGAGCATCTCGCCCGCTACACAGAGCTACTGCGAAAGGCGCTACCTGCCGATATACCTGTCGAGGGACGCTTCAGCACCGGTTACACGATCGGTCATGTCCTTCGTGTTCAGGTCGATGAACGGAAGAACCAGGTGAAACTGGAAACCGTGGGTCGCCAACGGACGGTTTCGGGTGACATTTCCGCCGAGGTCGTCGCCGCACTGGTTCGTGACGAACTCGACCGATTGTTTCGGAGGCCATTCGATTCGGAGACGTTTCTCGAGGCGTTGTTCCAGTCATACCGGTTAGCGCTCACGTTGGAGGGGAAACCAGGGCAGGTCGGTGAGCCTGTTTCGCTGAGAGCTGTACACCGATTTCTCCTTCTGGAGCAGCAAAACAGAAAAGTGCTGGAAGTGGGTGATCCACAACAGTTCCGTCCCTATCCGCTGGACGAGTTTGCGGTCGATTTGGGACGGTTACTGGCATCGGGGCAGACGGTAGTCGATGGGTACTGTTTGCGGCTCCATACCGTCCGCGATGCGCGGATAGCCCTCTTCATCGTCGATTTTCGCCGTGGACTCGGCCAGAACTACGGTCTCTTGTCGTTCACGTCGTGCTCGTGAAGGGGTTCCGGAATGGACGGTCTGAGTCGTAGAGAGTGCATCGAAATCATCCACGCGTTGAAGAACGGGAGTCCCCCCGCGCCGCGCCTGGCTCGTTTCCTCCACGTCGGATACAAGAGGTGGCTCGACGGTATGGACTGGTACCTGGAGGCGGCCGCAGCGGATGAGCTGTCCGCGGTTCGCTTCATCGTCGGTGACTATGGGTCGGGCAAAACACATTTCCTACGTGTGACTGCGCAGATGGCATACGATCGTTCGTTCGCGGTTTCCGAGGTCACTCTCGACAAGGACGTGCGACTCGACCGTTTTGAGCTCGTTTGGCGGAAGATCCTGGAGAATCTGAGCGTTGCCTCTGCGGACGGCGTCGAATCCGGGGTCGAAAGTATTTTGCGACACTGGTGCCAGAGTGTTGCATTCGAGGATCGTGTGACCGAGGAACTGGCAGCCCTCGACAATCTCGTCGGCTTGGACCCAGATTTTCGTCAGGCTCTGCGTGGTTTTCTCCACGAATGGATGATCTACGGAGCCGGTTCGAGCGTGCTCACCTCATACCTGCAGTGGTTGAAGGGTGACCCGATCAGGCCTCCCGGCGTGCGCACGCGGATCGACCGCGCTAGTGCACGGGCTATGCTCCGCTCGCTCGTGATCTTTCTCCGTCACCTCGGCTACAACGGTTTGGTGCTCTTTCTCGATGAACTCGAGCTCGTTCTCAATCAGAATCGGGCGGTTCGAGATAGATCATATGAGATATTACGTCAATTCATCGATGATGTCGACAGTATTCCGAGTATGATAATATTATGCTCGCTTACCAAGCAGGTTATTCGCGATAATAGTAAAGGCATTCCGAGTTACCCTGCACTCTATCAACGAATCGGCGGCATGCTCGGCTTTGACGATCGCGACTATCGTGCACTGACGATCAACCTGGATTACTTGCCACTCGATCGCAGCGATCTCGTCGAGCTCGCGCGCCGCATCCGAAGTGTCCACGCGAAGGCCTTCGGTTGGGATGCCGAGGAGCGTGTCACCGACGAGTGTCTCGAACGGTTTGCGGAGCGGGCGCAGCGGAGCAGAGCGGAGGTATCCGTGCCACGTTTCCTCGTACAAGTGTGTGTCAGGGTACTAGAATGCTTGCAGCAAGATTCCGGCAGATCTATTGACCAATGTATGCCATCTGATACGGATATCATAAACGATATACAACAACAAGAACGTAGGCGTTACTTCCCNTGGGGGGATTCGAATGATGGTTGCCCAGTCGCCTGAATGGATTTTGTCCGATCAGCATGCGTGTCGGCGTGCGATCTGGGCTCTGAAAGCCGGGCGGCCGCCCCGCGAAGGAATTCGCTTTTTGAGCGTTGGTGTCGATCGTGTTCTCGCGACAGTCCGCTCTGCACTCCAGGAGGCCGCAGCAGGTCGGCCGGTGAGTCTACTGATCGTTCGTAGCGCCTACGGCGAAGGGAAAAGTCATACGTTGCGGTTGATCGCTGAGGAGGCACAGGAGCACCGTTTCGCTTGGGTCGTTGTCACGTTCGATCGGGAACAGCAAATCGGCTTGCATAAGCCAGCTTGGCTCTTCCGCAGCATCCTGTGGGAACTTCGGTGGAACTATCCAACCATCGACCTCTACCGCTGGATCCTTTTGAACCGAAAACCATCTCGCTTCGTCGACCGGCAGATGCGAACCGAGCTCGGGAGGGTACTCGGTCATCTCGCTGGGTCTCTTCGGGCACAAGGGTTTGCTGGCCTCGTGTTGTGTCTCGACGAACTGGAGAACTACAAGCTACTGGTCGGCCAGCAAAACGCGATCTTCAGAGAAGTGCTTGGGCGTCTGTGTGAGGCGCCGCAACCGTCCATCGTGCTCGTGCTCGCGATGACTGACGAACTGTATGGCTTGCACGTTCCGGGACAGGTTATCGATCCACCAACATTCGACGATTCGGGAGCACGGACCTTGGCGAAACGTCTTTACCAGTTGCATGGTGTCGCCTTCGATTGGCGGCCCCCGATCAGCCCGGATTCGCTCGCCAGCGAGGCGTCGAAACGTGTTGGCGATACGCCTTCCGGACGCTGGCGTCTCTTCGTTCAGGATGTGATCACCCGACTGGAAGTCCTCCACCAGGAGGAGTGTTAAACCCGCTGGCCGAGTGCCATGCAGCAGTGACCCGATAGGCAGGAGCGACTCGCAAGGTGCGGTGCAGTAGCTCGCACGTGTTTACGTGCCATCACTAGTATCGGAGCTCACTCAGAGACGACCCGGCGATCGAGGTAAGTCGCTGGGCGAACCTACGGAAACCGACAGAGCTGAGGAGGATTCCTGAGCGATCGATGGATGCCGGTCGACATCGAGCTGAGTCCGTGCAGTCAGGTGCGTGTGTCGAATGCCGTCCGTCAGCACGCTCCAACGTGAGGAGCACGGGAGTCGAGCGCTATGGACTGGCGGAAGTGCCTACCACGGGTCTACGATGCATTCTTCACGTCTTTCGGTCGACTGCGTCCAGCTCAGGAGTCTGCAATCCCTTTGGTGTTGCGAGGACGCAACCTCCTGCTCATCGCCCCCACCGGATCCGGGAAAACCGAAGCAGTGGTCGCTCCGATCGCAGAGATGGCCCTCGATCACCCGAATACGACCTTCGCGCTGTACATCGCTCCCACTCGGGCACTGGTCAATGACCTCGAAACCAGGCTGGCGGAACGACTCGCGGCCTGTGGTCTGCGCCTCGCCGTTCGACACGGCGAACGCAAAACGATCCGCGGCCGACAGGTTCCAGCCATCATTCTTACGACGCCCGAGTCCCTGGAGGTGATGCTCACCCTCCAACACGACGAGGTGCGCGATCGACTGCGCGAGGTTCGAGCAGTCATCGTGGACGAGACTCACCAGTTCTACGGCACACCGCGCGGCCTGCATCTCTACTGTTTGCTCGAGAGACTGAAGTCTTATACTCGTCGACCACTGCAGCGGCTGTGTCTCTCGGCGACAGTGGGAGAGCCCGAACTGGTCGCCGAGTTCTTCCAGGGGAGCGATGCGCCACTCGAGGTGGTCCGCGTTCCGGGCGCGCGAAGGCTCGAGATCTTTCTCGATCAGATCCTGGCGGACTCGCTCGATGGACTGGCGGACGCCGCGGCTCAGTGGCTGTCGGAGATTCTGCAGGAGCACCAAAAGGTCCTGCTGTTCGCCAATACACGCGTCCAGTGCGACTGGTTGCGCTGGCAGTTGGGCGAACGCATTCGGAATGTTCCGATCCTTCTTCACTACTCGTCGCTGCACCGCACCTACCGTGAAGAGGTCGAACGCATTTTTCGTGAGCAGAAGACCGCAGTCTGCATCGCAACCAGCACGCTGGAACTCGGTATCGACATCGGTGACGTCGACGCGGTGGCCATGTGGGGTGCTCCCAACACGGTGACGAGCTTCCTGCAGCGGCTCGGGCGCGGCAATCGCCGCACGGACATCAGTATCGTCTACGCTGCGTGCCCCGCCTACCACCCATCCGGCGCGGATGCGGATCCGGACAGTCATCTCCTGACGTTCGTCGCTCTCACCAGCTGTGCGGTGAAATCGGAACTGGAAACGCGGGTTTTCCCTCGCTACCATTCCGTGCTCGCGCAGCAACTGTTGGCACTGTGTTCCCACTGGGGCACGATCGCACCTGACGGGTTTGCGCGCGCTGTGGCACGTCCGCCCGCGTTCGCCTCGGCTCCAACCCTTACGGCGATCCTGGATGAGCTGACGAATGTGAGAGTCTTGGAACGATCCGTCCGGCATCACCTCTGGTCTCCCACTGACAAGTTCCATCATTGGCAAAAGCTCGGCCTGTTCTGGGGGAACATCCCAGAACAAGCCGAGACCACGGTGGTGCGCGATGGCGATGGCCGGGCTATCCCGATCGCCGACATTCCGAGGGAGTACTCGTATCGGCTCCAGCCAGGGGACATCGTGCTGGTAGCAGGCCAGCCGCGGCTGGTCCTCGATATCGAGTCGCAGTACGTTCGCGTACTCGATCTGGCGACCTCCGATGCGGAACTCACCCGTTACCGTACGCCACCGGAGCCCATTCCAGCCCGTGTCGCCCGTGAGATCGCGAACGTCATCTCGATGCCGGACGCCGAGCTCGCGAGACTCCCGATCGGGTACAGCGAGCAAGCCAGGCAACGCCTGCGGGAGTGGCGGGTGACCCTGCAACCACGCCTGGCAAGCCGACAGCTCGTCGCGCGAGAGCCTCGCGGATCCTGGGTCGTCTACACCTTTGCCGGCACGGTTGCGAATCTGCTCCTGGCTCACTGGTTGAAGGAGCAGGGTGCGCGTGTGCTCGACCAGGACAGCTGGCGGGTCTGGTGCGCTGACCCACCGCCACTCCACACGCTCAGCGCCTGTACGCCGGATGCCCTGGAGCGACTGATGCGACCCAAATGGCGAGTGTTCCTGAAGAACCTTCCCGTGCCGCCGTTGTTCCGCTATCTTCCGGATACGCTGCAGCGTGACGAAGTGCTCTCGATGCTCGACCTGGAAACTAGTGCGCACCTCTTGCGTGAGCTGGCTCAGGCTGCCGCGGACGCATGAACGTGCTGGTGCGTGTGGACGACCACAACGGCTGGGAGGCGGACCATCGAGCGATCGATCAGGGATCAGTCGGTCACTGGTCTGGATGTAGCAGACCGAAGGCGAACGACCGGAGCCGGGGGGCACGCGAGCAGGCAGGGCTGAATGATCGCTGGCGGCCGGGATTCGCACGCCAGGGATGAGGCGTCCACATGCTGAAACTGCCATTGCTCCGCAGCGATGTCGTCTACGTTGCTCCAGAAGCGCTGGGGGAGAGGATCCGCGGTGTCTGGCTTGGACGCCGGCATCTCGCTGTGTGGTGGCGCGGTGATGGTCCTTGGCCGATCGGGTCGTTCCCCTGCATCGGGACGGAAGAGGACTGGTTCATCATCGAGTGGGTCCGCCCGTCGGCATCGACACGCCTGTACGGTCGCGAGCGCCGTCCGGTCGGCCTCAGGCTACGCGGTGTTGCGACGGATTTCGCGGTTCCCTTCCGAGCGCGGGCTAGAGTGCGACCTGCACCGCAGGCCGCGAGCGAACTCCTCTTCGCGGCTGGCGAGTGGATCGCAACTCTGGAGGCGGAATCGTTCTACGAAGCGGCCCGGCGAGCGATCCTGGCACGCGGCGGGCGGCAGGCACGTGGGGTGTTCCTCACGCTCTTGCCTGACGCGGGTGGTCTAGTCGCACGCTTCGAGACGCGCGAAGGAACGGTCGAGGACGTACCCGTGGCGGGGGAGCTGGCAGTCACTGATCCGGTGTCGGTGCCGGCAGCCTTGCCTCGCTGGTTGTGGTGGGCTGGTTTTCGCGATGACGTGTATGTGGTGACGCGCCCACCGATCGGCGGCTGGGCAGCCTGGTGGGGTGAACCGGCCTGGGGACGCGTCGCTCGTGCCTGGGTGGATGACCGCGGCACGGTCGTCCAGCGCCGTTCGAGACGCGGGTAGCAAGAGTCGCAATCTGCGTTGTGCCTGCTATTTCGGCATCCTGCAGCGCTCGAGTAGTCCGCTGGGTGGCGAAGGCGCAGTTTCGAGGCAACGACGACAAGGGGGCAGTTGGAGGTATTCCTGTAACGGCTGAGGGATCGACCCTGATGAAGCCGAGCAAGGTCGGCAAGCGGTGGTACCGTAGCGATCCCGTGGTGCCCTACGCAAGCGCGATAGGATGGAGGGGGCATACTGGTGCTGGTCGAGGCCATCGACGGGAGTATCTTCTCATCCGCCCAGTCGAACCCGCAGGTCTACCCGCCGGAACGTAAGGCTCGTCTCCTCTTGGAGGACGCGACCGATGCTGAGGACTGCGCGCGAGCTGCTAGGGTCGTGCGTAAGAAGCTGAGTCTCGACCTTGAGGCCTTGGGCGCCGAGCCTCCCACATGCTGCTGACGTGGATCGGCTCTTCCTCGATGCCAACCTATTCTTCTCTGGCCCCAACTGCACGGACATCGCGATAGGAAGACTCGGCCTTTCTGGACACTAGGTCGTGGTTTGAAAACGAGGTACGTTCACTCGGTGTCACTGCCAGACCAGAGTACGCACCAGTATGTGATTCGACATTCGGTACTGGGCAGTGCTGCTGTGCGAGGGGCGGGCCGGGGGAAGACGTCCTGCGCAAAAGGGACTGGACAGTTCGCAGAATGGCACCGAAACTGTCAGTAGAAGCTGGTCGCCCGACTCACGTGGACGGCACGCCGAGCCCGATGCGGGGCGGGAGTGCGCAATCCCTTCCAGCGGAGACTTCGAGCGCAGCGTGTCGAATCTGCCCACGACGGCGAAGTGTGTTTCGGATGTATCGAAACCTGGGAGGCAGCTAAAATGATCACTGTGGATCTCGCTCGGCAGCTACTCGCTGATGTTGGCCTCTCGATTCGTGCCGTCCAAACCATACCCGGGCGTCCTGCCGCCCTCGCTCCCGTCCCGCAGTCACTCCACTATGCTGTCGCGGACCTACTCCGTGCACGATTTCCGGACGGACTCTGGCAGCATCAGGCGGCGGCAATCCAGCGTGCTCTGGCTGGGCAGTCGGTCTGCATCACGACACAGACGGCTTCGGGCAAAAGTCTGATTTTCATGGCCGTTGCAGCCCACCATTTGCTGACCCAGCGGGATGCTTGTGTGCTCGCCCTCTATCCTGCACGCGCCCTGATCCAAGATCAGCTCAAAAAGTGGCATGAAGTGCTCGATCCACTCGGGCTAACCTTCGGATATATCGATGGCGGTGTACCCGTTGAGCGTCGTCCTGTAATCCTCCGGACTCATCGTCTGCTGTTGATGACGCCAGACGTCGCGCATGCCTGGCTGCTCCCGAACTGCGGCCAGACCCCGGTTCGATCCTTCCTCGAGCGCCTCTCGCTCCTGATTCTCGATGAGGCACATGTGTACGAAGGAGTCTTCGGGACGAATGTCGCGTACCTCCTGAGACGACTCTTCGCTGTCTCTTCAGTCAGGCAGACCCTGGCGGCGAGTGCAACGCTCGGTGAGCCAGAGGCATTTCTGCGCAAGTTGACCGGTTTGCCGTGGTTCGTTCTCGGCCCCGCAGACGACGGCGCCCCCGTCCATGAGAAAACGATTCTCCTGGCTGGGGCCGCAGATGCAACCCGTCGCCTACGACGGAGTGCTGAGGACTTCAGGGTGATCGTCGATTTTCTCCGCGGGTTGGTCGAGGCCGCCGTGACCCCATTCATCGCATTTGCCGATTCGCGTCGGATGGTCGAGCAGGTCGTTTCAGCGCTCTACCGACGACCGGCCGATTCCGGTACTGAGTCCGATGACGATGAGAGCGGGGAGCCCACAGTGACAGGTACACGGCGAGTGCTCCCGTACCGTGCCGGGTACGAGGAAGAGGATCGGATCGCGATTCAACAGTCACTCGCCGCTGGCACGCTGCGCGGTGTCGTTTCCACCAGTGCGTTGGAACTCGGCATCGATATCGGCCATATCGACGTGGTCGTGCTGTTGCAGCCACCACCGACGCGCAAAGCGTTCTGGCAGCGCCTCGGACGTGCCGGACGAAGCAGGCCGGGCTTGTGCATCGTGCTCGACCTCGAGAACCGGTACGGACTGGCGCACTTTCTCGAGGCTGGAAGCGAGCCGAACCGGCTCTACCTGGAGAACCCGTACTTGCAATATGCGAATGTACTTTGTGCAGCGGTCGAGCTCGGTGCTATCGGGGCGGGTCGAGAGGCACTTTCTCGGTATGCCGAGGTACCGGCGGAGTTCGTGCGCTTGCTCGAGAATGAGCTGGAGCCGACCGAACCGTTGCCGCCGGAACTTGCTGTCCTCAAGCAACGTGCTCAACCGAGTGGTCCACATCTGGAATTTCCCTTACGAGACGCGATCGATGAGGTGTTCGAGGTCCACGACAAGAGTGGCCGTCGTCTCGGGCAGGTCACCTACACGCAAGCGCTCCGCGAGGCGTATCCTGGGGCCGTCTATTACTATCTTGCGAGACCGTATCGGGTCGTCAACTTCAATTACCGTTCCCGTCGCATCGAGGTCCGCTCGGAGCGACGCTACACGACCCGACCGGATGGACTGCAACTGGCCTTTCCGCGCTGGCCAGACGGGATTTTGGCACTATGGCACGACAGTGCGTCAGGGTTCGTTGTGGAGTCGGAAATGCAGGTCAGCGAGAAACTTCTCGGCTTCATCGAGCAGCGCGGTAGTGTCCGTGAGCACTACCGGTACGAACCCGGATCACCCTATTACCAGAGGCCCTTGCTGCGCTTCTTCGAGACAACCGGAGTGGCTTGGTACTTCCCAGGTATCCGGCTGAACGAGGAGCTCGCAGAACTGCTGCTGACCAGTTTTTGCGACCTGTGCGGTGTGCAGGAGCGTGATGTCGCACTCGGCACCTTTCACTCCAAACGGTCTCCCCTCGGCGGGAACGAAGTCTCCGGTTGGTGCATTTACGACAGTACCTATGGGAGTCTGCGGTTGACCCAGCAGCTCGCCGCACGCTTTAGTGAGGTCGTATGGGAAGCTCTACGCCGATGTCCCGAGAATGCGAGCAGCGAGTCACTCTGGCAGCTTGCAGACGCGGTCGAACGGCTCACGACAGCGCAGGTTCCGCGTCTGGAGCGCTCGCTCGTTGCAGCGAGTAGTGAGGACTGGTTCGTCGTCGTCGCACGCGGAGAAGAGGCGATCTACTTCAAGGCTGAAGCAACCGAGGAGGTGCGGATTCGGGACTTCCGCTTCACCCCGAAGGGAATCGTCTATGAGCTCGAGCCAGGAAACGGCTGGGATACGCGTCTCGTTCCGGCCGAATACATTAAGCCGTTGAATGGCCAGACGAAACTGGTCCGGTGGAATGTCATGACCGGAGAGGAACAGCTACTCGAGGAGTAGGCAGAACCTCTCCCCGTGGAAGAGCTGGTTGGACTCTTTCGAGACGAGTCAGGTGAACAGCGACGTCGAAAGGACAGGCGCATGCCGAGCGGCGGTGACAAGGAGTTCGGCAGCTGTCTTGTGACGAACCCCCTTCTCATCGAGGACTGGCTCCCGATCGAGGAGCTGGGGATCGAGGCGCAGCGGGAGCGGGGGGCGAGCAGTGCCCTCCCACCGCTCTACTTCCTCCACGTTTGGTGGGCGCGGCGGCCGCTGGTGGTGAGCCGCGCCGCGGTACTGGCGAGCCTGCTCCCCGCCTGGCGACCCGACTGGCCCGAGCCACTGCGCCAGCGTTTCCCCACCCGCGAGGCTTACTACGCCTGGGTGCGCTGGCTGCTGGGGATCCGGGGGGATGTGGCCGCGGCCTGGGGAGCTGTCCAGCACGCGAGAGCGTCAGGGCAACGGATCGAGAACCCTTTTACGCATGGTAGAGCGTTTACTTCTAGCCTCTCCGAAAGTGACGTCCGCGGGTTACTCGATGTCCTGCACGCATTCTGGCACCGCACTAACATCGCGGTGCTCGATCCGACAGCCGGCGGGGGATCGATTCCGTTCGAAGTGCTCCGCTTGGGACTGACCGCGATCGCCAACGAGCTCAATCCAGTTGCTAGCGTTATCCTCGCTGCAACACTGGACTATCCTGCCAGGTTCGGAGAGGAGTTCATACGAGAACTCGAGCGGTGGGGTAGCGAACTGAGCCGACGTGTCCGGAACGTGATCGGACACTTGTACCCCAGTTCAAGCCCATTCGAGGAGCCGTTGACCTACCTCTGGGCCCGCACGGTCGCCTGCCCGCAGACCGGCAAGCCCATCCCGCTCTCCCCCAACTGGTGGCTGCAGCGCGACGACCGCGCCAAGGTCGCCGTGCGGCTGCTCGTTCACCCCGACTGGCCGGAGTGCCGTTTCGAGATCGTCCTCGGTGCCGAAGCCGACGGCGTGGCGGAGCAGGGAACGATCCGCCGAGGTGTCGCGGTCTCCCCGTGGACGGGCGAGGTCGTCGACGGCGACTACATCAAGCGCGAGGCTCAGGCCGGTCGAATGGGCCAGCAGCTCTACGCCGTCGTCGTCAAGACCCCCAAGGGTGTCGACTTCCGCCCGCCGACCGAGGCCGACCTCGCCGCTGCGGTCGCCGCCGAGCAGGAACTGGCCCGCCGGCTTCCCGGCTGGCTGGCCCACGGCCTGGTACCCGACGAGGAGATCCCGGAGGTGAGCAACGACCCACGGCCGCGACTCTACGGCATGACGCGCTGGCGCGACCTCTTCGCCCCCCGCCAGCTCCTGGCGCTCGGCA
>Ga0065723_101061_pt1 | contig 19238 bp, 21 predicted proteins | sample TheenrcuSG05Z960_FD_59110 | JGI IMG/M metagenome (GOLD analysis project Ga0065723, IMG submission 59110) | Thermophilic enrichment culture from UC Davis - Sample SG0.5Z960 | ecosystem: Engineered > Solid waste > Grass > Composting > Bioreactor | place: USA: University of California, Davis
GCCGAGGCAGGCCGCCATGTCGCGGTTCTGCATGACCGCCCGCATCCTCCGTCCTTCCGGCGTGCGGTAAATGTACACATACATCAGGAGCAGCACGAAGGCGACCAGCGCGATGATGAACAGCCGCTTGTACGGCAGCACGACGCCTTCCATGACCGTCCAGCCGCCGTTCAGCCAGCCTGGACTCGTCACCGCAACGTTGGGAGCGCCGAAGATCGAGCGGGCGACTTGCTGCAGCGCAAGGCCCACTCCCCAAGTCGCCAGCAGGCTGTCCAGCGGGCGGCCGTAGAGAAAGCGGATCAGCGACGACTCCAGNAGCAGTCCGAACAGGAAGCTGACCAGAAAACTGAAGGGTATGGCCAGCACGAAATACCAGTCGAACATGGATTCGGGCAGCCATGCGAGGAACACGTTCTGCGTCACGAACGCCGCGTACGCGCCGATCATGATCATTTCGCCATGGGCCATGTTGATGACGTTCATCAGCCCGAAGGTGATCGCAAGCCCCAGCGCGATGAGCAGCAGAATCGAGCTCACGCTGATGCCGTTGAACAGTTGGAGCAGAAACACATCCATGCGGTTATCCCCTCCGGCAATAGAGAAGAGGAAGCGCCCGGCCTGACCGGGCGCCCCCTTCCGGTATGCGGCCCGCGATCATTCTTCGGCCAAGCCGGCCGCCCATTCGTAACCGGTCAGGTACGGGTCGGGCTTCACGGGGCCGTCCGTCGCCCACAGTTCCTTGAACATGCCGTCCGCCTGAACTTCGCCGATGCGGACCGTCTTGTAGATATGCTGGTTGTCGCCGTCGATCGTGACCTTGCCCTCCGGCGCGTTGAACTCGATGCCCTTCGCGGCTTCCCGGACGGCGTCGACATCGGTCGTGCCGGCCTTCTCGACGGCCGCGGCCCACAGGTACACCGCGATGTAGCCCGCTTCGATCGGGTCGGCGGTGACGCGGTCCTGGCCGTATTTCGCCTTGTACGCTTCGACGAACGCCTTGTTCTCCGGCGTGTCCGTCGTCTGATAGTAGTTCCATGCCGCCAGGTGGCCTTCCAGCACGTCGGCGCCGATGCCGCGGATCTCTTCTTCGGCGATCGAGACGGACAGCGTCGTCAGATCCTTCGACGTGATGCCGGCGTCCTTGAGCTGTTTGAAGAACGCCACGTTGCTGTCGCCGTTCAGCGTGTTGTATACGACATCGGGATTCGCCTGCCTGATCTTGCTGATGATCGTGCTGTAGTCCGTATGGCCGAGCGGCGTATATTCTTCGCCCACGACTTCTCCGCCTTCGGCCGCGAGCTGCGCCTTGATGATCTTGTTCGCCGTGCGCGGGAACACGTAGTCGGAGCCGAGCAGGAAGAACTTCTTGCCCCGGTTCTCCAGCAGCCACGTGACCGACGGCACGATTTGCTGGTTCGTCGTCGCGCCGGTATAGAAAATGTTCGGCGANGCTTCCAGACCCTCGTATTGCACGGGGTACCAGAGCAGGCCGTTCAGCTCTTCGAACACCGGCAGCATCGCCTTCCGGCTCGCCGACGTCCAGCCGCCGAACACCGTCGCGACCTTGTCTTCCGAGATCAGCTTGCGCGCCTTCTCGGCGAACGTCGGCCAGTCGGACGCGCCGTCTTCGATGATCGGCACGAGTTTCTTGCCGAGCACGCCTCCCTTCGCGTTGATTTCTTCGATCGCGAGGAGCTCCGCGTCTTTCACGGACACTTCGCTGATCGCCATCGTGCCGCTGAGCGAGTGGAGGATGCCGACCTTGATCTCGCCCGCGTCATCCCCGCCGGACGAACCGCCCGAACCGTCGCCGGACGAGCCGCTCGAACCGCCGCTTGAAGAACCCCCGGAACTGGACGACGAGCTTGTTCCGGATCCCGTGTTGCCGCTGCTTCCGCCTCCGCCGCAGCCTGCCAGAAGCACCGCAACGGCAAGCGCCAGCATCATCGCCGAAAGCCAGATCCTCTTCCGATTTCTCATTCTCCCACTCCCTGAAACGTCAATTTTCCGAACGTTATTGATCTATATTTTTCCAACGTTCGTGATTCAAATTATAGTTGGATCATTTTTACGTGTCAATATAAATAACACGTTTTTTCCGACTCCCGGTTTGTTGGCTATTTTATGTAAGTTTTATTTACTTATGTGCGTGACGTTTTGGGGGCCGCAGCTCCGGGCGGGAATTCGGACGCGGGACGGGCCGGGAGGGTAACGTTCGCGCTTCCGGGCCATATGATGAAATGACTGGAGGGGTGACAAATGCCCACCGTTAACAATATCTTCAACCTGAAAATCTCAAGCGTGTCCCAGAACGGATCGATCAACTTCGGCAACGCGCTTCATCGGGACTTGACGGTCAACCAGAAAATCATCGGCAGCACCGTGCTGATCGGCGACGGCAGCCTGAGTCTCAGCCGCGTGCTGAACAATGTGATTGACCGCGATCTGCAGGATCAAACCAACTGAACGACCGGCAGGTGCTCGGCATGAGAATCACGATCGGCATCATTAAAATCAACGTCATTACGAACGTCGGCTCCCTCAACGTGGGCAAGACGATATTGTGCAATAACCGCTCATTGGTCACGGTGCGGCCGGGTCCGGCGGAGACCGGCGAGACGCCGGCCGCGCAGGATGCAAGCGACGAATCCGCCGGACGGCGGCATGACCCGAAGGCAAGGAGCGATCATTCGCCATGAACGCGATGCCAGACGACAAAATCCGAACATTGGAGATATGCGTCCGGATGCTTGAAGACCAGCTCCGCGGGCTGGAGGAACGGCTCCGGCTGGCCGAGGACGAGCTTCGGGAGCTGAAGGCGGAGGCCGCCAAAGCCAGGCCGATCCATATCGAGGCGATCAATTACAAAGTGCAGGAGCTGGTCGTCAGCGAACTGTCCGGAACGCTGCACGTCGGCCTCACGGCGCTGACCGATTCGAAGGCGCTGGAGAAGATCGCGGGCGGCGGAGAAGCCGTCACGCTGGAGAATCTGACGAACGAAAGCGGGGTGGATGCGGATGGCGGATGAGAACAGAGCGTGCCTGCGGTGCGGGGCCATTTTCAAGGAGGGGAGCAGCTATTGCGCCCGGTGCGGCGCGCCGGTCGTGAACCGCTGCACCGACCCGGGCGATCTGCTGAACGATCCGTGCGGGCATATCTGCGGATTTGCGGACGCATTCTGCTCGAAATGCGGATCGGAGACGACCTTCAAGCGGGCCGGCCTGATCCGTTCGCCCTGGACGGAGAACAAGGTGCTGTACCAGAACAAACTGGACGACATGAAGTGGCTCCTTCATCCGTTCTTCACCGAATGGTAAATCGCTGCGCGGAAGAGGAGGGGATCAGCGATGCGTCCGTCTCCGATCGAGGCCGCCGCCCGGTATGTGGCCGCCGAGCATCCCGGCTGCCTGCTCGCCGTGCTCGGCGGCAGCGCCGGCCGCGGCGAGCACGGCCCGGACTCCGATCTCGATCTCGTCATCGTGGAGCGCGGGGAGAGCGGCCGGTTCCGGAAAGTATCGGCATTCTCGGGGTGGGTCATCGACAGTTTCATCCTGTCCTTATCCGGCTATCGGGAGCTTTTCGACGCGGGATTGCGGGAAGCCAACCCGTCCCTGCAGCGCATGATCGCCGAAGGGACGGTCATCCGCCGCACNGCGCGGGGAATGCGCATCGTGGAGGAAGCCCGCGCGGATCTCGCCTTCGGTCCGCTGCCCTGGTCCTCGGACGAGATCGACGAAGCGCGGAACCGGCTGTCGGAGACGATGGCCGATCTCGCGCGCTCCCCCAGCCGGGAGGAGCGGCTGTTCATCGCGGGCCGCCTCGCGCTGCTCGCGGCCGAATTCCATCTGCGGACGAGCCGCCGCTGGATCGGCGAGGGCAAACATCTGTACCGCAGCCTGCGCGAATGCTCGCCCGAACGGGCCGCCGCGCTCGGCGCCGCTTTGGAAGCGCTGTGCGCGCGCGGCGATCCCTCGCCGCTGCTGGCCGAATGCCGCTCCATTCTCGAGCCGTTCGGCGGCGAGCTGATCGTCGGCTATGAAAGATGACCGGGGACGCATGCCTCCGGGATATCCGCACAATACGGCGGGCGGCCGCACGCATACACTGTTGGTGCATTCCACGATGAAGGAGGTCATCCGATGAGCTACGCTGGTAAGGGTGGATACTGGTACACGTCGGCCGGCGTCATCCTGGTCCTGTTCATTCTGCTGGTCATCGTCTCCCGGTCGTTCCTGTACTAGGGAAGGAACGGAAAACGCGAGGACGGCAGCCCGCCGCTGCCGTCCTCGTTTCCTTTTTTTGCGGGACATGATCGCCGGCGCTTCCACCGCGCCCGCTTTTATCCGTCCACGTAGTGCGGGTAATACGGCTCCCTGGTCTTGGGCAGCCGCAGCTCCAGGATGCCGTCCTTGTACATCGACCGGGCACGCCTCGGGTTCACGGCCCGCGGAAGCGCGATGACCCGCTTCTCCCCGGACGGCTGCTTGATCCGCACCTTGTGGCTGCTGATCGCCACATCCAGCTCGCGCGGGTTCACCCCCTCCGGCACCCGAATGCGCACGATGACGCTTCGATGGGTCTCGAAGATGTCGCAGCTCAACGTGCGGCCGAACATCGAGTTCGGCATCTTCGACTTCAGCTCCCGGTCGATGATCTTGCTGACCGATTGCTGCACGATCTCCGACAGCCGGGACGAATCGGCGAAGCCGGCGCGGGTGAAGTCCTTGGGCAGAAACGGGAATGCCGCGATCATCGACTTCTCGAATTCATCCCACAGTTCCGAAGGCGATGGCTGATCCATGATCCGCGCCCCTCTCTCCCTGTGCCTGCTGGTTCTGCTACAGCATATGTCCGGAGCGCGGCCGGCGAGCCGGTCCGCTCAGGCTTCGGCCGCAATGCGCACGCGGGCGGCTTCCTGGTAGCAGACGCTGATCACCGAGAAATCGCTGCCGGCGTCTTCGTCGCTTCGGCCCGCGACCATGCGGTAGAGCTGGTGGGCCGCGCCGCCGAGGAACATCGGCGTGCCCGTCTCGTCGGCGAGCTGCATGGCGAGTCCGATGTCCTTCAGCATGAGGCGCAGGGCGAAGCCCGGCTCGTACCGGTCCCGCATGAACGTGTTCGGGATCCAGTCTTCGAGCAGCCGGTTGGCTCCCGTGGAAGCCTGGATGATCTCCCGCAGCAGCCGGCTGTCCAGGCCGGCCTTCACGCCCATCGTCATCACCTCCGCGTCGGCCGCCATGATCATCGCCGCGAGCAGGTTGTTGCACAGCTTCGCGACCTGGCCGCTTCCGACGGGGCCGGTGTGGAAGATCCGCCCGCCCACGATCTCCAGCAGCGGAAGATACCGCTCATACACCTCGCGGCCGCCTCCGGCCATGACGGTCAGCGTCCCGTCGGCGGCCCGGGCCGGTCCGCCGCTGACCGGCGCGTCGAGCACGTCGATGCCGCGTTCCGCAAGCCGCTCCGCCGTCCGTCTGATCCCCTGCGGCGACACCGTGCTCATGTTCAGGAACAGGCTGCCCGCGCGCATCGCGCCGGCGAGGCCGCGTTCGAACAAAATTTCATCGATTTGCGGCAGGTTGGGCAGCATCGAGAAGACGACATCCGCCTCCCCGCCGGCCGTCCGGATATCCCCGATTTCCTCCGCGCCTTCCGCAAGCAGCCGCTCGACCGGCTCCCGCCTGCGGTGCGGCAGCACCATGACCCGGTGCCCCGCTCTCAGAAACAGCCGGGCCATCGGCTCTCCCATCATGCCGGTACCCAGCGCCATGATCTTCATGCGACATTCCTCCGTCATGAACGATGCGGCATGCCTCCGTCACGTTCGTCATGCGGCCCGATTACGCAATCGCCGCCCGCCCCAGCAGCGACTCGAGCCCGGCGCACTCGTAGCCGTGGGCGGAGGCCACCGCCGGGTAGATCACCTTGCCCTCCGCCACGTTGATGCCCTTCGCGATCGCCGAATTCTCGAGCGCCGCCTGCTTGTAAGGCTTGGCCGCAAGCTGGAGCCCGAAGGCCGTCGTCACGTTCGACAGGGCGATGGTCGACGTGCGGGCGACGGCGCTGGGCATGTTGGCGACCGCGTAATGGATCACGCCGAACTTCTCGTAGACCGGCTCGTCATGGGTGGTGATCCGGTCGATCGTCTCGATCGAACCGCCCTGGTCCACCGCCACATCGACGATGACCGATCCGGGATTCATCGCCCTGACCATCGTCCGCGCTCACGAGCCGCGGCGCCCGGGCGCCCGGAATCAGCACCGCCCCGATCACGAGATCCGCTTCCGCGACGGCTTCGGCGATATGGTGCGGATGCGCCATCAGCGTCCTGACCCGCCCCTTGAAGAGATCGTCCAGCTCGCGCAGCCGCTGCGGATTGATGTCCAGCACGCAGACCTCGGCGCCGAGGCCGACGGCCATCCGGGCCGCGTTCGTCCCGACCGTTCCGCCGCCGATTATCGTCACCTTGCCCGGCGGCACGCCCGGCACGCCGCCCAGCAGCACGCCCCGGCCGCCGCTGTGCCGTTCCAGGAAGCGGGCCCCGATCTGGATCGACAGTCTCCCGGCNACCTCGCTCATCGGCGTAAGAAGCGGCAGGCTGCCGNCNGCCGTCTGGATCGTCTCGTAGGCGACGCCGACGACTTTGCGCTCCACCATCGCCTTCGTCAGCGCGGGATCGGCGGCCAGGTGCAGATAGGCGAACACGATGAGGCCTTCGCGGAAATACCGGTATTCCTCCGGCACCGGCTCCTTCACCTTCACCACCATGTCCGCCGCCCAGACGTCCTCGGCCGACGGCACGATCACCGCCCCGGCCGCCCGGTAGTCCTCGTCGGCGTATCCGATGGCCGCGCCGCAGCCCGTCTCCACCCTGACCGTATGCCCTTCCTTCACGTAGGACTGAACCGCGGCCGGCGTCATGCCCGCGCGATATTCATGCCTTTTGCGTTCCCTGGGCACGCCTATGATCATGGTCGGTTCACCCCTTCGCGCATAAGCCGCAAGCAGCCTTCGGCTTGTTTGAATTGGTACGGTGAATAAAAAATCATCCCTTTTTTGTCATATAAATCTACAAATGGCGCGCATCGCTTGAACGCTGGAAGGAAAACCAGCGCGGCAAGAGAATTAACCCAAAAAAATCGCACTCGCTTCAGTTCACCATTGCGGGGAGGGAAGATGGCATGAACGCGCCGGTTCGGGTTGGAGAACTGCTGAACCGTCCCTATTTCCGGCGGGCGGAGGTGATCGCGACCCCGAAAGCGCTGGAGCGCACCGTCAGATGGGTCCACATCATCGAGATCACCAATGTCCGGCATCTGCTGGACGGCCATGAGCTCATTCTCACCACGGGGATCGGATGGAAGGACGAGGAGGAGGTCAGCCTCGCCTTCCTGCGCCAGCTCATCGACCTCAACGCGGCCGGTCTGTGCGTGGAGCTGGGAACCTACGCGAAACAGCCGTCCGAACGAATGAAGAAGCTGGCGCTCGAAGCCGACTTTCCGCTCATTTTCTTCCACGAGGAAGTGCGGTACATCGACATCACCCGCGATCTCCACACCTTCTTCATCAACCGGCATCACCAGATGATCGCCAGCCTCGACCAGCTCACCAACCGGTTCAACCATCTGCTGCTCAGCGGCAAGGGTTACACGCCCTTGCTGAAGCTCCTCCAGGAGAAAACGGGAAAACTCGTCGCGTTCCTGCCCGGCGGCGGACCCGCCGTCTTTATTCCGCCCCTGCCGAAACCCGTCCAGACCCGAAAACTGGAGGAATGGCGGCGGCAGAAGGAGAAGAACGTGCGCAACGGCAAGCGTTCGGCCTTCAGGCCCGTCGTCGTCATGAACCAGGCCGCGGCCGAGTTGTGGATTGACGGCGAGGAGGAACTGTCCGAATTCGACCTGCTCGCCCTCGACCGCTGCGCCACCGCCGTCGCCCAGGAAATGATGCGGACGATGTATGTGGAGGAGCGGCGGAAGCACAAGGAGAACGGCTGGATCGAGGAGTGGCTGAGCGGCGGCCTGAAGGACGCCGAGATCGACGAGTATGCCGCGGCGATGGAACCGGAAGTCCGGGACGGCCGGATCGCGGCCTGCGTATTCGAGCTTGACCGGAACACGTTCCGGTCCCCCGAATCGGAGAACGCGCTGCTCCAGCGGATCATCTTCGCCCGCTCCGTGTTCGCGGGCGCCGGATTTACGGCGATTCCGGTGCCGGGCGCAAGGCACCTGATCTTCGTCCTGGCCGGCCTGAAGGACCGCGGCGACTGGACGGAGGCGCTCGCCAAGGCGATCGAGAAGCTCCGGAAGCTCGACAAGCCGGGCGGACCCGCCGTCTTCGCCGGGCTTGCGGGCGTCGGACCGGCCGTGCGGGGCATCCTGCGTCTGCCGGAAAGCTACGAAGGCGCCTGCGCGTGCATCGACATCCAGAAAACCGCGGGTCCCCTGCCCCGCCCGTTCTACACCGAACTGCACGTCTACCGGCTGCTCCCCATGCTGGAGAAGACCGGGCAGCTCAACGCCCTGGTGCGGGACTATCTCGGCCCGATCCTCTCCGACGGCGAAGGAAGCCGGCAATTGCTCAAGACGCTGAAGGTCTATCTCCAATACTCCGGCGCCAAACAGGAAACCGCCAACGCGCTCTACATCGTCCGCCAGACGCTGTACAACCGGCTGGACAAGATCGCGGAGCTGATCGGGGAAGACTTCATGGCGCCGGAGAAGCGGCTGATGATCGAGCTTGCGCTGTTCGCCTACGAATACCGGTACGGACCGATCAACTGACGTCCCCGAGCCGGCCGAACAGAACGGAGCCCAGATATTTGCGGGCGTCCGCGTTGCGGAGCAAAACTTCCGTCTTCTCGCCGCTTCCCGCTTTCACGAACCGCACCCGATCCCCGTCCAGCGTCTCGGCAAATTCCGCCGCTTCGTATCCGCCCGCCAGAAGCTCGTCGATCAATTGCTTCTCCTTCATATATTCATGCCATTCCGACATGACGGCTCCTCCCTTTCGGTCCGATGATCTCAGCTTACGGCGGTCAGTCCCGCGCCTGCGCCCGCCGCGGGCGAACCGCCGAAACGGCCGCGGCGCAAATATTGACCGGCGCCGTACTGCCCGACAAACTGCCGGTCTTTCACGACGAACCGGCCGCGCGACAGCACCGACACGGGTTCGCCCAGCACCTCCATGCCTTCGAAGGCGTTGTAGTCGACGGCCATATGGTGGTTTGCCGCGCTGATCGTCCGCCTGACGTTCGGATCGAACAGCACGAGGTCGGCGTCGCTGCCCGGGGCGATCGTCCCCTTCCTCGGGAACAGGCCGAACAGCTTCGCGGCCTGCGTCGAGACGAGATCGACGAACCGGTTCAGAGTGATGCGCCCTTTGGCCACGCCTTCCGAATAGAGAATCGAGAACCGGTCCTCGATGGTCGGGCCGCCGTTCGGGATCTTCGAGAAATCGCCCCGCCCGAGCTCCTTCTGTCCCTTGAAATCGAACGAGCACATATCCGAGCCGACCGCCTGGAGCTGCCCGCTCTTCAGCGCGTTCCAGAGCGCCTCCTGGTGGTCCTTCGTGCGCAGCGGCGGCGACCAGACATATTTCGCCCCTTCGAAATCCGGCTTCTCCAGATACGACTCATCGAGCACCAGATATTGCGGGCACGTCTCTCCGAACACCCGGAGGCCCTTGCCGCGCGCTTCGGCGATGCGGGCCACGGCCTCGGCGCAGGTGACGTGGACGACGTAGAGCTGGGAATCGGCCAGCGCCGTCAGCGCGGCGGCGCGTCCCGTCGCCTCTCCTTCCAGCTCCGGCGGGCGGGTGCGGGCGTGGTAGATCGGGTCCGTGTTCCCCGCCGCCAGCGCCTGCCTGACCAGATCGTCGATCACATCCCCGTTCTCGGCGTGGACCATGACGAGAGCGCCGAGCTTCCGGGCGGCGGCGAGCGTCTGGTACAGGGTGCCGTCGTCCACCTGGAAGACGTTCTTGTACGCCATGAAAATCTTGAACGACGTGATCCCCTCTTCGTCCATGATCACGGGGAGCTCCGCCAGCACGTCCTCATTGATCTCCGGAATCATCAGATGGAACCCGTAGTCGATGACGGCCTTGTCCCGGGCCTTGGCGTGCCATTCCGCGACGCCCTCCCGGAGCGGCCTGCCCTTCTTCGTCAGGCAGAAGTCGATGATCGTCGTCGTGCCGCCGAAGGCCGCCGCCATCGTCCCGCTCGCGAAATCGTCCTTCGTCACCGTGCCCCCGAACGGCATATCGAGATGCGTATGGGGATCGATCCCGCCGGGAAGCACGTACAGCCCTTCCGCGTCAATGACCTCGGCGTCGGGAGCGGACAGATGCTCCCCGATCGCCGCGATTCGCTCCCCTTCGATCAGAATGTCGCCCTTGTACACGTCGGCGGCCGTTGCGATCGTGCCGCCCTTGATCAGCTTCTGCACGGCTATACCGCCTCCTTGTCAGCCGTTTCGCAGCTGGCCGGCGCCGCCGGCGACAGCCGGTCCAGCGTCCGCTTGCGCTGGTTCCATGTCATGGGCGGAGCGTCGGAAGGCACCTCCGCCATCGTGATGGCCCCCTCCACCGGGCAGACGATGGAACAGAGATTGCAGCCCACGCAGTCTTCTTCCCGCACCTTCAGGTACGGCAGGCCCGCCTCGTCCGTCAGCATCTCGATGCATTGATGGGAAGCGTCCTCGCAGGCGATGTGGCATTTGTTGCAGTTGATGCAGACCTCCCGGTTGATGCGCGCGACAATCTTGTAGTTCAGGTCCAGATCGCCCCAGTTGCTGTACCGCTCCACCGTTCGGCCGACCAGATCCATGACGCTCGCGATGCCCTTTTCATCCAGATAGCTTGAAAGGCCGTCGATCATATCCTCCACGATGCGGAACCCGTGATGCATGACCGCGGTGCACACCTGGACGCTGGTCGCCCCCATCAGGATGAACTCGGCGGCGTCCCGCCAGTTGGAGATGCCCCCGATCCCCGAAATCGGGATGTTCACTTCGGGATGGCGCGCGCATTCCGCCACCATGTTCAGGGCGATCGGCTTGACCGCGGGGCCGCAGTAACCGCCGTGGGTGCCCTTGCCCGCCACATGGGGGATCGTGTTCCAGGTGTCGAGGTCGACGCCCATCAGGCTGTTGATCGTGTTGATCAGCGAGATGGCGTCCGCGCCTCCCCGGGCGGCGGCGGCCGCGATCGCGGTGATGTCCGTGATGTTCGGGGTCAGCTTGACGATGACGGGCGTCTCGGCGACCTCCTTCACCCAGTACGTCTGCTTCTCCACGAGCGAAGGCACCTGCCCGGACGCCGAACCCATGCCGCGCTCCGCCATGCCGTGGGGGCAGCCGAAGTTCAATTCCAGCCCGTCGACGCCGACCGCCTCCACCCGCTTCACGATCTCGTGCCACGCCTCCCGCTTCGGCTCCACCATGAGCGAGACGATCAGCGCGCGGTCGGGGAAACGTTTCTTCGTCTCGTAAATCTCCTTGAGGTTCACATCCACCGGACGGTCCGAGATCAGCTCGATGTTGTTGAATCCGGCGACGCGCTGGCCGGCGAAGGTCAGGCCGGCGAAGCGGGAGGTGGTGTTGATGACCGGGTTGCCCAGCGTCTTCCACACCGCGCCGCCCCACCCGGCTTCGAACGCCCGCTGCACCTGGTAGCCCGTGTTGGTCGGCGGCGCCGAGGCGAGCCAGAACGGATTGGGCGACCTGATGCCCGCGAAATTGATGCTGAGATCTGCCATTCGTCCTTCACCTCCCTTGTCACGCCGATTCCGCGGCCGCCTGCTGAAGCGCGCGGTGGATGGCGTATGCGGCCCGCTTGCCCTGTTCCGCCGCGCTGACGACCGTCGCCTCGCCCTGCCCCTGGCCGAAGACGATGTCCCCGGCGGCATAGATCTTCGGATGGGATGTGCGGAACGTCTCCGGATCGACGGTGACCACGCCCCGCTCGTGGGCGATGCCCAGCGCTTCGATGAGCGGCAGATGGCGCGTCTGGCCGATCGCCTTGATGACGATGTCCACCTGCATGCGGAATTCGGAACCTTCGATCGGCACGGGGACCGGCCGTCCGTCCTTGCCGGCCTCCGCAAGCCGCATGCGGACGCATTCGAGATGGGTGACCCTGCCGCTCGCATCGCCGATGATCCGCTTCGGGGCGGTCAGCCAGCGGAACTCGACGCCTTCCTCCTTCGCGAACCGGTATTCGAAGGCGTAAGCGGTCATCTCGTTCTCCGTCCGGCGGTAGACGATCTTGACGTTCGCCGCGCCCAGCCGGGTCGAGCAGGTTGCGGCGTCGATCGCCGTGTTGCCCGCGCCGATGACCGCGACCCGCGCGCCCTTGAAGCCCGCCGGCGCCGAGCCGGTCTTGATCGCCTCGATGAGCTCGATCGCGTCATGGACGCCTTCCAGCTCTTCGCCCTCGATGCCGAGCATCGGCACCTTCCCCATGCCGGCGGCCAGCACGACGGCGTCGTAGTCCCGGACCAGCCGGTCGGCGGGAATGTCCGTTCCGACCCGGACGCCGGTGCGGATCTCCACGCCCATGTCGCGGATCTGCCCGACCTCCCATTCCGGCACCTCCTGCGGCAGCCGGAACGAGACGATGCCGTAAGCGGAGAGGCCTCCGGCCTTCTCCTTCGCTTCGAACACGGTGACGGCGTAGCCGAGCCGGGCCAGCTCCCGGGCGGCGGACAGCCCCGCGGGCCCGCTGCCGATGACCGCCACCCTCCGGCCGTTCGCGGGCCCCGGTTTCACCACGAGTCCGCCGCGCTTTGCGGCCGCGTCCGTCGCGTACCGCTGCAGCAGTCCGATGGCGATCGGCCGGGACGCCTTGTTCAGAACGCAGGCGCCCTCGCACAGCTCCTCCGTCGGGCAGACGCGGGCGCAGGTCGCCCCGACCGGATTGGCCTCCATGATCACCCGGGCCGCGCCCGCGAGATTCCCGGTGGCGATTCTGCGGATGAATCCGGGAATGTCGATGCCGGTCGGACATGCCTTGACGCAGGGCGCGTCATAGCAGTAGAGGCAGCGGTTCGACTCCTCCAGCGCTTCCTTCGGCTTCAAGCCGGGATGGATCTCGGCGAAGCCCATTAGCGGTTGCTCGTTCATGCCCAGCCCTCCTGTTCCTCGGTTGTCGATGCCGTTCAGATCGCGATCAAGCCCTGATACGTCTCGGGGCGCCGGTCGCGGTAGAACTGCCAGGCTTCGCGCACTTCGCGGATGAGCTTCCGGCTCATCTCGCCGATCACCACTTCGTCCTTGTCGCGGCTGCCCATGGCGACGAAATTGCCGCGCGGGTCGACCAGATAGGACTGCCCGTAGAATTCGCCCATGTTCCACGGCGCTTCCCGTCCCACCCGGTTGATCGCGCCCACGTAATAGCCGTTGGCGACGGCGTGGGCGGGCTGTTCGAGCTTCCACAGATATTCGGAGACGCCGGCCGTCGTGGCGGAAGGGTTGATGACGATTTCCGCGCCGCCCAATCCGAGCAGCCGCGCGCCCTCGGGAAAATGCCGGTCATAGCAGATGTAGACGCCGACCTTCGCGAAGGCGGTGTCGAAGACGGGATAGCCGAGGTTGCCCGGCTTGAAATAATATTTCTCCCAGAAGCCGCAGCCGCCGCTTCCCGCCCCCACATGGGGAATGTGATGCTTGCGGTATTTGCCGAGAATCGTGCCGTCCGCGTCGATCACGACCGCCGTATTATAATAGGTTGCTATCCCTTCGCGCTCATAGATCGGCAGCACCAGCACGACGCCCAGCTCCTTCACGAGATCCTGAAACAGCCGGACGGTCGGCCCGTTCGGCACCTCCTCCGCGGCCTCGTACCATTTCGGCGTCTGCTCCGCGCAGAAGTAAGGCCCGAAGAACAGCTCCTGGAACGAGACGATCTGCGCGCCCCGCTCCTTCGCTTCCCTGAGAAGCCGGATATGCTTCTCGATCGCCGCTTTCTTGTGAACTTCCACCGGCTCTTCGCCGCTGACGTCATGGGACGCCTGGATCAAGCCGATCGTGACCGTGTCCACTTCTCGCACCTCCTTCATGTTCCCGGTTCGCTCGCGGCCGGAACCGGCTATTCGCCGGCCCGGGCCATGTCGACCGCCGTCCTGTACAGCAGTTCCGCGCCCAGGGCGATGTCGTCGATCGCGGCGAACTCCTTCGGATTGTGGCTGATGCCTTCCCGGCACCGGACGAAAATCATGCCGTAATCGCAGGCGTAGGACATCTCGAGCGCGTCATGGAACGGTCCGCTCATCAGCTCGGGCGGTTCAAGACCGATCTCCCGCGCGCATCTCCGCATCGCGTCCTTGATCCATTCCGCGCAATAGCGCGGCGGGCTGTTCGTGTCCTCGCGCACCTGAACCTCAAGGCCGTATTCCTCCGCGGTCCGACGGATCGTCTCCATCAGCTCGGACTCCAGCCGATCGCGCCGCTCCTGGTCGATATCGCGCAGATCGACGGTGAACTCGACCTTCTCGGGGATGATGTTGCGCGAATCCGGGAACACCTTCAGGGATCCGACCGTGCCCACGGTCGGGGCGTCCGGATTCCGGGACGCGATCTCCCGCAGCGCGAGGATGATCCGGGCCGCGCCGACGAGGGCGTCCTTCCGCATCCGCATCGGCACGGAACCCGCGTGTCCGGCGGCGCCGGTCAGCGTCACCGTAAGCCACAGCGGGCCGGCGATGCCCGTGACGATGCCGACCGGCTGGCCCAGCGCCTCCAGCACGGGCCCCTGTTCGATGTGCAGCTCCAGATACGCGCCGATCGAACCCGGCTTGTAGACCGAATCTTCGAACCGCTCCGGATCGCAGCCGAATTCGATCAGCGCCTGCCGGCGGGTGACGCCGTTCTTGTCCGTCCGCTCGAGTTCGCCTTCTTCCAGCCGGCCGAGGATGCCCCGGACGCCGAACAGCCCTTTGTTGAAGCGGCAGCCCTCCTCGTCGCAGAAGGCGACGACCTCGATCGGCATTTCCGGCCTGAGCCCCCGCTCCCGCATCGTCTGCGCCGCCTCCAGCGCGCCCAGCACGCCGACGGTGCCGTCCGAACCGGCCGCCGTAGGGCGTGGGAGTCGATATGCGAGCCCAGCATCAATACGGGCGCGTCCGGATTCCTGCCTTCCATGCGGCCGATCAGGTTGCCGAAGTTGTCGATCCGGGCCGCAAGGCCCGCTTCCTCGAACCACGATTTGACGAGCAGGACCGCCTGCCGGTCCTCCTTCGACAGCGCGAGCCGGCATACGCCGGTCTCGCCCAGTTTGCCGATTTGCGCCAGACGCTCCAGTCTGTCCTGCAGGCGGGCCTTGTTGATCGTCAGCTCCATGAATCTGCGCTCCTCCCTTCGCTGTGCGGCCATTACCGGCCCGGACAGCCGGCCGGGGAAAGCCGGATTTCGCTTCAATCCGCCCTCGCGCGGCCGGCGGCTTGATCCGGCGCGGGCTGAACGGCCGCCTATTCGGACTTTGCCACCGGGGGCTTCCCGCCGTCAAGCGGAAGCGCGCCCAGCGCGATTTCGAGGACGCCCGCGGCCCAGTCGATCTCCTCCTTCGTCGCGACGAACGGCGGCGCCAGCGTCAGGACGTTGGCGCAGCCGGGGACGGTGTCCCCGTTCTTGCCGATGAGCAGTCCGCGCTGCTTGCAGGCTTCAATGACCTTCGCGACCATCGCGGGCGGCGCCGGACGCTTCGTCTCCTTGTCCTCGACCAGCTCGATCCCGGCGGCGAAGCCGAAGGTGCGGATGTCGCCCACATTCGGGTGGTGGGCGAGCCCGCGAAGCCGCGCCTTCAGATGCCGGCCGAGCTCATCCGCGGCTTCGATCAGCCGCTCGCGCTCCATGATCTCGAGGTTGACGCCGGCGACGGCGCAGGAGACGGGATTGCCGCCGAACGTGTTCACATGCCGGAAATGCTCCTTGCCGCCCTGTCCCCGGAACGTCTCGTAGATGTCGGCGCGGAACGCGGTGGCCGACAGCGGGCTGTAGGCGCTCGTCAGCCCTTTGGCCATCGTGACGATGTCGGGTTTCACGCCGAAGTTCTGATGCCCGAACTTGCGCCCGGAACGACCGAACCCGCAGATCACCTCGTCCACGATCAGCAGCACGCCGTGCTTCTCGCAGATCTCCTTCACCCGCTTCAGGTAATCGGGCGGCGGCACGATCATGCCTCCGCCCGTGATGACGGGCTCCAGGATGACGCCGGCCACCGTCTCGGGCCCTTCCCATTGGATGACCTGATCGTAGATTTCGGCGCATTCCATCCGGCAGCTCCCCGCGGCCTGCCCGAAGGGACAACGGTAGCAGTAGGGCGGGGGGACATGCAGGAAGCCGGCGCCGAGGGGCTCGTATTTCAGCTTCCGCTGCGCCTGGCCCGTCGCTGCCAGCGCCCCCATGGAGTTGCCGTGGTAGGCCCGGTGCCGGGCGATGAATTTGTACCGTCCCGGCTCGCCGTTCTGGACGAAGTATTGCCTGGCCACCTTGAACGCCACTTCGTTGGCGTCCGATCCGGAGTTGGAGAAGAAGACGCGGTAATCGCCTTCCAGCCACTCGCTGATCTTCGCGGCGAGCTCGATGGCCGGAACATGGCTCTGGGTCAGCGGGACGTAAGCCAGTTCCTCCATCTGCTTCGCGGCCGCTTCCGCCACTTCTTTGCGCCCGTGGCCGATGTTGACGCACCAGAGCCCCGACATCGCGTCGAAATAGCGGTTCCCGTCAATGTCCGTCAGCCAGCACCCTTCCCCCGAGACGAAGATCATCGGATCGTCGTTGTGCGGGGAAATATGGTGCCACAAATGTTTGCGATCCATTTCCAGCAGCCGCTCCTTGGCCGCTCGCGGCATGACCGTTCCGGTTTCGCCCATCCGTCAACCCTCCCAAATCAGTTGCCGCCGACGTCAGCCTCCGCCGGGCATTCGCAGCCCCGGCGTTTCGCCGCTATGTTATTTCGCCATTTCGAGGATTTCCTTCGTATACGCCTTGGCCGGATCGACGGGCTGCGAGATGACGCCGAACTGCAGGGCGATGTCGGCCGTCTGCTTGAACTTGGCGTCGTCGATTTCGCCGATCCGCCCGGCGTCGAAGCCTTCCGGTATGACGAGCTTCGCCACTTCCTTCATCATGTTCACCTGGTGCTCCCGCGTGGTGCTTCCCTCTTCCACGGCCTTCATGACGATGTCGACGGCTTCCTCGGGATTGGCGATCGCATCCTTCCAGCCCTTGATCGACGCCCGCACGAATTTGGCGGCCGTTTCCTTGTTCTCTTCAAGCCATTCCACGTTCGCGAACAGATTGTCCTCGAGCATGGCCACGCCTTCCGCGTTCATGTCGATGATCGAGAGCTCCTCGGCGGGAACGCCCGAATCCAGCACCACCAGGTACTCGTTGTAGGTCATCGCCGAAGCGGCGTCCAGCTCGCCCGACAGGAACTGGTCCATCGTGAACCCCTGCTTGATGAATTCCAGATCCCGCTGCGGATCCAGCCCGTACTTGTCGAACAGCGCCAGCACCTCGAATTCGTTGCCGCCCATCCAGTTGCCGACCTTCTTGCCCTTCAGGTCCGCGCCGGTCGTGATGCCCGATTCCTTCTTCGAGACGAGCACCAATCCGCTGTTCTGATAGATCTGGGCGATCTCGATCAGCGGCAGCCCCTGCTCCTGGTGGGCGAGCAGGCTCGCGACCCAGTCGATGCCGATCTGCGCCGCGCCGATGGCGACCTGCTGTTCCGGCACGATGTCCGGACCGCCCGACAGAATGTCCACGTCCAGCCCCTCTTCCGCGTAATACCCCTTCTCCTTGGCGACGAAATAGCCGGCGAACTGGGCCTGGGGCACCCATTTGAGCTGCAGCTTGATCTTGACCGGTTCCGCCGCGGGTTCGGACGATCCGCCGGATCCGCCCGACGACGACCCGGCGGAAGACCCGGACGAACCGGACGACGCCTGGGACGATGACGAGGAACCCGCATGGTTCGACTTCCCCGAACCGCATCCGGCGGCGGCCGTCATGGCTGCAAGCATCAGCACCAACAACCAGAGCAGCTTCTTTCTCATCAGCAGCATGGTTCTTCCCCTCTTCTCCATGAATTTGGCACACATCCCGCACCATGATGTCCCGTGTTATGTCATCAGCCCGGCGGCGCTCTCTATGTAAAGCTCCGTCCTGGCCGGATGTGTCTGGGCGATCGGCCGGCCCTTCCATACGACATGCCGGGTGACGGGCATCCGCCGCATCAGATCCCAGGGATCGGCGCCGTCCGCGACGATGAAGCTGGCCGGCCGCCCCTCCGCGATGCCGTATCCGTCGCCGAGCGCGAGCGTCCGGGCGCCGTTCTCCGTCACCATCCGCAAGCCGTGCGGGATCTCGCCCCTTGCGGTCATGTGGCCGACATGCAGCGCCATGTTGGCGACATGCAGCATGTTGCCGGTGCCGAAAGGATACCACGGATCGGAGATGCAGTCGGTGCCCAGGCTGACGTTCACGCCCGCTTCCAGCAGCTCCTTGATCCGGGTCATGCCGCGCCGCTTCGGATAGGCGTCGAAGCGGCCCTGCAGATGGACGTTCACCAGCGGATTGGCCACGATGTTGATGCCCGACGCCTGCAGCAGACGCATCAGCTTCGCGGCGTAGGCGTTGTCGTAGGAATGCATCGCCGTCGTATGGCTGGCGGTTACGCGGTCCCGCAGCCCCGTCCGCAGCGCCAGGGCGGCCAGCGTCTCGACGAACCGGGACTGGCCGTCGTCGATCTCGTCGCAGTGGACGTCGACCGGCTTGTCGTACTTCTCCGCCAGGCGAACCGCGATATGAAGCGATTCGATGCCGTCTTCCCGGGTCCACTCGTAATGGGGGATCGCGCCGACGGCGTCCGCTCCCCGCTTCATCGCCTCCTCCAGCAACCCTTCGCCGTTCGGGAAGGACAGAATGCCCTGCTGGGGAAAAGCGACCACCTGGACGTTCACCCAGGCGCTCGCCTCGTCCCGAAGTTCCAGCAGCGCGTCGAGCGCCGTCAGCTTCGGATCGGAGACGTCCGCGTGCGTCCGGACGTGAAGCACGCCCTGGGCGGCCAGGCTTCTCAGGACGGAGAGCGCGCGCTCCTTCACATCCGCCTTCGTCAGATAGCGCTGGCGCTCCGCCCAGATCCGGATCCCCTCGAACAGCGTGCCGCTCTCGTTCCACCTCGGATCGCCGGCGGTCAGCACGGATTCCAGATGGATATGGGACTCCACATACGGCGGG
>Ga0065723_100622_pt1 | contig 18968 bp, 17 predicted proteins | sample TheenrcuSG05Z960_FD_59110 | JGI IMG/M metagenome (GOLD analysis project Ga0065723, IMG submission 59110) | Thermophilic enrichment culture from UC Davis - Sample SG0.5Z960 | ecosystem: Engineered > Solid waste > Grass > Composting > Bioreactor | place: USA: University of California, Davis
TAGGCGCTCGCCAGCCCCCATTCCGGACTTTCACCGTAGAGATGACGCCCATGCTGGGCGTACCAAAAAAGTCCGCCGGAACCCGAAGTTCCGGCGGTGTTGCACGGTCCGTATTCGAAGCGGTGCGTCTTGCGTTACAGATCCAACAGCCTCAGTTTGCGCGCCTGGATGATCGCCTGGGTGCGGCGGTTGACGTTCAATTTGTTGAAGATGTTGTTCGTATGCACCTTGACCGTCCCCGGCGTCACCCCGAGGCGCATGGCGATTTCCTTGTTCGTGAGCCCCTGGGAAATGAGCTGCAGCACTTCATATTCACGGTCCGTCAGCGGCACGATCGGGCCGGCTTCCGCTTCGTCCGCATCTTCTTCGGCTCGCGGCGACGGTTCCCGCATCGCTTCCGACAAACGGGTGTAAAACAGCATTTGCGCTGCCAGTACCGTCAGCGCGTCCAGCTGGCGACCATCTGGCGGAAATGAAGCCGTCGGCTCGAGATACAGAATGCCCGCCGGCTCGTCCTGCAGCCGGATGGGAAGGCAGCAGACCGCCGGGCTTCTGGCGGAAGCGACGTACGGGTCGTACCGGAACAGTTCGTCCGCCCGGATGTCCTTGACCTGCACCGGCGTGCTGACCCGCATGGCATACTGGACCAGCGTCCGCGGGGCGGCGGATTCGACGGGGGCCGCTTTTCCGCGCCGGCCGTCGCGGGGTTTCATACCGATCCATTGCCGCTCCACCCGCAGTCCCTCGTCCCCCGCCGCGATCAGGCATCCGTAGACCGCCCGGGACAGCGTCATCAGACGGCGAAACAGAAGGGTTCTCGTCTGTTCGAACCCGGGATCCTTCGGATATTGCAGCGATTCCTTGAGCGCCGAGAGCCATTGGTCGTCGTCGGAAGGTTCGGCGGGCTGCGGAACCGGCTCATCCGGTGACGCGGCCGCGGGAGCTTCCCGTTCCTGCGGCGGCACGACACGAGGGCCGTACTGTCCGATGAGTTCAGCGCATTTCGCTTCCGCGCCCCACCGTGCGTAGGCCTCATAGGCTTCCTGCAAATATCCCTCGGCAACCCGCCTCCGGCCGCGGCTTTCGTGATGGACCGCGGAACGCTCGCACGCCACGGCCCAGACCTGCCAGTCCCGCCGTTTGCGCGCCAGGCTGATCGCCTCGTCGTAAAGGCGGATGGCGGCAGCGTCCGTGTTGTTGCCTGTCTGCGTTTCCGCCCGGATGAGCAGAAGCGCATGACCGAAGCGTTCCGGCGACATGCGGGACCAGCGCGCGAACTGAAGGCGCCTTGCGCGCAGCCGGCGCCGCTCTCCGGCGCTGAGCGGCCGACGGCGTGCCGCGGCGGCGAGGGCCATCGTTTCGTAGAAATGAAGGATGAACTTGTGCGGGGATTGCACGGCCGATTGCTCGTAGGGGACGGCCAGCCGGGCGCACCGGATCGCCTCTTCCACGTCGCCGAACAAATAATGCGCCTGCGTTTTATAGGTATAAATTTGATAGAGCGTCACGGCACCGCTTTCAAGCCGGCGAATGTCGCCCAGCGACCGCTCCTCGTCCCCGTGTTCCCCTTCCAGGATGAACGCGCGGCAGCCCGGCGTCTGCAGCTGTTTGCAGAGCTCCATGTAGAGGGCAATGTTGGTATAGACGAGTTCTTCGTTCGTCAGCTCGCTGATTTGCAGGCTCCGCCGCAGCACGCGATCGAATTCGGGGAGCGGAAAGGTGCCGTACGATAAGTTGATCAGCCCGCCCAGCGCGTAGCTTCCGAACACGTAATCGCCGGACTCCACGCAGATTTTGGACGCTTCCCACAGCTGTCTTGCCGCCGCTTCGTCCTTCGTCATCCATTGGGAGACGACCGCGTGAAACAGCACCCAGGTTTTCGACAGCAGCAAGGCGTCTCCCGACCGCTCGGCGAGCTCGACGGCCAATCGGCCGACGCGGTATCCGTCGGCAAAATCGCCGAACTTCGTCGTCAGCACCATGCCGAAGGCGGTGTAGACGGCGGGAGCTCCCGCCGGCGTCCCGTGCCGGAAGAAATAGCGGATCAGCTGCGACGACAGGACGGCCAGCACGCCGCGGTTTGAGAAAAACGTCGGGCCGATGAGGGAAGCGAACAGCTCCACCAGTCTGTCCGCGTGCGGACCCGGGTGCGGGGAAATTTCACGGAACCGGTCCTCATGCCGCAGGAAAAGCCGTTTCGCGCGCGTCACTTCCCACCGAATCGTCCAGGAGGACGGCGAGGCGGAGACACGGATGCCCGCCTCGCGGATCGTTGCCAGCCCCCATTCGATCGCTTTTGCGTATTGCCCCGTATTGCTGTATTGGTCGATTTTCACCTTTACGACCCGAGCCCGCTGGTCCCAGTCGACGGCTCGGGCGAGCGCATCGTCGAGCATCGCCTCCGCCCGCTCGTAATTCGCGCACAGGTACTCGCATTCGCAGCAGGCCAGCAGCGTGCCGAACGCGAACGACTGCCGTTCTTTCCAGTAACGGGCGGGCATGCGGTCGAGGGCATGGCGAAAATGCCGCAGGGCCGTCGCGTAATCGGACGATTTCATGGCCAGCCGGCCGGCTTCTTCGTTGAGGCGGATGCCGATTTCCGTCAGGCTCTCGTCAGCCAGTTCCCCGGCCGCGTTCAGGTGGTTGGCGATCGCGAACGGATCGTCCTCCGTCGCGCCCGATTCCCTTTCCCGCAGCAGATGGGTTCCGGCCGCCAGATGGATCCGCCTGCGCTCCTCTTCGTCCAGCAGCGAATAGGCCGCCTGGAGAATGCGGTTGTGGGTAAACGCGTACCGCGCGGGTCTCTGGCGCGTCTCCCCCGCGTCGCGGACGGCCAAGAGTCCCGAGCGCACGGCGTGCTTGAAATGCGCGGCGACTTCCCGCTCGTCCATGCGGGCGATGACGCCGACCAGCCGCGCCGAGAACATCCCTCCCAGCGTGGAAGCGTAAGCCAGCAGCGTGCTGGCCGCGCCGGGCAGCTTGTTGATACGGCCGATGAGATAATCGACATGGCCGTCGATGCCCGGCAGTTCGGCCAATTTCTCCTCGTCCCATCTCCAGCGCCGGGCAGATTCGTCCGGATGGATGACGCCTTCATCCAGGGCCGATTGCAGCAAATGCTTGAGATACAGCGGATTGCCGACGGATTTGACATACAGGGCGTGGGCCAGCGGATAACAGGCGTCGGAAGACATGCGCAGCGCGTCGGCGACCATCCGCTGAACATCGTTCATGCCCAGGTGGTCGAGCCGGATGCTGCGCACCGAAAACCCGGCCGTCTCGCCGGATGTCCATTTCTCCCGAATGTCCGCATGGTCCGTCCACTCGCCGTCCCGGTACGCGCCGATGATGCAGATGTGCTGGTTTTCCGGATCTTCGGCCAGGGAATGCATCAGCTCCAGGGAAGCGCGATCCGCCCACTGGAGATCGTCCAGAAACAGCACCAGCGGACGCCGGGAACCGGCGAAGGTCTGCGCGAACCGGCGGCATACCCATTCGAAACGGTTTTGGTTCTCCTTGGGGGGAAGAGGCGGTGCCGGCTGCAGGTCGTCAAAAAGCAGTCTAAGTTCCGGAATTTCCTCGGCCATGACGGAAATGTTGGCGCCGGCCGCTTCCGCGAACCGGACTTTCCACCGGTTCAGCGCCTCTTCCGGTTCGGTCAGCAGCCGGCGTACGAGAAACCGGAAGCACTGAATCCAGATGCCGTAAGGCTTGCTCCGGTTGTAGGGATCGAATTTGCCCCAGGCAAAATAGCTCCTGTTCCAGACGACCGGACGGAACGCTTCAAGCACCAGGGCGGATTTCCCGATGCCGGCGGATCCCGAAAGCAGCACCAGCTCGGTCGAGCCCAGCGACGCCCAGCGGAAGGCTTCCTTCAGTTCGGCCAGCGGCCTCGCGCGCCCGTAAATGGCGCCCGGGATGCCAAAGGGTTCCGTGGGAGACGTTTTGTTTTTGGAAATGGGAATCAACTCCCGGGCTGACTGGCAGTAATGTCAGTTGTTATTTTACCGGATTAGCGAAGAACTTGTCGAAAAACGGTTGTCCGGACAGTGTGTCCGAAGCGGTTTTGATCCGGGTATAATCGAAATATCGGACATTTGGAAAACCTTTCGGGAATGTTCGGGGTGAAACGCTTGGCGGAAACCTGGGATGTCATCGTCATCGGCGGCGGGCCGGCGGGCCTCATGGCGGCGATCGCGGCGAGGGAAGGCGGCGCGCGCACGCTGCTCGTGGACAAGGGAGACCGGCTGGGGCGCAAGTTGGGCATCTCCGGAGGCGGTCGCTGCAACGTGACCAACAACAAGGACACGGCGGAGCTCATCCGGTATTTTCCCGGCAACGGCCGCTTTCTGCACAGCGCGCTGTCGCGCTTCGGCAGCCGGGAGATCATCGCGTTTTTCGAATCCCTCGGGATTCGGCTGAAAGAAGAAGACGAAGGCCGCATGTTTCCCGCCACGGACAAGGCGAAGACGGTGGTGGACGCGCTGGTGAACCGGGTACGAAGCCTCGGGGTCGCCATCCGGGTGAACGAGCCGGTAGAACGCGTCCTGTTCGCGGACGGCCGGGTGGCGGGCGTGCGGCTGCGCAGCGGAGGGGAGATCGCGGCGCGCTGCGTCATCGTGGCCACCGGCGGCAAGTCCGTTCCCCACACCGGCTCCACCGGCGACGGCTACGCATGGGCGCGGGAGGCCGACCACACCATCACCCGGCTATACCCGACGGAGGTACCGATCACCTCGGACGATCCGTGGATTGTGAATCGCCAGGTCCAGGGGCTGTNCCTGCGCGGCGTGCGTCTGACGGTGGAGGACGGGCGGGGCAAGAAACTCGTCGAACATCACGGCGACATGATTTTCACCCACTTCGGCCTGTCCGGACCGGCGGCGCTGCGCTGCAGCCAGTTCGTCGTGCGCGCCCTGATGGACGATCGCGGCCCTGTGACGGTGCGCATCGACCTTGCGCCGGAGCGGAGCTTGGATGAACTGGCTGCCGCGTGGCTGGCGGAAAGCCACGCCGAGCCGCGCAAGGCGGTAAAGACGCTGCTTCGCCGGCATCTGCCGGACCGCCTCGTGCCGATCCTGCTGGACCGGGCCGGCCTGGACGGGGAGGCGCAGGCGGGAAATGTGTCCCGCGGCGGTTGGCTCACTCTGGCCGAACACTGCAAGCGGCTTAACGTCTCCGCCACCGGCACGCTGTCTTTGGAAGAAGCCTTCATCACCGGCGGCGGCGTGAGCGTGAAAGAAGTGAACCCCCGCACCATGGAATCGAAGCTGATGCGGGGGCTCTACTTCTGCGGCGAAATTCTGGACGTGCACGGCTACACCGGCGGCTACAACATCACCGCCGCCTTCTCCACCGGCCGCGCGGCCGGAGAAGCGGCGGCGAAGGCAGCCCTTGAAGAACTTACTTGACATTTCCCTACATCATGATATAGTTGAAATCGGACCATATAGTCAATGTTGAGTATACAATATTGGTGGTGTAGATTCGGATGACGCGTTTGATGGTGCTCGGGCTTTTGACGCACAAGCCAATGTCCGGTTATGAGATCCAGCAGGTTTTGCAGATGACCCAGTCCGACAAGTGGGCCGGCATTCTGCCGGGTTCCATCTACCACGCGCTCAAGAAGATGGAAGGAGAAGGCCTCGTCCGGCTGGAATCCGTGGAGCATACGGGTAACCGCGCGAAGGCGATCTACCGGATTACGGACCGGGGGCAGGAGGAATTTCGGAAATTGTTGACGGAAGCGCTGAAGCAGTCTTCCGTGGCCTTTCCGACCGCCCTGTACACCGCGGTGTCCTTTCTGGAGGCGTTGCCGGCGGAGGTCGCCATCGCCGCGCTGGAAGAGCAGAAACGGCGGATCGAATCGGAATATGAAGCCATGAAAGCCGGCGAGCGGGAAAAGGAGAAGTACGGCCCCGTCCCTCCGCACGTGCGGCTCGTCTTTCGGAACATGTTCGAACAGTTCGAGTTGCAGCTTAAGCTGCTGAACGAATTGCAAGCCGTACTCGCTGAGAATCCGCCCAAACCGCAGACCTGGAGGTTGGAATCATGAATCGGGTGTTGCTTCGGGCAACCGGATTGGTAAAAAAATACGGGTCCAAATCCGTTGTGAACGGCATCGACCTGGAAGTCCGGGAGAAGGAAGTGGTGGCCGTCATCGGGCCGAACGGAGCGGGGAAATCGACCACGCTCGACCTGATCTTGGGCCTCAAACGGCAAGACGCGGGAAGCGTCACCTTCTGGCGTGACGATTACAAGGCAGACGTAGGGGTGCAGCTCCAATCGACGCCCTTTTTCCCGGGTCTGAGCGCATTGGACAATTTGAAACTTTTCGCCGCTTTCCACAAGCGGAAGTTGTCCATGGAGGACGGACTGCGGTCCTGGAGCTTTGCGGCCTGCGGGATGCCGCCCGGACGGAGGCTTCCCGGCTGTCCGGCGGCCAGCAGAAGCGGCTGGCGATCGCCGTTGCGCTGGTGCATGACCCGAAACTGGTGTTTCTGGACGAACCGACGGCGGCCCTCGACCCTCGGGCGAGGCGGGAAATCCGCGGGCTGATTCGCCGTCTGGCGGAGTCCGGCGCCTCTGTCGTTTTCACGTCGCATGACATGGAGGAGGTCGGCAAGCTGGCGGACCGGGTCGTCATGATCCGGGACGGGAAAGTCATGGCGAACGGAACGCCGGAGGAATTGCTGGAGCGGTATAAGGCGGCCAATCTGGAAGAACTGTATCTGAAATTGACCGAGGAGGAGGCGGCGTCATGATCCGGACCGTATTCCGCATGATGCTCGTCACGAGCCTGAAAGACAAAATTACGCTGTTTTACGCCTTGTTGTTCCCCATCCTGCTCATGGCCGGCCTCGGGTATTACTTCGATTCGCCGGAATACCGCGAGCGGCTGCTGGTGGGCGTGACGGCGATCAGCACCATGTTTTGGGCCATGCAAGGCGTTTCGTTCCAGGTTTACGGACAACGAAACAAGGGCGTTTACAAGCTGCTGAAACTCACGCCGTTTCCAACCGTGTCGTTCGTGCTGGCGCTGACGCTGGCCCGGACGCTGCTCGGGCTGGCCATCAACGCGGTCATTCTGCTCATCGGCGCGACCGCGTTCGGAATCGCCTTTGCGTTTTTTGGCGTGATTCAGCTTTTGGCCATGCTCCTCGGCGGAATGTTCTGTTTTACGTGCCTCGGATTTTTGGTCGCCAATTTTGCCCGTAACGAAGGGCAGATCAATATGCTGTCCAATCTGCTGCAAATTCCCATGGTGTTCGGCAGCGGCGCGTTCTACAGCCTTTCGGCCGTGCCGGAATGGCTGGCGCGGGCGGGCAAATGTTTTCCGTTCGCGTATTTCGTCGACGGGCTTCAGTCCGCGGTGAACACGGATATCCGGCCGTGGGGCGTATCCATGCTTATCGTGCTCGGTTTTTCGCTGGCCATTCTGGTTTTGGCCGCGCTCACGTTCCGGTGGGATCCGGAGCATCGGGAAATCGGGTTTTCGATGAAGAGAAGGGCGGCCAACGGCGGAGCGAGCGGATAACGATCTCCGCAGCCGCAAAGGCGAAAGCGAAGCACCGCAGGGAAGCCGGCGGTTTCAGCCTGAAGACAAACTGCCACGCGCGCCCCATCGTCATGATCGCCGTGGAAATTTTTCGTTTGGGTTAATCTGGCACAATGATGGCTGGTGAGGAGCCGCGCACAGAGTCGCAGGGACGCCCGAACCAAATCTGAAAGACGGTTTTTCCGTCTCTCGGAGTCCCGGAAACGCACACAACACATCTGAAAGACGGTTTTTCCGTCTCTCAGTGTCGCGGAAACGCGCGCAACACATCCGAAAGACGTTTTTTTCCGCCTCTCAGGGTCAAACCGACACCGTCGCAACATTTGAGAGGCGGATTTTCCGCTTCTCAACGCGATGCGGACATTTCCGGCACGTATGAAATATGGCGGGAGCTCCTTGCCCCGGCCTATCCCCTTGCCACTGCACAAAAACGCCGGCCCGGCGGGCGGCCGCATGTGCGGATTCCGCCTCGCCGACTGCCGACGTTTCTTTCTACGCAGGCTTTATCGATTCCCGGTACAGCTCGTTGATTTTCCGAACGGCTTCCTTGCCGTTTTCCGTCCCCAGCAAAAATTCCCTGACGATCTCGCCGGCCTTCTCCTGGATGTCCAGGTATCCGGGATAGCGGGGGCGGACATAGGACAGGTCCAGCGTCTTCAGCGTGTTGCGGAAGAAACCGTGGGAAATCCGGTTGACGTTCTCGTCCAGCCAAGCCTGCCGGTGGCCGGGCTGCCCGCCGCTTTCGAAGTACAGCTCCTTCTGGCAATCCCCGGAGGCCACGTACATGGCGTATTCCACCGCTTCCGGAACCGCCTTGCATTTGGCGGAGATCGCCAGGCCGACCCCTCCGATGACGGAGCCGGAAGGCTCTTCCCGCAGCACCGGAATGTCGGTGAACATAACGAGATTTTTCCGGAAACCTTCGATTGAATAATTGACATATCCGTAGATAAGCGGGATGTAGACCAGTTCGTCCGTTTCACCCATCCGGTCCAGCATCTGGATCGGGTCCGATGCCAGGGACATCCCGTGGACATGCGGAACCAGCCTCTTCAAGAGATTCAGCGCTTCCTCCGCCGCTTCCCCGTTCACGCCGGCCTCGTCCAACAACTTCCCGCCCGTCAAATGGGCGGCCAGCGACATGAAACTGAGAAACGCGTGGGTCGCATTGAGCGGCATGCCGACGTTCATCCCGGAGCCGGTTTCGGATAACGCCGCCGCCAGCGCGAAGACGTCATCCCACGTTTCCGGCACGGCATGCCCGGTCCGTTCCAGCAAATCCGGGCGGTACGCGGACACCTGCGCCGCCGTATCCACCGCCAGCGCCCACTGCCGGCCCTCCCAGGTGTAGCTGTCAAAGCTGGGTCCTACGCTGTTTCTCTTCTGGTCCGCCAGAAATTCTTCCGGCATCCATTCGTTCAACGGAAGAAGCACCTTTTTCCGCACGGCGGTGCCGATGCACGGATGATCCAGCATGATGAGATCGTATTTTTCCGCCAGCACGTCAATGGGATAGTCTTCAAAATCCTTCAGCGAACGTTTGTCCCACTCGATATGAAACGAAGGACGGCTCTTTTGGAACTCTTGCGTTGTGGCAATCAGCGGGGCCACGCCGCGGACATGATCCCAGGTGATCCCCCTCAAGGTTGGCATGATGCGTAAAATCCTCCTGATGCATTCTGTGCGTTACTTCGTGATTTTGGGCAGGAAAGTTACGATGTCCGGGAAGAAGGCGAAGATGAGCGTCATCAGGATCATCACCCCGGCCAATGGCCACACCTTCCAGAACGCTTGCGACATTCTCGTTTTCGCGATGCTCATGGTAATGTACAGCAGGTTCCCCACCGGGGGCGTGACGCCGCCGATGACCAGGGTCAGGATGACGATGAGCGCGAAATGGATCGGATCGAAGCCGAAGCTTTTCTGGATGCCGATGAGCACCGGAATCAGAATGATCAGCGCCGCGCTGGCTTCGATGAAAAGACCGACGAAGAGCAAAATGGCAATCAGCAGCAGCAGGATCAGAACGGGTTCGGACGTAATCGACGTCATCACGTCCACGACCTTTTGCGGAATCCGTTCGAACGCCAGGATCCAGCTGAAGGCCGCCGCGGCCGCCATGATCATCAGGGAGATGGTGGACAGCACCGCCGCGTTGAGAAAGATTTTGGGCAAATCTTTGATTCGCAGCGTCCGGTACGCAAAGCCGAAAATGAAGGCATAGGCCACGGCCACGGCTGCGGCTTCGGTGGGCGTGAAGACGCCGCCGCGAATGCCCACGACGATGATGACGGGCAGGATCAGAGCCCACACCGCGCCTTTGAACGCGTCCCAGACTTCCTTCCAGGAGCTTCTGCGGCTGGTCGAGACGATTTTGTTCTTGCGGGCGTAGAAATAGCAGTAAACCATCAGACCCAGACCCAGAAGAAGTCCGGGAACGATGCCCGCCAGGAACAGATCCCCGATGGACACGCCGGTCATGGACCCGTAGATGATCATCATGATGCTGGGCGGAATGATGGGGCCGATGATGGACGCGGTGGCCACCAGGGAAGCGGCGAACCCGGGATCGTACTTCTCTTTCTTCATCGCGGGGATAAGCAGCGAGCCGGTGGCGGAAGCGTCGGCCGCCGCGGAACCGGAAACCCCGGAAAACATGACGCTCGTGGCCACGGTGACCTGGGCAAAGCCGCCGCGGATGTGCCCGACCAGGGTCACGGCGAACCGGATGATTCTCTCCGTCAGCCCGGTGTGGGTCATGAGTTCCCCGGCCAGCATGAAGAGCGGAATCGCCACCAGGGAGAAGGAATCCAGGGTGGTAAAGAAACGCTGGGCGACCACAAGCAGCGGAATCGTATCCTGGGAAGACAGGGCGAGAAAGGTGGAAAGCCCGATGGCAAAGGCGATGGGGGTGCCGATGATCACAAGCAGGGCGAAAATCCCGAACATCAACCCGATCATGCTACCCCTCCTTTTCCGGGCGCATCCTCCGTCGCCTCATGCGTGTCTCCATAGCGGAGAGTCCGGTAAATGGATTCCAGCACATATATGAACATCACCAGGGCGGACAGAGGCAGAACCACATACACAACCCCCATGGGAATATGCATGGACGGAGATGGCGTCAGCCCTGCGGCTCGCAAAAGTTCGATGCTTTTGAAAAAGAAAAACACGAGAAACACCGCGATCAGAAGATCGTTGAGCACATTCAGGAACACTTGCAGCTTCCGCGGCAGCTTGGCCACGAAGAGGTCAAAGCCCAGGCGGACTTTGCGCCGGATGGCGACGCCCGATGCCAGGAGCACCATCCAGATGAACGTATACCGGACAAACTCGTCCGACCAGACAAAGGAATAGTTGAACAGATAACGGGAAACCACCTGCAATAGCATGACGGCGGTAAACGAACCAAACAGCAGGACGATGGTCCATTCCAGACCTTTCGTCAAACACCCGTTTCAATCGGAAAAACCGTCCAGGATGCCATCGGCCCCCCAAATCCGGTATTCGGCGACCGGGATTCCGGGGGGCCGACGTTTTCCGATTATTTCAAGCTCTGAATCTTGTCAATGATGTCTTGCCCGTTGACGTCGTTCGCCACCTTGTCCCACAGCGGCTTCACCTTGTCGATGAACGCCTGCTTGTCGGCGACCTCGTGCACTTGCGCGCCGGCTTCCGCCATCGCCTTCACGGCGTCTTCGTTGGCCTGGGCCGTTTCCTGACGTTCGATCTCGATGGCTTCTCTCATGGAGTCCAGAATGAGCTTTTGGTCTTCGGCCGAGAGCGACTCCCATTTTTTCTTGCTGATGACCGTGGTGGCCGAAGCCTGGATGTGGTTGGTGGCCAGCAGATGCCCCGTCACTTCGAAGAACTTCTGCAGGTAGATGTCCGAAGGCGCCGATTCCATGCCTTCCACAACGCCCGTTTCCAGACCGGTGTACACTTCGCCCCACGGCATCGGAACCGGATTGCCGTTCAGCAGCTTGATCGTTTCGACGTAAACGTCCGATTCCGGAACGCGGATTTTCATGCCTTGCAGATCGGGTTCGGTAATCGCCTTTTTCAGGGTGAAGTAGCGGAAACCGCCGAAGCTCCATCCCAGCGAGACGAGGCCCGTCTTTTCTTCCAGCTGCTTGTCCAGCTCCTGGGTGATTTCGCTGTCCAGGACCTTGCCCAGATGGTCATAATCCTCAAAGATGAACGGCAGCGAGAAAATGCCGTAGGCGGGGATATAGGTCGTCAAATAGGCGTCGTCGGCTTTGGTCATGTCCACGGTGCCGGCGATGACGCCTTCAATGAGGTCCCGTTGGTTGCCCAGCTGGCCGTTGGGGAACACCTGGACTTCAATGCGCCCGTTCGATTTTTCGTTCACGATTCGGGCAAAGTTGTTGTACTGCTTGCCCTGCGTCGATTCTTCCGTGAGCCAGTGGCCCAGTCGCAGGACGATTTTTTCGCCGCCGCTGCCGCCGCCTTGACCGCTTTGGCCGCCTTGGCTGGCGCTCGGGCTGCTGCCGCCTCCGTTGCCTCCGGTGTTGGATTTGCCGGAAGATCCGCCGCAGGCGGCCAGCACGAAGACCAGCGCCGCTGCCGTCAGAATGGCGATCGCTCTTTTCAGGGAATGTTGCATGCGTGTTCACTCCTTGCTGATTTTGGCAAATTGTCTCTCTGGCTCTGGTTGGAATCGAAAATCATCATTTTCTCATGAAAACGATGATTTTCCCCTCCCCCCCGGATCGGCTCGAAGCCGCCTGAAACGCTTCGTCGATGCGTTCCAGCGGGAAGCTGCGGGTGACCAGATCGAGCACCCGGACTTTTTTCGCTTCCATCAGTTGCACGGCGACGTCAAAATCGCTCTTCACATACATCTGCACTCCGATAAGCTGGCGCTCCCCCCTTTGCAAAAGCCTCATGGGAATGGTGGGATTTATTCCGAAAATGGCGGTGAGAACAATCTTTGCCCCGTTTTTCGTGACCGTCAGCGCCTGGGTCAGCGTTTGCTCCAGACCCGCACAGTCAAAGGCGCCGTCCAGGCCGTCTTCGTCCGGCAGCATCTGCCGGATCCGCGTTTCCAGATCCTCCCGTACAGGATCAACCACTTCATCGGCTCCCATCCGTTTGGCCAGAAAACGCCTGTATTCCAGGGGATCGGAAGCGATGACGGTACGGGCGCCGAAGGCTTTCAACACTTGCACCGTCAGATTGCCGATGGGGCCGGCTCCCAGCACCAGGAAAGTCTTCCCCGCGACTTCGCCCATCCGGTGGACGGCATGGACGGCCACGGCAACGCTTTCCATCATGGCTCCCTCGATCGGGGTGAAGCTGTCCGGCACTTTGACCAGGTTGTCTTCCGGCACCAGGACGTATTCGGCGAAGGCGCCGGGGTAATGCCCGCCGATCACCTTCAGGTCCCGGCATCGGTTGAAGAATCCTTCCCGGCAATAGGCGCAATCCCCGCAGCCCACGCCGGGAATCCCCGCCGCCACATCCCCGGGGAAGAAGCGGCGGACCTGTTCGCCGACGGCCGCCACCCTTCCGCAAAATTCGTGCCCCATGACGGCGGGAGGACGAATGACCGGATGATCGCCATGGAAAATGTGCAGGTCGGATCCGCAGATGCCGCACGCCCAGACTTCCACCAGCACCTGGCGCGCTTCGGGAACCGGCGTGTCCGCGTCTTCCAGGCGCAGTTTGCCGATATCGTGCAGCAACGCCCGTTTCATCGACCGGCCTCGTCGGTTTCGTTATAAACGACCCCTTCCTCTTTCAGCCGCCGAATTTCTTCCTCCGTATAGCCGGCATCCTTCAAAAATCTCGTCCGTATGCTCGCCGACGAGCGGCGGATATTGGCGGATGGTGCCCGGGCTTTCGGAGAACCGGATCGGGATCCCCAGCACCTTCAGTTTCCCCTCCGTCGGGTGATCGATTTCGACGATCATCTGGTTGTGATGGACCTGGGGATCGTTGACCAGATCGTCGTAGGTGTACACCGGGCCCGCCCAGAGGTTGTACTGGTCGAGGATTTCGATCCACTCCTGCGTCGTCTTTTGCGGCAAGATTTCCGCCACGATGCGGTAGATTTCATCCCGGTGCTCCATGCCGTCTTTCCATTCGGTGAAGGAGCGCAGCCGGTCGTTGTCCAGCGCTTCGCCCAGCAGATGAATGGGACCGAAGGCGAGCGTCATGTACCCGTCTTTGGTTTTGTAGACGCCATAGGGAGAATTCAGTAGCGTGTGGGCCAGCGGCTCCTTGGTCCGCTTCGGCTTCACCCCGCCCGTCAGGTAGACGGACAGTTCCTGCGCCTGCAGGTCCATGACGCAGTTCAGCATGCTGATTTCCACTTTCTGACCCTTGCCCGACCGTTCCCGGTAAAACAGGGCGGCCAGGATGCCTTCCACCGCCTGGTGGGCGGCCGTCGCGTCGGCGACGAACATGCCGAGCGGAAGCGGCGGATCGCCCTCCTTGCCGGTGTTCCACATGGCGCCGCTGTAGCCTTGCAGGATCAAATCCTGCCCGGGCCGTTTGGCGTAGGGGCCGGTTTCCCCGTATCCGGAGATGCTGCAGTACACGATTTTGTCGTTGACGCCGCGGATCGTTTCATAATCCAGCCCCAGCCGCTCCGCCACGCCGGGACGGAAGTTCTGCAGCAGGACGTCGGCTTTTTCGACCAGCCGGTAGACCGCTTCCCTTCCCTTCTCCGTCTTGAGGTTGACGGACAGGCTTTTCTTGTTGCGGTTGAAGGCGATGAAGGACGAGTTCAGCTTGTTCACCCAGGCGTTGCCGGCCGCTCTCGTCCGGTGCCATTCCCCGTCGCCGGTGGGTTCGATCTTAATCACTTCCGCCCCCATGTCGCCAAGTTTCTGCGCGGCGAAAGGACCGGCCATGGCGAGGGAAAAGTCGAGAACCGTGATGCCGTGAAGAGGACCGTTTACCATTGCGTGCCAAACCCCCAAGCAGATGTGTTGTCATTCCTGCAACGGGTCCATCGAGGGATCTCCTCCCAGAATGCCCCCGTCCACCCCAATGATTTGACCGGTAATGAAATCACTTTCGTCCGAGAGGAGAAAGGCCACCGCGTTCACCACGTCCGCCGGGGTTCCCCAGCGTCCGAGGGGGGTGCGTTCAATGATCCTTTCGCGGTATTTCTTCCTGGCCAAAACCTCCGTGACCAGCGGCGTTTCGATATAGCCGGGACTGACCTGGTTGACCCGGATGCCGTACGGGGCCCATTCCACGGCCAGCGCGCGGGTCAGCTGCATGACCCCGCCTTTGGATGCGGCATAGGGTACCACATGCGGCATGCCGAAGTGGGAAGTCATGGAACCGATGTTGACGATGCTGCCCTTGCCGCAAGCCTTCATGATCCCGCCTACGCACTGGCACATGTAGAAGGTTCCCGACAGGTTGATGTCCAGGATCCGCTTCCATTCACCAGGCTCGTACTCCAGCGCGGGCTTGCGGATGTTGACGCCGGCGGCGTTCACCAGGAAATCGATTTTCCCGAAGCGCGCCGCCGCCTGGTCCACCGTTTGCCGGACCTGATCCGGGTCGGACACGTCGGCGGACCACCAGGCCAACTTGTCCCTGTCGGGGAACCGGGCGAGGAACGCTTCGGCCTTCCGCGGGTCCCGGCTGATGATGGCGCAGCGCGCGCCTTCGGACACCAGTTTTTCCACAATGGCTCCGCCGATGCCGGAAGAGCCTCCCGTCACGATGGCCGTTTTTCCCGCAAATCTCACCGCTTCCCCGCCCTCCTTTCACCGCCCTTTGAACTGCGGAGTCCGCTTTTCCTTGAAGGCCCGGATCCCCTCTTCCTTGTCCTCCGTGTAGAAGCAGATCGTCTGCATGTCCCTTTCGTACATGATGCCCGCTTCCAGAGGGACGCTGAGGGCCATCCGGCAACCGTGTTTCGCCGTCTGCAGGGCGATGGGGGAATAGGAGGCGATTTTGTGGGCATATTCGTAGGTGGTTTTCTCCAGCTCGTCGTCGGGAACGAGCACTTCCACCAGCCCGATTTCCTTGGCCTCCTTCGCGGAGATGATGTCCCCGGACAGGATCAGCCGCATGGCTTGTCCGTATCCGACCAGATGGGTGAGCAGCTGGGTCACCCCGCCGCCGCCGATCCAGCCCAGCTTGATCTCCACCGCGCCGAATTTCGCCGATTCGCCGGCGAACCGCAGGTCGCAGCACAGAGCCAGTTCGAAACCTCCGCCCACGGCGTATCCGTTCACCATGGCGATCACCGGTTTTCGCAGGCTTCTGAGCACATCGTTGTACTCGACGCGGTTGCGGAAATGCCAGTTCGTGCCGTATTCGTCCAGCAGCGTGACGTCACTGCCGGCCGAAAAGGCTTTCTGTCCGGCTCCGGTCACCACCACGACCCTCACTTCGTCGTCGTCGTTGGCTTCCCGGATGGCTTCCAGCAATTGCTTCGTCATATCTTTTGTTAACGCATTCAGCTTGTCCGGGCGATTGAAGCGGATGGTGGCCACGTGCCCGTCTTTGACGTAATCAACGGTTCCCATTTCAGCCCACCTTCGGTTTTCGTTCGATCATTTGCAAATCCTGGACGACGACGACGGTTTCACCCTTTTGGTTTTTCACGTTGTACTCGAAAAGGATGATGCCGAATTCGTCGTTTCGGATCCGCTTGTCTTTCACCTCTGCCGTCATGGAAATGGTGTCGCCGGGAAACACCGGAGCCAGAAAGCGGATTTTGTCGTATCCGTAATGGGCGACCTTGTACCTTTGCGAAATGACGTCCTTGACGACGAGGCCATCGATGACGCCCAGCGTCAAAGCCCCGGGGACGACGATTCTTTGGAAGGGATGCTTTTTGCAGTACTCGGCGTCCACATGGGCCGGGTGGGTGGCGTCGGTGGCGCCGATGAACATCCGGATGTCGGCGTCCGTGAGCGTCCTTCCCGTGGTGTGGATGACTTCCCCGATCTCGTATTCTTCCCAATATTTGTCCAAACCCATTTCCAATCCCCCTGTCGTTGTAAAACGTTTTATATAAAACGTTTTACATTTTCCGTATGCGAAAACGACTTTCAGCTTTCAGCCTCGGTCAGACGCCGGACGGAACCGCGCACGCGGATTTCCGATTCCAGGACGATCTGGTTCGGCAGATGGTCTTTGCCTTCCAAAATGCCGACGGCTTTCTCGACGGAGAGCCTGGCCAATTCCGAAATGGGGTGGGCCACGGTGGTCAGCGGAACCTTCATCAGATGAAGATTGGGAATGTTGTCGCAGCCGATGATGGAGATGCTGTCCGGCACCGGCAGCCCTTCCTGCTCCAATCCCTCGATGGCGCCCAGCGCCATCATGTCGTTGGCGGAGAAGATGGCGGTGGGGCGCTGGGAAGCTCGCCGCAGCAGCCGGCGGACGCCCATGACACCCGATTCCTGATAGAAGTTCCCCTCAACCACAAGGGAAGGATCGTACGGGATGCCGAACTCTTTCAGAGCATCCAGGTAACCCCTGAACCGCTCTTCCGCCAGCTTGACGCCCGGCAGGACGCCGATGAACCCGATCCTTCGGTGACCCATCTCGATCAGGTATCTGGTCGCGTCGTATCCGCATTTCCAGTTGTTCACCGAAACGGCCACGGTATGCTCGTCAGGCGCGTCCCGCAACACCACGATGAAGGGCAGTTCGATTTTGCGGATCAATTGGACGAGTTCCGAGTCCGGCTTCCGGGTGCCCAGATAGATGAGCACGTCCACCGTGCGGCTCTGCGCGATGCGGGGCAGGAATTCCTCTTCTTCCTCCAGGTCGATGACATTGAGCATGGTGTGGTAACCCCTGCGGCTCAAGGAAACGGTGACTTCCCGGATGATCTCGATGAAGATCGGGTTGGTGAAAACGTTGAAGGAAGAAGGGCCGGTGATGATGATGCCGATGTTTCTGGTGCTGTTGGTCACCAGACCTTTCGCCATCGGGTTCGGCTTGTAATTGAGCTCGCGCGCCGCTTTCAAGACCCGCTGCCTCGTCTTCTCGTTCACGCCGTATTTCCCGTTCAGCGCGTTGGAGGCGGTGGAAACGGAGACGCCCGCAAGCTTTGCCACATCTTTGATCGTCACCAACTTGGCATCATTCCCAAAAACATCATTCAAGATGCATGCAGGGGATATAAAACGTTTTACATTCCCATCATATTTGGAACCGCTTTATTCGTCAAGCATTAAATTTTTCAAAACCGTTTTTGGCCTCGTCGAGCCTTCTCCCATTCAGCGCCGGATCGATTCCGCCGCCTCCTTGAGCAGCTCGTATGACCGGATTTGCTTCGCCTGGTCGAAAATATAGGTCACCGCCATGATTTCGTCCGCTTCATGCCGCTCAAGGAATTCGGCCAGCCGCTTCTTCACCGTCTCCCTGCCGCCGACGATCGACAGGCTCATGCGCGCCTCCAGGTGGGCCCGCTCATACGGCGTCAGGACGAGCGCTTCCGCCTTTTCGGGCGGCTGAAGCGGCAGGCGCTCTCCCCGCACGATGTTCAGGAAATACCGGATCGTCGTCCAAAGCTCATGCCGCGCTTCCTCGTCCGTCTCCGCGGCCACCACGTTGAGGCAGACGATCATGTACGGTTTGTCCAGATACCGCGAAGGCCGGAAACGGCTGCGGTACAGCCGGATGGCCTCCTCCGTCTGCTCCGGCGCGAAGTGCGAGGCGAAGGCGTAAGGCAGCCCCAAATACGCGGCCAGTTCCGCCGAATCCGTGGTGGAGCCGAGAATGTACAGCGGCACCCCCGTGCCGACGGCCGGATACGCCCGCACGTCGGATTGCGCTTCGGGCGGACCGAAATAGCGCAGCAGGTCCCGCACCTCGTCCGGAAACATGTACATCGCTTCGTGGCGGTTGCGGCGGATGGCGGCGGCCGTCTTCATGTCCGTGCCGGGCGCCCGGCCGAGCCCCAGGTCCACGCGGCCGGGATACAGCACCGCAAGGGTGCCGAACTGTTCCGCGACGATGAGCGGGGAATGGTTCGGCAGCATGACGCCGCCGGACCCGACGCGGATCGTGGACGTCCGCTCGAGCACATGCTGGATGAGCACCACCGTGGCCGTGCTCACCAGCGTCGGCATGTTGTGGTGTTCGGCGATCCAGTAGCGCACATAGCCCAGCTTCTCCAGCGCCTGCGCCAGCTCGACGGCGGACCGGATCGCCTCCCGGGGCCCTTGCCCCTCGCGGATCGGGACCAGGTTCAGTGCGGATACGGGAAGTGAAGCCATGATGCAGACCCCTTTGCAAGATACGGTTACCTTCATTCTAGCGAAAGGCCGAAACGAAAAAAAACCCTCGACGCGGCGGCGTCCTGTCGCCGGCGGAACGGGAGGCCGTCCGCCCGGACAATCGAGTAGAAGGGGGCGGCTAGCCCCCGTCCTCTCACACCACCTGGCATGCGGGTCCG
>Ga0065723_100586_pt1 | contig 18851 bp, 13 predicted proteins | sample TheenrcuSG05Z960_FD_59110 | JGI IMG/M metagenome (GOLD analysis project Ga0065723, IMG submission 59110) | Thermophilic enrichment culture from UC Davis - Sample SG0.5Z960 | ecosystem: Engineered > Solid waste > Grass > Composting > Bioreactor | place: USA: University of California, Davis
TCGACGCTGCGGAAGCTTTCGCGCCAGATCCCGGTGCTGGAGGTGCAGCCGCAGGCGGAGCTGCTGCGCGTAAAGCATCCGGCCGTGTCGGCGGCGTCGTCGGCGCTGGAGCGGTGGCTGGCGACGGTGTCGGTCGGTGGCGATGGTGTAGCGCAGGGCGAGCCGGTGCTCTCCTGAAGGAAAGGGCGTATGTTGAACTTAAACCTGGAAGGGAGCCATGTACGTGGTCAGAGTAGACAGCAATGGGCGGACGCTTCGGGTGTACGACGATCGAGGCGGGATGCTGTTTATGCGGACGATGCCCACGCGGATCGAGCAGGTAAGCGTAAGCGGGAATCTGCTTTCGGTGGTGGGCGAGCAGGGCAGGCTGTGGGTTTATGAGCTGCCGAAGGGCGGTTTGAAATACACGCGGTGAGCGGGGCAGGGGGCAGGTAGGTCCCGAAGGACCTGCCTGTCCCTTTGCCCAATAAAAGCCAGGTTGCAATGGAAGGATTCCGGGTTCTAAAAGTAAGAGAGTCAGTTGTAACTCCAGGGGCAACAACCCTCGCTTCCAAAATAGACGAAGGAAAGGCTATTGTAGCAATGATCAGATGATGATGATCAAATGGACGTAGTGGACCGCATACTGGCCAGGATACACGAAGCGCCATTGCTGTACTACCGGCTTGTGCTCCTGGTCGGTCCTTCAGGAAGTGGCAAGACAAAAGCTCTGCAGGCAGTATCAGAGTGTGTTGCTGCACCGTTAATCAACGTCAATCTTGAACTTGCGCGCTGCTTACTGGAAGTGGACGTACAGAGACGCCCGCTTGAGGTGCAGAAAATCCTTCAGGATATCGTTGACAAAATCGAAGGAGACCTGGTGTTACTTGACAATCTTGAAATGTTATTTGAAGTTCAGTTGCAACAGGATCCGCTACGCTTGCTCCAGCGGCTTTCTCGGAATAAAGCCATTGTGGCGGCCTGGAATGGATCATTGGAAAACGACCGCATAACCTACGCAAGCCCAGACCATCCAGAATACCGAAACTATCCCATTCGGGACGTGCTTGTAGTATCTGTCGAAGCAAACAACTGAAAACAACAGGCTGTACCACGATGAAGTATCGCGATCTGATTCAATTTGATCCGGTTGAGACCGTTGTGCAGTTGCTGAAATCAGATGAGCTGGATGTTGCCCGCCAGCTGGTCCGCACCTACGTCATCTCCGATGAGATGGCTGAGCGGATTATGAACGTTATTTTACCCAACCTGCAGTTCGATAGGCCGGCCGACAACAAGGGATTGCTGGTGGTAGGAAACTACGGTACGGGTAAGTCGCACCTGATGGCCGTCATTTCTGCCATCTGTGAGAATGCCGAGTTGCTGGACGAACTCAGCCATTCTCAGGTAGCAGAGGCTGCACGTGCTGTCGCCGGCCGGTTCAAGGTGGTTCGCACCGAGATCGGAAGCACCACCATGCCACTACGAGATATTCTCACGAAAGAGCTGGAGGACCACCTGGCAGCGATAGGCGTGTCGTACTCGTTCCCGAGGGCCGATCAAATAGCGAACAATAAGAAGGCCTTCGAGGAAATGATGAGTGCATTCAATAAGAAGTACCCGGACCACGGGTTGCTTCTGGTAGTGGACGAACTTCTGGACTATCTGCGTAGCAGAAAGGATCAGGATTTGATCCTCGATCTCAATTTCCTTCGTGAGATAGGCGAGGTCTGCAGATACTTGCGTTTTCGCTTTATGGCGGGGGTGCAGGAAGCCATCTTCGACAGCCCCCGCTTTAACTTCGTGGCCGACAGCATTCTTCGGGTCAGAGATCGCTTCGAACAGATCCTTATTGCCCGTCGTGACGTGAAGTTCGTTGTCTCCGAGCGGCTGCTCAAAAAAACCGGGGAGCAACAGGCCCGGATACGAGACTATCTTACGCCCTTCGCCCATTTCTACGGCCACATGAACGAGCGAATGGACGAGTTCGTCCGGCTCTTTCCGGTGCACCCGGACTATATCGATACCTTTGAGCGCATTACGGTGGTCGAGAAGCGCGAGGTGCTCAAGACCCTGTCGATGGCGATGCGAGCGCTTCTCGACGAGGAAGTTCCGAAGGACCGTCCCGGTCTGATTGCATACGATAGCTACTGGGAAATCCTGCGCAGCAATCCCGCTTTCCGTACAATTCCTAAAGTGAAGGAGGTCATTGAGGCCAGTCAGGTACTGGAAGCGCGCATTCAACAGGCTTTTCCTCGTCCCGCGTACAAGCCGCTGGCTCTTCGAATCATTCATGCCCTTTCGGTTCATCGGCTGACCACGGGAGACATCTACGCACCCATTGGCCCAACCGCCCAGGAGCTGCGAGACAGCCTCTGCCTGTACCAACCAGAGATTGAAGAGTTGGGAGGAGATCCGGCCGACGATCTGCTTACTCTCATTGAGACAGTCCTGAATTTAATTCAGCAGACCGTCAGTGGACAGTTCATCTCTTACAACCCGAATAATGGTCAGTGGTACCTGGATCTTAAAAAAACAGAAGACTTCGATGCCCTCATTGAAAGACGTACCGAGAGCCTGGACGACACGGCTCTGGATCGCGCCTACTATGAGGCGTTGCTGACTGCGATGGAAAAGAAAGACGTACCGACCCATGTGACCGGGTACCGCATCTGGGAACACGAACTGATCTGGCCGGATCGGAATGCCGGGCGGAAGGGATACCTGTTCTTCGGATCGCCCAATGAACGCTCCACGGCAGTTCCGCCGCAGGATTTCTACCTCTATTTCATCCAGCCGTTTGCTCCGCCGCCTTTCAGAGATGAAAAAAAGGCCGATGAGGTCTTTTTCTTCTATCAGGACTCCGGTGAGGAATTCCGTCGAATCCTGAGTTTCTATGCGGCCGCGCGGGATCTGGCCACTACCGCAACCGGGCACGCAAAGAAAGCCTATGAAGACAAAGCCGCAGGATACCTGCAGCAGCTGGTACAATGGCTGCAGGGGCATGTTGAAGCATTCAGGATCACCTATCAGGGGCGCAGTAAGTCCCTGCATGAATGGATTCAGGGGAAAACCATTCGTGAAGCGGCCGGCATTTCGCCCCACGAGCGGATCGGCTTCCGAGATCTGATCAACACCATCGCCGCGCACATTCTCGCAACCCACTTTCAAGACCTGGCACCGGAATATCCGCGCTTTTCGGTGCTGATAACCGGCCAGAACAGAGCGCAGGCGGCGCAGGATGCGCTGCGCGCGATTGCCGGACAGGGGCGTACCAAACAGGCCAATGCCGTACTTGATGCTCTGGAGCTCCTCGACGGTGAACGGCTTGACCCGCACCGCTCCCGCTATGCCCGATATGTGCTGGACACACTCAAACAGAAAGGGCCGGGGCAGGTGACCCTGCGTTCAGAGCTCATTCAGGATGTTCATGGTGTGGAATATTTTGCGCCGGAAAAGGGATACCGACTGGAGCCAGAGCTGGCCATTGTGATCCTTGCCGCTCTGGTTTACTCGGGAGACCTGGTGCTGGCCATTCCCGGGAAAAAATTCGATGCGACGAGCCTTGTTGAGCTTGCGGCCACACCCATTGCCGATCTGATCCGGTTCAAGCATATCGAACCACCCAAGGACTGGAATATGCCCGCGCTTCGGGCGCTTTTCGAGTTGCTTGGCCTGGCGCCGGGCATGGCGCAGTTTGTTACGCAGGGGAAAGACGAGCCGGTCCAGCAACTTCAGAAGGCCGTTGCTTCGAAGGTAGAGGAACTGGCCCGGGCTCAACAGCGCCTGCAGGAAGGACTTAAGCTGGGAAGCCTTCCCCTGATCGGAGAAGAGCAGGCACGGACGTGGCTCGCACAGCTCAAGGAAACCAAAACCTTTCTGGAGTCGCTGCGGGCCTTCAATTCTCCAGGCCGGCTTAAGAACCTTCGTTATGACGCTGCTGAGATCAGGCGTCACGAGGATGGCCTGAAAGTCCTGGAAGAAATCAAATCCCTGCAGGAATTGTCTCAGACTCTCGGACCGCTGGTTTCGTATCTCTTCGAAGCTATGCGTCTGATGCCTGAAGGCCATCCGTGGAGGGAACAGGCGCGAGAGGTGCTCGAGAAGGAACTGAACCAGGTTGCAGACCTTGTGGGGCAGGGCCCAACTGCTGGTGCAGTCGGGCCGCTTCGCCAGAGGCTTGAATCCCTCAAGCGGGACTACATAACACACTACCTTGAGTTGCACGCACGGGCCCGGCTGGGCGTCAATGACGACCGGCGTAAGGCGGAACTGCTGAATGACGAGCGACTGGAAATCCTGCAACATCTGGCCACGATCGAACTCCTGCCACGCCAACAACTCACCTCGCTGCAAAATCGTCTGGGTAACCTGAAAAGCTGCTTTGCGCTTATCGAAAACGAGCTGGAGACGTCGCCGATCTGTCCCCATTGCAACTTTAATCCCGCTACAGAGCCGGTGACGACCGCAGCGGAAGTCGTACTTGAGAATCTTGACCAGGAGATTGATCGCCTGCTGGAGGCCTGGACGCGCGCGTTGCTGGACAATCTGGAAGACCCGACCATTCGCGCCAATCTCGAACTGCTCAAAACCGATGTCAGAGAGCAGGTGGAGATGTTTCGGAACTCCGGTCGGCTTCCCGATCCGCTGACGCCCGAGTTCGTTCGGGCACTCCAGGAGGTGCTATCCGGTCTGGTCAGGGTCGCGATAAAAACCGAAGACCTGAGTGCCGCGCTTTTCGAAGACGGGTCGCCGGCTACGCCGGAGGAGCTTTTGCGACGTTTCCAGGCTTATCTGGCAAAACTCACCCGGGGCCATGATCAGGGAAAGGTGCGCATTGTGCTGGAATGATAGAGGGGCGGTCGTTGCCACTATACCGATACGTGTGACAAACACAACCAGGGAATAAAAACAGGGAACGGCAATGGGCGGCACACATGGTCAGTTGAAGTTGGAACTTGTGCATGCAGAGACGCAAGGTCAGCAAGAAGAACATTCCGTCGAATGTCTGGGACTGACGTTTCCCAGCGATGAAGCGCGGCGCGCCTACTTCCAGCAGCGTCTGCGTGAGGGGCTGGAGGAGCTCCATGCGAAACTCGGCGGCGTGCCCTTCACCACGGTGGAGGATGCCGTGGAGCGAATGAAGTCGGTCCAGAAATGGCCCATGGGCGATGAGACTCGCCTGTGGGAGCTGGCTCAGCGGATGTGGGAGGCACACCGCCAGGAGTCGCAGAAGGATCTGCTTCAGCTCTGGAAAGATCAGGTTGGCTTTCCGCATGGTACGATTGAGGACATTCTGAACCTCTCTGATCCACCCTATTACACGGCCTGTCCCAACCCATTTATTGAGGAGTTCATCCGTCACTACGGCAAGCCCTACGATCCGGAGACGGACGACTACCACCGGGAGCCCTTCGCGGCAGACGTGAGCGAGGGGAGGAACGATCCCATCTACAACGCGCACTCCTACCACACCAAGGTGCCGCACAAGGCGATCATGCGGTACATCCTGCACTATACCGAGCCGGGGGAGTATCGTCTTCGACGGCTTCTGCGGGACGGGGATGACCGGTGTGGCGGCGCAGCTCTGCGGCGACCGCAAGACGGTGGAGTCGCTTGGCTACAGGGTGGACGACCAGGGCATCATCTACCGGCAGGAAACCGACGAGCATGGCAAGACGGTCTGGGTGCCGTTCTCGAAGCTCGGCGCCCGGCGTGCGGTGCTCAACGACCTGTCACCGGCAGCCACCTTCATCGCCTACAACTACAACACACCGGTGGACGTGCAGGCGTTCGAGCGGGAGGCGAAGCGCATTCTAGAGGAGGTAGAGGAGGAGTGTGGCTGGATGTACGCCACCCTGCATGCGCCGGAAGCGGGGGTGCCGGAGGTGTTGGCCGACAGGCTGCGCGCCTGCAAAACAGCCGACGAAGCACGACAGCTGATAGGGACTTTGGGAAACGTGGGCAGGATCAACTATACCGTCTGGTCGGATGTCTTCGTCTGCCCGGAGTGTACGCAGGAGGTGGTCTTCTGGGAGGCGGCGGTGGATAAGGAGGCGGGCAAGGTGCACAGCGAGTTTCCCTGCCCGCACTGCGGGGCGATGCTCACCAAGCGGAACATGGAGCGCGCCTGGGTGACCAAATACGACAAGGCCATCGGCCAGACCATCCGCCAGGCCAAGCAGGTGCCGGTGCTGATCAACTACAGCGTCGGCAAGAAGCGCTTTGAGAAGACGCCCGACGCCTTTGATCTGGCGCTGATCGAGAAGATCGAGGAACTGGACATCCCCTACTGGTTCCCGACGGACCGGATGCCAGAGGGCGAGGAATCCCGGCGCAACGACGACATCGGCCTCACCCACGTGCACCATTTCTACACGAAGCGGAATTTGTGGGTGCTGGGGGCAATTAGTAAGCGTGTTGGTGCCAAAACACGCCTCGTTTTTCAATCCATAGCAGCCACACTTTGTTCCCGGCTAGTCCGATACAATATGGGCAATCGCGGTAATGGTCCACTATCTGGAACGCTGTATGTCAGTTCGCTTATAGCAGAGACACGTCCCACATGGGTTATGCCCGGCAAAGTCAGAGACTTTGCCAAAGCGTTTTCAGCTCCGTCTTATTCCTACGTTGAGACTCACTCAACATCTTTCCTCAGACTTAAGAAACACGACGTTGATTACATATTCACCGACCCACCCTTCGGCGGCAACCTGATGTATTCCGAGCTGAACTTCCTCTGGGAAGCCTGGCTCAAGGTGTTCACCAACAACAAGCCCGAGGCCATCACCAACAAGGTGCAGGGCAAGGGGCTGCCGGAATACCAGCGCCTGATGACCGAATGCTTCAAGGAATACTACCGGGTGCTGAAACCCGGACGTTGGATGACGGTGGAGTTCCACAACTCCAAAAACAGCGTCTGGAATAGTATTCAGGAGGCCTTGCAGGCGGCAGGTTTCGTCATCGCCGATGTCCGCACATTGGACAAGAAGCAAGGGTCGTTCAAGCAGGTGACGTCTGCGGCAGCCGTCAAGCAGGACCTCATCATCTCCTGCTACAAACCCAACCAGGGCCTGGAGGAACGTTTTAAGCTGACCGCGGGCACCGAGGAAGGCGTCTGGGACTTTGTGCGCGCACACCTGAGGCAATTGCCGGTGGTGGTCGAAAATAATGGTAAACTGGAGGTGATTGCCGAGCGGCAGGCCTATTTGCTTTTCGACCGCATGGTGGCCTTCCATGTTCAGCGGGGCGTGATGGTGCCGCTCTCCGCGGCGGAATTCTATGCTGGCCTGGCCCAGCGCTTCCCGGAGCGCGACGGGATGTACTTCCTGCCCGAACAGGTGGCGGAGTACGACCGGAGGCGTCTCAAAGCAAAGGAGATTCTGCAGCTCTCCATTTTTGTGACCGACGAAGCCTCGGCCATTCAGTGGCTGCGCCAACAGCTCAGCAAAAAGCCACAGACCTATCAGGAGCTCCACCCGCAGTTTCTCAAAGAGATCGGCGGGTGGCAGAAGCACGAAAAGCCGCTTGAGCTCATGGAGCTCCTGGAGCAGAACTTCCTGCGCTACGATGGCAGGGGCCCGATCCCGCCGCAGATTGTCTCGTGGATGCGGCAGAGCGCGGAGCTGCGCAAGATTATCCAGGAAGAGCTGGACGCCGGCCGGGCCACTGAAGACAATCAAGGATTGCATACGACCCGGGCGGAACTGCTGCGGCGGGCGAAAGACCGCTGGTATGTGCCGGATCCCAACCGGGCGGCCGACCTGGAGAAGCTGCGTGAGCGGGCTCTGCTGCGGGAATTTGAAGAGTACAAGCAGTTCACCGGGCGTCGACTCAAGGTTTTCCGTCTTGAGGCCGTGCGGGCTGGCTTCAAGAAGGCCTGGCAGGAGCGGGACTATCAGACCATTATCCAGGTGGCCCGCAAAATTCCCGAAACCGTCCTTCAGGAAGATCCCAAGCTGATCATGTGGTATGACCAGGCTGTAACAAGAATGGGCGGATGAAGATGGGTTGCCGGATTGACCCGGATTTGCAGGCATTCTTTGAAGAAGGGTCAACGATCTATGCCCATCCTGTAGCCGTAGCGTGTGGGCGCATTTGTCGTGCCCGTACAGCTCCGGAATTGCTCGACAGCACCTTGCGTGCTGGTGAAATACTTACGCGATATCTGGCCGGTATCGCGTTGTGTTCCTTTGCCTGTCGTCAAGAGGAGATGATTTGCGAGCTTACTACATCCTTAAATGGAAGTCTTGCATGGGGCCGGTTTCTTCAGCTCATTCAAGAAGTTAGTAGGGCAAAGGTTACGCACCCCGCCGGGCCTTATCTGAATGCAGGATTCGGGCCCCGAAGGGGATCTAAACAAGGACCTACGGAAGAGGCTCTCATTGCTCTTCTGGAGATACGAAATCAGCTGGGGCATGAGCTGAATACGATCACCGGAGCGGTCGCGCAATCCGTTCTGGACACCAGGAGACCTTTCCTCCTACTCAAGCAGGCTCTTCGAGGTGTTAAAGCATTGATAGAGTCTCCTCTGTTTCTGATTGAAGCGCAGGAACTGGAAGATGGTAAAATACTTGCGACGACCCTGCTTCTTATGGGAGAGTCTTTTGATCCTCCTCCCCGCACACTTGTTTTGCAATCGGGAATAAGGAAAAAATGGCAGGTATATTTAGCCCTGAATGACCAGGCGATTAACCTGTGGCCTTTCCTTTTATGGCATCTCGTAGAGAGTCGCCAGAACTACCGTCTCTTCTTTATTGATGTAGTAGATCCAAATCGGGTGGTGTATAAGTCTTTGAGTGGGGATCGTTATGAAACAAGCAGGGATCTTGGCGAGACGCTGCAGGCTCTTTTGTGCGGAGAACACAGGGAGTCGGAAATGTTGGTCTTAGAAGAGGGGGAGACCCTGGGTAGATTCTGGCGAATCGAACAGGATAAGCGCTTAGCAGCTGTAAGGTCAGTGGGAGAGGAGATTCCTTGGCAAGCCCTAGATGACAGTACAGTCGAGTGGTTCGCTGCTCGTCTTGATTCTGAGGCGCAGGTTTCGTCCAGAGAGGTGATTCGGGAGAAGCTTTTGGATGGTAGAACAAGAATTGATGCGGACGAAGCAATACAATTAATATTACTCCTGGGCAAACCTGGTGAGGTTAAAAAGCTCTGTCGTAGACCAATTTTAGATTTGCGTGCCAGAAAAAGCGAAACGAGCAGGTGGGATGAGCGAGAGCTTGTTGAAAATGATAACCTGCTGGGGGCGCTCCGCAGAGCCGTTGCCTTTCTGTGTAGGCATCTTAATAATGAAGAGTTGGCTGTAGAAAACCTTTCTTCGACCGCTGGAACGCCGGATTATATTGCGGTGCGCGAGGCGCTGGTTAATCTTTTCATTCATCAGGACTACAAAGATGCCAGTGCACCGGGTCAGATTACAATTGAACGTAACTATACTGAATTGTTTAATCCAGGATTTTCACTGGTTGATGAGAGAGGGCTGCAGGAAGGAAATAAAAGCCAGTCTCGAAACCCCCTGATTGCCCGGGCTTTTCGTTTATTGGGGTTTGCCGAACTAGCGGGTTCGGGTATTCGAGCATTGCGTGAGGCATGGGCCAGAGAGAAACGCCGACCTCCAGAGGTGTTTTCGGATCGCAAAGCTAACAATTTTACAGTACGACTGGATTGGCGACCTGTTGAGGAAAACATAGACGCATTTTTCAAAGAAAAACTGGGCGTTTTCGGTCAGGACGGAGGAAGTAGCTCTACTTGGGCTGTTGGTAGCTTCTCCCAAGCGCGTAGAAGAACTCATAGCTGATTCGGGTTTTTCCAGGGATGAGGCAATGGATTACCTTGAACAATTACAGCTTCAGGGTCTTGTGCTGCGAGAGAAAGACTTTTACAGAATTCGAGATGATCTGTCAGATCTGGTAAGGCAACGATTTTTAGAGTCAAGATGACAGGGCCCGTTGTGCATGGGACGAACTGGTACTATCTCCCCGAGTACGGCGAAGTTTGCCAGCTTATTGAGGCCCATTCGCTCTGGGGCGAGACGGTCTGTCGCGTCTGGTTGCCGGGTCGAAATGCCATTGTGCAGCTACCGGCTTCACGTCTGAAGCCGGTAAAAGAGGCGGGGCCCAGGACCGAAGAGAGCCTGGCCTATACAGTTGCTGCGGCGCGTGTGGCGGATGCGCTTAGCCGGGACGTGTTGCTGGCGCCCGTGGCCTCTTCCGTCATTCCGCTTCCTCACCAGATTTACGCTCTTTCTCGGGCTATTTCGGGCGACCGCGTGCGCTATCTGCTGGCCGACGAAGTCGGCTTGGGCAAGACCATTGAGGCCGGGCTCATCATGCGAGAGCTTAAGCTTCGGGGGCTGGTGAAGCGCACGCTGGTTGTGGCTCCTAAGGGACTGGTCCGTCAATGGATCGCCGAGATGGCTACCCATTTCAATGAGACCTTTCATCTGGTTCTTTCTGAGGATTATCGAAGCCTGAAGCGTCTGGAGCTCCATCCTAATCCGTTTCAGGCATTTGATCAGGTAGTCGTCTCTATGGATTCGGTCAAGCCCCCCAGACTGAAACAGCCAGATGATCCTGCTCGGGAACGTTTCGAAGACCTGATTGCCGCCGGGTGGGATCTGATTATCGTGGACGAGGCGCACCGGCTGGGTGGTAGTACCGATCAGGTGGCCCGCTACAGGCTTGGACAGGCTCTGGCCGAGGCGGCACCCTATCTGCTTCTGCTCTCGGCCACGCCGCATCAGGGGAAAACGGACCAGTTTCGTCGCCTCATTTCACTGCTCGATCCGATAGCTTTTCCCGAAGACACGAGTATCACCCGTGAGCGGGTGCGTCCTTATGTGATTCGCACGGAGAAACGCCATGCCATTGATGCGGAAGGGAAGCCACTTTTTAAGCCCCGCTTCACACAGCTTGCACCGATCGTTTGGGACGATCGCCATCAGAATGAGCGACTGCTCTACGAGGCGGTTACCGAATACGTGCGCCAGGGATACAACCGGGCCGCTGTTGAACGGCGCCACTACATCGGGTTTCTGATGGTCCTGATGCAGCGGCTGGTTGCCTCTAGTACCCGGGCCATCCGTACCACACTGGAGCGGCGTCTGGAGACGCTGAAGACCCGGCCGAAGCGACTTCCCCGAATAGAATTCTTCGACGAGGAGGAATGGGCCGATCTGGACGGGGAAGAACAGGTGGAATGGCTCCTGAACTCCTTTTCATTTGAAGCGTGGGCGCAGGAACGGAAGGAGGTTGAACATCTTCTTGAAGTGGCCAGGCGCTGCGAACGTCAGGGACCGGACGCCAAGGCGGAGGCTCTGCTGGACTGGATTTACCGTCTTCAGGCTGAAGAGAACGATCCCAATCTGAAGGTGCTCATCTTTACAGAATTTGTTTCGACTCAAGAGATGCTCTACGAATTTCTTTCTGGACGGGGCTTTAAGGTGGTATGTCTCAACGGGTCTATGGATCTGGAAGAGCGTCGACGCGCTCAGCAGGATTTTGCCGGAGATGCGCGGATTCTTGTTTCCACGGATGCGGGCGGAGAAGGTCTCAATCTTCAGTTCTGTCATGTGGTGATTAACTACGATATTCCCTGGAATCCGATGCGCCTGGAGCAGCGGATCGGTCGGGTTGACCGCATTGGCCAGGCAAAGGTGGTGCGGGCCGTAAATTTCGTGCTGGAGGACTCCGTCGAGCACCGCGTGCTGCAGGTGTTGGAGCGAAAACTTGCGGTGATTCTAGAGGAACTCGGGGTGGACAAAACGGGAGATGTACTGGATTCCGCTCAAGCGGAGCAGCTCTTTGATGAGCTGTATCTCGAAGCCATTCTTCATCCTGAGAGACTTGAGGAAAAGGCTGAAGAGATGCTCGCAAGCTTTCGAGAGCTGGCCCGGGATGTGCGCCAGAGTCTCTCGCTGCTCGGATCGACAACGGAGCTGGACGCGCGAGAAGCGCAGCGCATGATTGCTCATCCATTGCCGCACTGGGTGGAACGCATGACGGTTAGCTATCTACAAGCACATGGAGGGCGCGCGGAAAAACAGAGCGGCTACTGGGTACTTACCTGGCCGGATGGCGAGCAGATGAGGGGGGTTGTATTTTCTGCTCGAGAGGCAGAAGAGAATCCGGCGAGCATTCATCTGACGCTTGAGCATCCCAGAGTGCGCGGCCTGGCCATGCGCCTGCCCGCTTTTGTGCCAGGTCAGCCTGTCCCGGTAGTTTCCATTCCTGAGCTGAGCCCGGAGGTGCAGGGGTTCTGGTCGCTGTGGGAAATCTCCGTTCAATCGAACACGATAACAATACCCGGCATGTCCGTTTTGACATTTGCACGGCAGCGGCGTATGTTGCCGGTTTTTCTGGCGGACAGCGGGCGTGTGTACGTGCCGACAGCACGACACATCTGGGATCTTCTGTTGACCAGACCGTTCATCGTTCTTCGGCATCTGGACAGCGAAGATTCCCGGCTTGTGTTTGAGCGCCTTCGCAGGGTAGCAGAAGAACAGGGAGAATCCCTGTATGAAGAGTTGGTGCGTGTGCGTCGGGAGCAACTGGAGCGGGAGCGCCAGAAAGCGGCGTATGCGTTCGCGGCTCGGCGTCGGGTTATAGAGCGTATAGGGCTGCCGCAGGTGCGGAATCATCGGCTGCGACTTCTTGAGAAAGAGGAGGCCTGTTTCAGGGAGCAACTTGTAATGGCGGCACAGATCGTTCCAGAAATGAAGGCGCTCATTCTGATCCGTGTGGGAACAGAGAGCCATGAGCAGTTGGCGTGACCATATTTTGAAAGAGTTTGTGCCAGGGACTGCCCGGCTTACCCTGGTGGCGGATCCGGATGATCTGCTGCTGGACGAGGACGTGCTTCAGGAAATCCGTGCGCGGGGATTTGAACTAATTCCTTTCGAGGATCCCGTGGCCTTTCGCTATATCTACGAGTCCAGGTTTCGCGCTCATTGGGATCGCAATGAGGAAACCGAGTTGGTTGTTGTGTTACGCTTGCCGTCAAGCCAACTTGATTGCTTGCCGTACGATTTGTTACAGGCCGGACGGAAGCTATCGTTCAGCCTAACCGATCTTTTTCCCAATCTGAGCTATTCGGTCGTAGCGGCACTGGATCGAGCCGATCTCGACAGGCTATATGAAGCTCAGGAGGAACACCGGCCTGAATTACTTGGAGAGAATGCTACAAAGGATTTTATTCTGCATTATGTGTTCGGCATTGTGCCGGAGACTATCAGGGAGCCAGCAGATCTGCTCCGGGTGTTGCTGCGGTTTCACTATCGGCAGCAACGTATTCCGGAAATTCTCGCCAGGCGCCTGAATGATCTTCTGCGCCAGAATGCGCATTTCCAGGACTGGCCTCTTGAGGCGATCGTTACAGATGCGCAGGCTTTTTTTGCATTTCTACAGGAGCGCTGGCCGGTCTTCCTCGATTGGCTTGCTGAGGCAGAAAATGTTAGGGCTATACAAGATCCGCGCGTGCATTATGGGCTAAAATTGCCGGGACCGGCGCTTTTGCCCTTTGATCACGAAGGCGTGCGCGTTTATGTAGACAATCTGTTTCTCGACGGGATGCTGCAGCCCGTCTCACATCCGCAGGCTGAGCGGATTATTCAGAGCTGCCGCTGGGTCGAATGCGGACTTCGGCTGTCTGCGGAAGAGACTCGGCAGCGGCGCGTAGAGAAATTGCTTGAGGCCCTGGAGAACGATGCGGTGCTTTCCACGGTGGATGTGCGGCATGAGGCCTGGATGCATTTCGCCAGCAGATGGGCGGAACTCTGGGCACTTATCTACACCGACGAATCCACGTATCACGCATATCACGAGCGAGTGGAAGCGTTGCGCTCTCGGGTGGACAAAAGTTTTTACACATGGGTGTGGAAACGCTACGCCAGTTTGATCAACCTTCCGCCTAATCCTCCGGTCATGTTACATCATATCCCACGCTATCTTGCCCGGGAGCTTGAGGGAAAACAAGCCGGAAAGATTGCGCTTCTGCTGGTGGATGGGCTGGCTCTGGACCAATGGGTTGCGCTGCGCCAGGAGCTCGAACAACAGAACGCAGGCCTCCGGTTCCGAGAGGCATCAGTGTTTGCATGGATACCAACGATTACCCCAGTGTGTCGCCAGGCCGCATTTGCTGGAAAGGCTCCGCTTTTCTTTCCGGAAAGCATTCAGACTACGGCCAGGGAATTATATCTGTGGACTAAATTCTGGGCCGAGCAGGGCCTGAAACAGGAAGAGGTGGCTTACGAAAAGGGATTGGATGAAACAGGCAGAGAGCGTTTTACTGAATTACTGAAACAACCCGAACTGCGCGTTGTCGGGCTGGTAGTTGACAAAGTGGATCGAATTATGCATGGCATAGAACTGGGGGCTGCAGGGATGCACAACCAGGTACGCCAGTGGGTCAGGAATGGATTTCTAAAGGAGCTTTTGCTTTTTTTGCTTGAGCGTGGATTCAATGTTTTCCTTACCTCAGATCACGGGAACATTGAGGCAAGGGGTATTGGCAGCCCACGAGAGGGTGCGGTGGCAGACGTGCGGGGAGAACGAGTGCGAGTATACCCTGACGCTATGCTCAGAGCGCAGATTAAGAGACAATTTCCAGATGCCCTAGAATGGCCACCAATTGGCCTTCCGGAAAACTATCTTCCCCTCATTGCCTCGGGACGAACTGCGTTTGTGCAGTCGGACAAGACCGTGGTGGCTCATGGAGGCATCAGCCTCGAAGAACTGATTGTGCCTTTTGTTCAGGTTGAAAGACAATAGAACACACCTTTGTGTGCTTGTTATCGGAGAGGCCAACCATGACGCAGCGTGTCGACCATATTGGATTTAGCCAGCGTATTCGCCTGGACTGGCTGGAACTAACGGCAAACCTGGTGCTTGCCGGAAACGATGAAAGCGTTGTCTACAGCAGCCTTCAGGAGTTTCTGAAGGATAAGCTCTCTGTTGGAAGCAATGCCAGATGGGGCAACCGTGCCAAGACAATTTCTATCTTGATGCGGATATGGGTGCGACCGCCTCGCATCCTGCGACCCTTGCATCGGGATGGGCTTAACCTTCTTTCTCGATTGCCCGCAGAGGAACATCTTGCGGCGCACTGGGGCATGACCATGGCAGCGTACCCGTTCTGGGGAGCCGTCGCGACTCAAGTGGGGCGGCTGCTCAGGCTCCAGGGAGCCGTAAGGCATGCCCAGGTGAGGCGCCGTATTATGGAACAGTATGGTCAGCGTCCAACGGTCAAAGACGCCGTTCGGCGAGTGCTCCGATCCATGATCGACTGGGGTGTTTTAGATGAGCGCAGGGACTCCCATAGTCGAGGTGCATATGTGCACGGACGATCTTTAAGCATAACCGATGTCAGATTGATCGCCTGGCTGGTGGAAGCATTCTTACATGCTCAACCTAACGGTTCCGGATCACTGGAGCTAATTCTCAACGCTCCGGTTTTTTTTCCCTTCCGAATCGACCCCATCTCGGCCGCCCAGCTGGCTTCAGGATCAGAGCGGCTCGAGGTGCTAAGACACAGTCTGGATCAGGATTTGATTCTGCTACGCCCAACAACTGGCAAGTAGTGATATGTTGACAGATATCCTCTTTGAATTGGAATTAACAATTAGAATCTGAACCTTTAAAGAACAGACTTAATGGCTGTCCAATACAAAAACCCGCCCATCGTAGAGGCGCTCTGTGAATTCCGTCTTGGCAAGGACACAGAGTGGGATCTGACTATTCCAGGCCAACTTTACGAAAAGGTCAAAAGTCAATTTCCGCTTCGAGAGCATCGTACGGTTCAGGTGGTTGAGTTTGCGTTTCAGCCACAGAACGTTCAACAGCAGATTCGGACGGAAGAGCGTGTTTTGCTCTTTACACCCGATCGCAAGGCACTGGTACAGATAGGACCCCGATTGCTGGTCGTTAATGTGTTAAAACCATATCCCTCTTGGAAGGGGTTTAAGCCGCTTATTGAGACAGCCTGGGAGGCATTGCGGCAGGTGGTGGCTCTAAAGACGCTGGACCGAATTGGATTGCGTTATATTAACCGGGTCGAGTTTGAGACTTCCAGAGTTGACCTGAAGGCATATTTTGATTTTTACCTGTACACAGGCGCTCGGCTACCTCAAGAATACGCTTCGTTCGTTGCCCAGGCTTTGTTTTCATTTGCCGGCGGAAGAGATCATTGCCTGGTCAGGTTGGTTTCAGCTGAGAGCGAAGCACAGCGAATGGCTGTGCTTCTGGACATCGACTACCACTGGGCTCGTTCAGATGCGGTTGCAATTGACAGGGCCCTCGATTGGGTTGAGGAAGCCCACAGCAGGGTAGAAGAGATATTTGAGGGATGTATTACCGATGAACTGAGACGAATCCTTAATACTTGAAGGCCGATATGTTTGCCGACTCGCTTACACTGACTGCTGAATTGGCAAAGGAGCCGTTATATCAGGGCGGGTCTGCTGTAAATGATTTTATCTTCGAAGAGCCGGACAGGCCCGTTACTTTAAGCTCAGAAGGATCCGAGGTGGCCTATTCCCATTCAGGTCTTGCCTGGATGTCGCTCCCTGGCCAGTTTGGAGCAGCGGGGGAGGTTTCGCTTCAAGTAGAGATTGAGACACTGTTGCGAGGGATCAGAGAACAGGGAGTTGTCCTGGGAAGAATTGATCAGGTGAGAGAATATCTACTGCAGTTTCCAGACCTGTTGGATATAGTACCCGTTGTGATTTATTCGACAAGAAAGCATTTCCCCGAGGGGCAGCTGACGCTTGACATTTACCGGGATCCTGAGATTGAAGACCAGTATCTTGTTCTGTATGTCAGACTTGCGCACTACGATGAGACAACGCTTGAACGATTGCAGAAAGCAGAAGCCGCGTTTTTGGAGGCCCTTGCTGACAGAGAAGGATGGATTCAGCTGACCACGGATTTTCGTGAGCCGGGCGGGAGCAATGTCCTTTGACTGGCTTTCGTATCTGGAGTTGGCCAGAGAGCTGGCCAGGCAGGGCAACGCGAGTCATTTACGGGAGGCAGCAAATCGTTCTGCGGTGAGCAGAGCTTACTATGCTGCTTTTTGCTTTTGTCGAAATTACGCCGAGCAACATCTGGGCTTCCAGAGAAGCAGTTTAGCAGCTGAACATGCGCAGCTAAGAAAGCATCTGAGCAGGCACAATCATGGAAGAGTGGCTTCCAATTTAAACAGATTGAGGCAATGGCGTAATCAATGTGATTACGATGATAGTGTAAATCGATTGCATCAGATGGTCAGAGACAGCATACGTCTTGCTGAACAAGTCGTATTGCAGATCCGACAATAGCTGGCTTGCCAGATAACGCTTCGCTCCTCTTTACAAACTCGGCGCCAGAGGCTATCATCCTGTCAAATTCCGCCGATACCAGTCAAAAAAAGAACTTTTTTCGACAGGACGCATGAGCACACGCGTTGTCGAAGTGGTGCCGGTTCGTATCGGGGAACCGCTGCGCTTGCCGCTGCTGCTGAGCCGGGTGCCGGCCGGTTTTCCTTCGCCCGCTGATGACTACATCGAAGAGGCGCTCGACCTGAACGAACTGCTCATCCGCCATCCCGCGGCCACGTTCTTCATGCGCGTCGAGGGCGACTCGATGGTCGGGGCGGGCATCCATTCGGGAGATCTCCTGATCGTCGATCGGGCGATCGAGCCGCGACCGGGGTATGTGGTGGTGGCGGCGGTCTGCGGCGAGCTGACCGTCAAGCGCCTGAAGTTGCACGAGGGGCGGTTATGCCTGATGCCGGAGGACGGCTCGCACGAACCGTTGCCGATCCGAGAAGAGCTGGAAGTGGTCATCTGGGGCGTGGTGACCTGCGTCATCCATCCGCTTGTCTGAACGGCCTATGCCCGGTGCGATTGCCCTGGTTGATTGCGCCTCGTTTTATGTTTCCTGCGAGCGGGTTTTCGCTCCGTCGCTTCGGGGCGTGCCGGTCGTGGTGCTGAGCAACAACGATGGTTGCGTGATAGCCCGCTCGGAGGAGGCGAAGGCGCTGGGCATTGCGATGGGTGCGCCGTATTTCCAGATTCAGGAGAAGCTGGAGCGGGAAGGGGTACGGGTGTTTTCAAGCAACTATGCACTCTACGGGGACATGTCGCGTCGGGTGATGGCTGCGCTGCGCTCGTTCAGCCCGCACGTGGAAGTTTATTCGATTGACGAGGCTTTTCTGGAGCTTCCGAAGGCATCGGAGGAAGAGCTGAGGGGTGAGGCGCTTCGGATCCGGGAGCGGGTGGGGCGCTGGACGGGGATTCCGGTGCGGGTTGGCGTTGGCCCGACGAAGACACTGGCGAAGCTGGCCGCCGAGCGGGCGAAGGAAGCGCCAGAGCAGGTGCTGGCGTTGATGCGCCCGGAGCATATCGAAGCGATGCTGGAGGAGACGCCGGTAGGGGAGGTGTGGGGGATCGGTCGTCGATACGCGGCCCGGCTTGAGGCGCTCGGCGTCCGGACGGCTCGGCAGCTGCGGGATCTTCCGGATCGATGGGTGCGACGCCATTTGAGCGTGGTGGGGCTGCGGACGGTGTGGGAGCTGCGTGGCGTGTCGTGTTTGCCGCTGGAGCTGGCGGCTCCGCCACGAAGGACACTGGTGCGAAGCCGGTCGTTCGGGCGGGCGGTATTCGATCTGATGGAGCTGCAGGAAGCGGTGGCGATGCATGCGAGCCGGGCGTCGGAGAAACTGCGTGCGCTGGGGCTTGTGGCCGGCGCGCTGGTGGTGTTTGTCTCGACAGGTGGTTACGGCCGGGGTCCGCATTACAGCGGAAGCCGCCTGGTGGGACTGCCGCTGCCGAGCAACGACATGCGCATGCTTGCCCGGGCGGCCTGGGACGGATTGCGGCGGGTCTACCGGGCAGG
>Ga0065723_100971_pt1 | contig 18851 bp, 16 predicted proteins | sample TheenrcuSG05Z960_FD_59110 | JGI IMG/M metagenome (GOLD analysis project Ga0065723, IMG submission 59110) | Thermophilic enrichment culture from UC Davis - Sample SG0.5Z960 | ecosystem: Engineered > Solid waste > Grass > Composting > Bioreactor | place: USA: University of California, Davis
GGCGCGTCCAGCGGCTTCGCCTCGCCGCCGACGCTCGCTTCCGATGCGCCGACGCGGAGCACGATTTCGTTCCCCTCTTTGCGAAGCACGATCCGCCCCGTTTCCTGCTGCCATTCGACCTGCGCGCCGGCGTATTCGCCGAGCAGCCGAAGCGGCACATACGTTCTGCCGCCGTCCGAATACGCGAACGGCTTCGGCGCGGCATGCAGCTTGCCGGGCGAGCCGGCCAGCAGCAAACTTCCCGCGATGACGGTTGTGATCAACATGCGGCATCCATGTCCGATGAATTTCAACGTTTCTCCACTCCCGATGTCCTGCTTCGGCGCTTCCGCCTGCATATATAATCGGAAAAAGATCCCGCCCCGGTGAGAGGGATCACCGCGATATTGCAACCTGGCCCCGAAAGTTCCGCTCTGGCGTGCCAGGCGTGCCAAAGCCTCCATCGGGGGCAAAACCACCGGTCCGGGATCCGACGGACACGCATTTAGCGGCTCCGCGGACCGCTATCGTGACGCTTGGCCCTGTCCGGATAACCGTTAACGGTCCCACAGTCCGCTATTGGCCACATTCGAGCGGGTCGGTATCCGGCGGACAAGCACTTAACGGCTCCGCGGACCGCTATCGCGCCGCCCGGNCCTGTCCGGATGACCGTTAACGGTCCCACAGTCCGTTATTGGCCCCGATGCCGCCACAGGCAGGCCCCACGCCCCGATTTGCGCAGGATTCACGTTTCTGATTCGACAGATCTGTTTCTAATTGCTAGTGAATTGGCCTGTCGCAGAAAAATACAACAGACCAACTGACAAGCAAAGGAACTCCAAAGCGGCTGTACTTTGCCCGTGGCTTGTCGGGGCCGCCCCGGCGATCTCGAATCTCAACGTTTCAACTTCCGCATGGCTTCGGCAAAACGGTGTATCCCGAGCGCAATCAAATCCGCATTCGCGCGGCTGTAGGTAAAACGCAAATGTCTGGCGCTCGATCCCAGCGTGGAGCCGGGCGCAAAGACAACTCCATGGCGGATGGACTCTCTGAACAGTTCGGATTCGTCCCAGTCGCCGTTCAATTTGCACCAGAGATGAATGCCTCCTTCCGGAACGGAAAATGCAATGTCATCCTTCAGTTCTGTCCGAAGCGCTTGTATGATCAGATCCCGTTTTCTTTTCAGGTTTCGTTTCAGCTGCTGAAGATGTTCGTCAAATCCTTCCGAAGACAGCAGGCGTTCGGCGATCCATTGCGGGTAATTCGGATGGCCGAAGTCGATCTGCTGCTTGGCGTCGGTCAATCTTCGTATGACCGGTTCCGGCCCGACAATCCAGCCGATGCGCAGTCCGGAAGAGATGATCTTGGACAATGAGCTGATATACAGAACGGCCCCGTCTTTGTCCATGGACTTCAACGTGCTTTGCGGCGTCTGATCGTAACCGAGGATGCTGTAAGGATCGTCTTCCACGATCGGAATCCCGTACTGGGTGGAAATTTCGATGATTTGCCGCCGGCGTTCCACGCTCATGAGCCGCCCTGTCGGGTTCTGGAAGATCGGGTTGAGGAACACCATTTTGATGCGGTTTTTTTTGTACAGCGCGACGATATGTTCGGGATCGACGCCGTCTTCGGTCACCGGCAGGAAATGGGTTTTCAGGCCGGAAGAGTGAAAAATCGGCAAGGAATACGCATAGGAGGGGTCCTCGATCGCAACCGAATCCCCGGGCCTCAGCAGGCAAAGAATAATCAGATACAACGCCTGTTGGGCGCCGGATGTGATGAGGATGGAAGACGGCGTGGCATCGATGTTCCGGTATTTTTTCAGGTGAGCGGAAATGGTGCTGCGCAGTTTATGGTTCCCCTGGATTTGCTCATAGCCGAGGTAGTCGCTGATTTCCATCGTCTGATGAACGGATTGGATCAGTTTGATCGGCTGCAGATCCTGGGACAGTTCGCCCACGCCGAAATTGATGATGTCTTCATTGGTCTGGAGAATGCGGTGAATTTGCTGGTTCAGCGGATTGTTGATGTGAAAAATCCCGTTCTTGACATACTTGTCCCAATTCGGAACCCGCTTCTGAAAACCTTCCCTTGCCAGATCCGGATTGACGATCGTTCCGATCCCCTTGACGCGCGTAATCAGTCCGGCGGCGTGCAACTCATCGTAAGCCGCGATGACGGTTCCCCGATTGACGCCCAATTCGGAAGCCAGGAAACGTTCGGAAGGCAGGCATGTCCCCGACGGATACTCCCCGTTCATGATTCTCATTTCCATGTAATTCGCAATCTGTTTGTAGACGGGCAACCCCTTCGATCTTGATGGTTTCCATTCCATAGAAGATGCCCTCCGTGAATGGCGAACAGTTCAAGATGCGATTTCCAAACCCCATGGATGGGGACCAGGTGATCTTCCTTGATGATGAATATATGTCAGGTTACCTTCCATAAATATTATATATTGCCTCCTTTGAAAAAGTCGAGGGGATTGCGCCGGCGGAGAAGCGAAGATCGGCCTTCCGAAGCGAAATCGCTGATTGAGAAGCGGCGGGTTCGGGGGGATTTGCCGGCTCAAATCGCCGGGACGCCCGGGCAAACGCGTTCCAAAAACCGGATTTTCATGTCAGAAATTCTTTCATAATCGTGGGTGGATCAGGAAAAAAACGAAGCGGTGGATGATCAAAATTTCATCATCCAATTTTATGATGTTATACAAATTAACATGAAGGCGGTCGGCGTTCGGACGGGTTATCCATCGGACGATCAATGATCACCCACTGGAGGGATTTCCGTGATCAGAGAAGAGGATTTGATCCCGACATGGCTTGTGGATCTCCAGAACAAAGGGTTGCAAACCAACGGGCTCACCAGCGGCGGCCGGCGCGGCGGAGCGGGGCCTTCGGATGACCAGGCTTTCGTCATCGGCGACCGTGCCGTCATGATTCCGACGGCGAACAAACCCGCGGAAGCTTCGCCGTACCGGCTGGTGCGGACGGCGTCCGGTCTCGCCCTTCAATACGAAGGCAAGACCCTCATGTATATGGACCCTGTAAAGCGTCCGAAGTTCTATGACCTGAAGACAAGGGATGGAATTCCCTACCATAAAATTGCGGTGCTGCACGGTTCGGATGTTCTGGCCAGCACGGTCATCCAGAATTGCATCCGTTGGGCCCCTTCGAAAAGATGCAAGTTCTGCGCCATCGGCAACTCCCTGGAATCCGGAGCAACGATCCCGGTGAAGACGCCGGAGCAGCTTGCGGAGGTCGTCAAGGCGGCGGAAGAGTTGGACGGGATCAGGCAAATCACGCTTACGACCGGCACGCCGAATGAAACCGACCGCGGCGCCAGGTATATGATCGAGGTCGTCAAAGGGATTCGCAAAGTCAGCTCGCTGCCGATCGAAGTTCAGTTCGAGCCGCCGAACGACATCCGCCTGTATCAGGAGCTGAAAGACGCGGGAGCCAATACGGTCGGGCTTCATGTCGAATCTTTCGACGAAGACGTGCGCAAGAAGATGATGCCGTCCAAATCCGCGATCCCGCTTGAAACTTACTTTGACGCGTTTGAAGCGGCCGTTGCGGTGTTCGGGAGAAATCAAGTCAACACCTATGTGATTCTGGGCATGGGGGAGGATGTGGAGAAGACGGTGGAAGGGTGCCGGAGAGCGGCGGAAATCGGCGTCTATCCGTTCCTCGTTCCGTTGCGTCCGCTCAAAGGCACGCTGCTCGAGCATGCGGAACCGCCGTCGAGCGCTTATATGGAGACGGTGTACCGAAGAGTGGCGGCCATTCTGGAGGAACACCGGCTCTCCTCGGCCTTCAGCGAGGCGGGATGCGCAAGGTGCGGCGCGTGTTCGGCGCTGCCCTTCTTCGAGAAAAGCGTGGGTGCCGGAAGCCGGTGAGACCATGGGACGGTACGAGATTCGCAAAGCGGCGACGGCCGAAGAAACGGCCGCGGCGATGGCGCTAAGGCGGCGGGTGTTCGTGGAGGAGCAGGGGCTTTTCGCGTCATCCGATCAGGATCAGCACGACCGCAATGCGATTTGCATCAACGCCTGGAAAGGGACGGAATTGATCGGAACCGTCCGCTGTTACCCGGACCCGAAGGACGAAACGATCTGGTGGGGCAGCAGGCTTGCGGTTCATGAAGCTTACCGCGCGAAGGGCGTCGGCGTGTACTTGATCGAAGCGGCCGTCGAGGAGATGCGACTGAAGCAGGTTGGCCGATTCCTGGCGCAAGTGCAGCTGCAAAATGTCCCGCTGTTCGAGAAACTGGGCTGGAAACCCGTCAGCGACGTCATCCTCCTTCACGGACATCCGCATCAAACCATGGAGGCGAATCTGCATGTGCGTGATGCATCATGGCTCAGACGGAGACAGAAGGTCGGCACCCAGGAAAGGCGAACCCGGCCGGCACGAGCAGCCGGTCCGGGAGGTCCCCTTGACGATGGGCTTCGGCAGGAAAGTATACAGCGTCCACAACCATGTCGGCGAAATGGAGCCCTGGCCGTTCTACGAGTCGGAGACGCCGATTTCGCCGGCCGATCCCGGTCCTTCCACGACGGAGGAACTGGAATATTTCATGAGCTGCCGCGGGATTGAAAAAACCTTGATCATTCCGAATTACGGCATTCCCGTCCAATCGCAGCCTTTCGGCCTCAACGAAACGGTCGTTCGCCTGTGCCGGGAAGGCGGGGGCAAGGTGGCCGGGGCGCTCTGGGTTTCCGGTTTGCCGCAAAACCGCGATTTGACGATGCGGGCGCTGGCGATGCTGGATGAGCCGGGAATTTCGGCATTGAAGATGAGCTATCTGCTGGGCGGCACGGCGGACCCGCGGAAATGGGACGAAGCGACGACGCGTCTTCACGAGACGATTTTCAAAGAAGCGATTGCCCGGGACATCCCGATTCATTTTCATACAAGTCCGGGGGCCGGATCGGATATCCTCGGTTTTTTCGAACTGATCAAGCGTTGGGGCAAAGAGCTCAAAATTCATCTGGTGCATATGGGCGGCGGCGTGAGCGGACATATTCGCCTTCTGTCCCAATGGAAAGATCTGATCGAAGGCGGCTACCGCGTCTACGTCGACACCAGTTGGGCCATCGGATTCGCGGTACGCAAGCTGCTTCAGGAAGTGGACCGGACCGGAATCGGGGTTGACCGCATCATGTTCGGTTGCGACGAGCCCTGGAGCGATTTTGAAGGCGAGTTCTGGAAGATCCAGGGCGCCCGGATATCCGACGAGATCAAGGAGCGGATCTTCTGGGGCAACGCCGAAGAGATGTATTTTTCCCGGTTGTCGTAAGGGTTAATCCCTTGCCAAATACCAAAAACAAGAAAAACGGGAGGAAGATGAACCATGGCTGCCAAGTACACGGAAAACGAACTGAAGTCGATGAATGAAATCCCCCACCCTTCGTTGCCGGTCGGCGCGAGAATCTACGGGGAAACGAAAGTGTTCCCGGATTACAAGGCGAATCCGGGCGAGAAGTTCCTTGTGCTGGTGCACGGGATCGCGCATGAATCTTCGTTGTCCTATGTCGCGATTTTGCAGGCGATCCGCGCGCAGCGCAAAGGCTTTGAAACCGCGATCTATTTCTACGGCACGGGCGCGATCAACGCCATGGCGACGCGCGGATTCCCGACGATCGGAAGCAGCGGGTTCGCGGGCCATCTGAACATGAATGAAAGCCTGTCCACCTTCATCAAGGAAGGCGGCAAAGTCTACGTGTGCCGCTTCGGTCTCAGCCTGCACGGCCTGCGGGAAGAAGATCTGATCGAAGGCGCGATTCCGGTGCATCCGCTCGACCTGCAGGATTGCCTGATCGAATATTCCCGCGCCGGCGCCTTTATCCTGAGCACGTTCCAGATCTGATCCGATTCCGGACCAAAAGCGGGTGATTCCAACATGACGCTGCTGCTGGAAAGACGCAATTCGAACCCCGATCATTTCATCGTGACGGCGGAGCTGATTCCGCCGCGCGATTGGAATCCCGGCTCGCTGGTGGAACAGGCGGTCCGTTACAGGGGTTACGTCGATGCGGTCGACATCAGCGACAATCTGCTGGCGATCGCGCGGCTGTCCCCGGTCGTCGGCTCCTTCTTCGTCCGGCAGGTCGGCGTGGAGCCGATTGTGCAGATCAACTTGCGGGACCGCAACCGGATGGGGATTCAAAGCGATTTGATGGGACTTGCCGCGCTGGGCGTCAAAAATATCACGATCCTGGGAGGCTATCCCGCCAGGATCGGGACGGAACCGGATGCGAAGGAAGTCTACGATCTTGAAACGATGGAATTGGTCCGGTATGTCCGGAAGTTCTCGGACGAGGGCCGGTTGTTCGACGGCACCCTGATGCAGCAGCCGCCGCGGTTCACGATCGGGACGGTCGAGAATCTGGTCGGCAAGCCGATCAAAGAGCTGATCGACCGGTTGGAGGCGAAGGCGGACAGCGGCGCCGATTTCGTCCGAACCCAGCTCGTGTTCGATCTGGATATCATCGGCGAGTGGATGGAAGAAGCCAGACGCCGCGGACTCCACGAGCGGCTCACCATCATGGCGAGCATCTTGCCGCTGAAGAACGCGGACCATCTCCCGAAAGTGCTGAGAATACCGGGCATTGCGATCCCGGACGCCATCCAGAAAAGAGTGCTCGCCGCGGATGCGCCGGAAGAAGGCCTGCAAATCGCGGTCGAACTGATCCGGCAATTGCGGAAAATCGAAGGATTGAAGGGCGTTCATATCCGTCCGATCGGCGGCGCGGAAGACAGCGTGAACAAATTGGTGCAATATGCCGGGCTGATGCCGGATCTGAAAGCGGCGGCCACGGCATGATCCGGGCGGGAGCAGGGGTCGCGCGATGAAAGTCGCACTGTATACCTACAGCACGAAACCCCGGGGCGGCGTCGTTCATACGCTGGCCCTGGCCGAAGCGCTTGCCGATCAGGGCTGCCGGGTCACCGTGTTCGCGCTCGGCCATGGCGATTCGGCCCGTTTCTTCCGCGATGTCCGGGCGGAAACCAGGGTGTTCCCCTTCCCTCCGATAGCCGGTGAACCGATCGAAGCCAAAATTCGGCGGTCGATCGATACGTTTGCGGAGGCGCTCGAGAACGAACCGCTTGAACGTTTCGATGTTCATCATGCGCAAGATTGCATCAGCGCGAACAGTTTGCACCGTTTGAAGGAGAAGGGAAAGATTCCCTTCTTCCTTCGAACGGTCCATCATCTGGATGATTTTACGACGCCCGTCTTGATCGAATGCCAGAATCGCTCGGTCATGCATCCGAAAGCGATCATTACCGTGAGCGATTACTGGAGAGACATTTTGCAGCGCGAGTACGGACGGTCGCCCGTCGTGATTCATAACGGCGTGGACAAACGGTTTTTCGCAGCGCCCGACCGAACGGCGGATGAGCTCGCGGCATACAAGGGCCATCGGGTATTGTTCACCCTCGGGGGAATCGAACCGCGCAAAAACACCATCGCCTCCCTGCAAGCTTTCGCCGAAATCAAGCGGGAACTGCCCGAGGCCGTGCTGCTGATCGGCGGCGGGGCGACTTTGTTCGATTATCGGCCTTACCGCGCGCAGTTCGATGCAACGCTGGAGCGCATGCCCCGGGATGTGCGGGAGGCTGTACGCTTGATTCCTCAGCCGTCGGATGAACTGGTCCATCAGCTGTTTTGGAGAGCCGATGTCTATTTGCAGCCTTCCGTCAAGGAAGGTTGGGGCTTGTCCGTTCTGGAAGCGATGGCGAGCCGGACGCCGGTCGTCGCCTCGCATATCCAGGTGTTCCGGGAGTTTCTTCGGCACGAAGCGAACGCGCTTCTCGTCGATCCTCGCCGGATTCGGGATCTGGCCGACGGCATTTATCGGGTGTTAACCGACCATCAACTCAGGGAGCGGCTGACAGCGAACGGTTACCGGACCGCGCGCGCCTATACATGGGATAATGCCGCCGTTCAACATCTTCACTTTTACAGGAGTGTCCTGTCATGAGCGAGTTGGATAAGACGATTCGGCAAGTGAAAGCCTCCTCCGCTTTCCGCCGCAAGAAGGAGATTCAAACGCCGGCCCGGTTTTTTTTGGGGCATCCGCCGTCCCTGCTCGATCCGATCGGAGACGACGCCGCCGTCATTCAGAACGGTGATGATTATCTGCTGATGTCTTGCGACGGGGTTATCCCGGAGCTTGTCGCGAGCGAACCGAAATGGGCCGGCTATTGTTCCGTTCTGGTCAGCGTCAGCGATATATACGCGATGGGGGGAAGACCCGTTGCGATCGTCAATCTTCTCAGCGCCCCCACGGATGAACGCGCGGCATTAATCGCCGAAGGGATGGCGGAGGGCTGCCGAAAATTCGGCGTTCCGATGGTCGGCGGGCATTATTTGCCCGGTGAAGCCGAGGGAGCGGCGACGGCCATCCTGGGACGCGCCACGCATTTGCTGCGGGGATCGCAAGGCAGACCGGGGCAGTTGTTGATCGCGGCGGTTGATCTGAACGGTTCTCCCTATAAACATTACCTGCAGTGGGATTGCACGTCGAACAAAACCGCGGAGGAGCTGCACAACCGCTTGGAATTGTTGCCCAAAATCGCCGAGTTGGGATTGGCCTCCGCGGCGAGGGATATCAGCAACGCGGGCGTGCTGGGGACCCTTGCCATGTTGGCCGAGAACGCGAAGTGCGGCGCCGACATCGATCTCGGCCGCATTCCGCGGCCGCCCGGCGCAGATTTTCAGCGCTGGCTCCTGATGTTCCCGGGGTATGGTTTTGTGCTGAGCACGGACCCGGAGCATGCGGACGATGTTCGATCCATGTTCGAAAGCGAAGGCGTCACCGCGGCCGTCGTCGGGGAGCTGACCCCGCATGCGAAAGTGATGGTTTACCAGGGAGCCGAATCGGCGGAGCTGATGGATTGGACGCATGAATCGTTGGTGGTGGCACGTCATGAGCAAGCGGATTGCGGCAGCCGTGCAGTTCAATCCGGTTCATAAGGATGTGGAAGGCAATCGCGCCCGGATAGTCGCTTTGGCCGGGGAAGCGGCGGATGCAGGAGCCGGGTTGATCGTCTTTCCCGAGATGGCGACCAGCGGTTACGTGTGGACGGACCGCGAAGAGATTTCTCCCTATGTGGAGCCGATTCCGGGACCGACGACGAACGCGCTTGTTCCGGTTGCAAAAGAAAAAGATTGCTATGTGGTCATCGGCTTGCCGGAAGTCGATCCGACCGACAACGTCTATTACAACTCCGCCGTCCTGATCGGTCCGGAGGGCGTTGTCGGCAAGTATCGGAAGACGCATTTGTTTGCGGCCGACCCGCGTTGGGCCCGGGAAGGAAACGACGGTTTTCCCGTGTTTGAGACCGGGATCGGCAGGATCGGCCTGTTGATCTGCATGGACGCCATGTATTTCGAGCCGGCGCGCATTTTGGCCCTGCAGGATGCCGATGTGATCGCGTTTCCGACGAATTGGGTGGGAAATGGCAACAATCCGCCGAGCAAAACCTGGTGTCTGCGCGCCAGAGAAAACGGGGTGTGCTGGGTGGCCGCCAATCGGTCGGATGCGGAGCGCGGCGCGCAATTTACGGGCGGCAGCGCGATCATCGGGCCGGACGGCGTTCCGCGGCAATATCTGGTAAGCGGCGAAGGCATCGTATACGGTGAACTGCTGACGGACGGGGCGGCGAAAAACCGGCTGAGGCTGTCCCGTAAACCGGAAGCCTATCAGGAGATCCTGCTGCATCCTTATCTGTGGAAGGAAGGGGAAACCTACGCTTCCTCCGGAGAGCCCGCCACGTTCACGATTGCGGTGCTGCCGCTCGGGAACGAAGGCGGCCCGGGCCGGCAAATCGCGCGGCATCTCGCGGCGATCGAACCGGGGAACGAACAGCCGGTCCTCGCCGTTGTTCCGGAACAGACGGCTTTGAATGGCGACATGGAAGACTATATTCGGAGCCTTTCGGCGGCCGCGGTCGATAACGGGGTGTACCTTGCCGCTGCCGCGCGGGGGGAGTGTTTTTTGCTTGCGCCGGACGGAAGCCTCATCGGCCGCTCCCGCCAAGTTCATGATTGCGGCGGGACGGGCGCGGAGCGTTATCGGGTGTTCATGACGCCCTTCGGCAGAGTCGGCCTGCTGACGGAGACGGACGCGAAATATCCGGAATCTTACCGTGTGCTGGCCAAGTACGGCGCGGATATCATCGCGATCAGCGGCAGCCGTGCGGAGGACAACGACGTCTGGATGAAGCGGATCTGGGCCTTCGAGAACGATGCCATTCTGGCGCTGGCCAGACCGGGCGGCGCGGCTGCAAGCCTGTTGTTCCTGCACCGCCAGGCGGCGCTGGAAAGCGATGACGGCACGCCGCTCATTCAGACCTTTAATCCGGACATGACGGCTGTCGCGCGATCCAGACCGTTCATGCGACGCATGAAGACGCATTTGTATGATCTTCTCGTCAGCCGGAAGTAGAAAGGGGTGTGTCTCGTGAAGCTGTTGGGCATATCGGGAACGATCATCGGAGACAAAACGGCCGCCGTCGTCAGGCAGGTCATCGAGCATGCCGGGAAGCTGGATCCGGAATTGGAGACGCAAATGCTTGATTTGAGGCGCTTGAATATCGAGTTTTTCGATGGAAGGAAATGGTCGGAGTATAACGAGGACACGAGGTTTGCGATTGACGCCGTTCTGGCCGCCGACTGCTTCGTGATCGGCACTCCGGTCTTCCAGGCGTCGTTGGCGGCGCCCCTGAAAAATGTGTTCGATCTGGTGCCTCCGGATGCGTTTCGCAACAAGGTGATCGGCTTTGTGGCAACCGGCGGGACTTACCAGCACTTTCTGGTCATCGAAAATCAGCTGAAGCCGATCGCCGGCTATTTCCGCGCCTATATCGCCCCCGATTACGTCTATGCGCATCGCGAACATTTCAACGAACGGAACGAAGTGACGGACCCTTCCGTTATCGCCCGCATCGAAACGTTGGCCGCGCAGGTGCTGCACATGAGCAAAGCGCTGGGCGTGTCGAAGGCGGGATAATGGATGGCCATTCATACGAGCCGGGCAATGGTCACTTCGTCGGAGGGATTGGCGGTGCGCGCCGTGGCGCGGGAATTTGAAATCGCGATCGACGAGCCGAGGGCTGTTGGCGGAACGGATACGGGGATGACGCCTTCGGAGCTTGTCTTGTGCGCGCTCGGCGCATGTCAGACCATATTGGCCAAAGCCTTCGCGAAACGATGGGGATTGGAAATTCAGGAATGCCGGGTTGAACTGGAAGGGGATCTCGATCCGGACGGTTACCGGGGGCTTTCCGATGCGTGCAAGGGATTTTCGCAGATCCGCTATCGCTTTCGGATTCGGTCCGACGCTTCGGATGACCGTATTCGCGCGTATGTGCGATTTATTGACGGCATTTCTCCGGTACGCGATACGATCGCCAATCCGGTTCAGCTTATCCTCGAAGATGTCATCGTCGAGAAGAACGTCGACGGCCGGCAGCCGGTGTGAAACGAACTTTGCTCTTGAAAGCGGCATGGCCTGGATCCCGCGTTTCACGGCGTCCAGGCCATGCCTTTTGCTGTTTCCGCTGTTTCCGATGCTTCCCGCTCCGGGGCGTCTTGGCAACCGGAAGCTTACGCCTCGATCGGCTTGAACGCGATCCAGTCCACCTCGATGCCCGCCTTGACCGGCTCGATCCTGACTTCGTAGAGCCCGGCTTCGAGCCGCACCTTGACGAGCTTCCGCGAAATCCATCGGCCCATCGTGCTGTTCGTCTGCACCGTCGCCGTGAGCCGGCCGTTCAGATAGATGTTGCACGCGCTTTGCGCCGTAAAGTGCTCGGGCGACATGACGCCCGCGAGCATCCGGTACTCGCCGGAGCGTCCGATGCGGAACCAGACCGGGCCGTCCGCGGACAGCTTCACCTGCGCCAGATCGTCGGCCGATTGCGCCCGGTCCGGAGCCGGCGCCTGCGAAGGATCGGCGGGATCAGCTTCGAACGTCTTCTCGGGCTGCCGCCCGCGGCGGAACACCGGCGCCCGCATCAGGAAGCGCAGAATGTTCATCGCGCTGCGCTGAAGCTCGCCGCGCGTCAGCCGGCCCGCCGCCAGCGCCTCCAGCGTGTTGTCGCCCATCGCGTTCGTCTCCGCGCCGTAGTTCGGCACGACCATATACAGGTCGTTCTGCGCGCGGACCATCGCCGCCGTGTTCTGCCGGCTCGATTCGCCGCCTTCCGCGGGATCGTTCATGCTCGCCCACCAGTCGGTCATGACGATGCCCGTGAAGCCCCATTCGCCGCGCAGAATCGTCGTGTTCAGGTCGTAGTTCGACGCCGACCAGACGCCGTTGACCGGATTGTAGCTCGTCATGACCGCGTTCGCCCCGCCCAGCTTCACCGCAATCTCGAAGCCGCGCAGGTAAAGCTCGCGCAGGGCGCGCTCGGAGACGACCGCGTCGACCTTCGTCCGGTGCTTCTCCTGGTTGTTGCAGGCGAAATGCTTGAGCGTCGCGTTCGAGCCGCCGCGCCTGATGCCCTTCACGCAGGCCGCGCCGAACAGTCCCGTCACGAGCGGGTCCTCCGAGAAATATTCGAAATTCCGGCCGTTGAGCGGGTTGCGCCGCAGGTTCATGCCCGGACCGAGCAGCGCGTCGATGTCGTTGCTGACGAGTTCCCGGCCTTCGAGCACGTACAGCTCTTCGACCAGATCGACATCCCAGGTCGCGGCCAGCAGCGTGCCGATCGGCACCTGCGTCGCCTTGTGCCCGCTGTCCATGCGGATGCCCGACGGGCCGTCGGCCGTGCAGCCGATCGGAACGCCGAACTTCCCGAACAGCCGGTCGCTCATGCCGCCGAAAGCGGACGCGGTGCCCGGCGTGACGAGCGGATTCGCCATCCCCTCGCCGCGCACGAGGACGGCGAGATCATCGTCCGTCAGCTGCGCGACGAATTCTTCCAGGCTCGCTCTGCCCGCCTCGACATCCCGCAGCGTGATGCCCCTGTTGCCGGTATGCGGTATCGGCTCGGGCAGCCGCTCCCGGATCCGGTCGGCGATCGACGTGCGCCGCGTCGGCACATCCTCATAGACCAGTTCATACGTGCCGTCGGCACGGCGCGCCCCCGGCTTCATCCGCCTGAACGGCTGAACCGGCGCCAGCGTCTCCTCGAGCTGCTCGACCAGGACGAGCTCGGGCACGACATAGCCTTCACCGCCTTCGAAGCGGACGGGCTTCGCATCCCGGACGTTCGCGCCGACGCGGATCACGTACGTGCCCGCTTCCAGCACATAGGCGGAGCGGTAACCCGTCGCGCCGCCGTCGTCGTAGGCGGCCATCCGGCGCACCGGGAACTGAAGCTCCACCCGCTCCGATTCGCCGGGCTTCAGCAGGCGCGTCTTCGCGAACGCCGCGAGCTCCCGCGCCGGCCGGCCCAGCTTGCCCTGCGGCGCTTCGACATATACCTGCACGACTTCCCGCCCCGCGTATGCCGTTCCGGTGTTGGTGACGGTGACGCCCACGGCGATCGTTTTTTCTCCGTTCCGGTCGATCAGCCTCGCCTCTTCGGGCTCGATGCGGAACGTCGTGTAGGAGATGCCGTAGCCGAACGGGTACAGCACCCTGTCCGGGCAGAACGTCTCGAAGTAGCGGTATCCGACGTAGATGTCTTCCTCGTAGAAGTTGCGGAATTCGCCGCCGTAGTTGCGCGTGGACGGATAATCGTGGATCGAGCGGGCGATCGTGTCGGTCAGCTTGCCGCTCGGCGTAACAATGCCGGCCAGAACGTCGGCGATCGCGTTCCCGCCCTCCATGCCGCCGTGCCAGGCGTAGATGACGCACGGAATCGGGTGCCTGAAGCGGGCGTCGGTCCACGCCAGCTCATGTCGATGATGTTCGAGACGTTGAGCACGACGATCGTCTGCTCGAAGTGCGCGGTCACCCGCTCCAGCATCGCGAGCTCCCCGTCCGGTGGAGCAGCCAGCTGCCGGGCGCGATCTCGTTGTCCTTGTCCTCGCCGGCCGTGCGGCCGATGACGACGACCGCCTTGTTCGACACGGCCCGGGCGGACCGGACCAGCTCGTCCGTCAGCGGCATTTCCCGCTGGTGCCACGGCTCGGCCGCCCATCCGCCGCCGCCGTCGTCGAACGGGTTCTCTTCGATCCATTTCTCGTAGACGGACGCCAGCTCCTCGTTGACGGCGATCCGCTTCTTGCTTCGAAGGCCGTCCAGCAGATTCGTCGTGTACGGCACGTTGACGCTGCCGCCCGAACCGGTGCCGCTGCGGTAATAGTTGATCTGGCAGCGGCCGAAGACCGCGACGTTGTCGCCTGGCTTGAGCGGCAGCGCCTGCCCGTCGTTCTTCAGCAGCACCGCGCCGTCCGCCGCCACCTTCCGGCAGAACTCGGCGAAGCCGGGCAGCGGGATTCCGTATTTGTCCGGATTCAAGCTTGCTCCTCCTCTTGCAATCGCTGTCAATCCATTCCGAACCATTATAACAGAATTTGCCCAATTCTTCACGAAAGCGCTTTTACGGCTTCTTCCCGGCGCCCCGGATCGCAACGGTCATGTTATTGCCATCCGTCCGGACATCCCGCCGGCGCAACCCGGCATTCGCGGACGCAAGCGGGCCGCCGCGTCAGAGGCCGAGCTCGATCCGAATCCGCTCCTGATTCTTCCGATGAGCCTCCCGCAGGTTCCGCGGATAGGCGCAGCCGTCGATCAACGCGTCGATCGCCGCTTGATCGCCCGCCGCTGTCCGTTCCCGGAGCCGCGCGATATAGGCGAGATCCGCCTGAATCCGCCGACGGATCTCGCCGGGGTCCGACGTGCGGGAGCCGTGACCGGGAATCAGCAGGCTGACCCGATGCCGATTCAGGATGGATTCCGCCTTCCCCAGGGTCTCCTCGTATTTCCGGCTGTCGTGATCGATGATCGGGAATTCGACATCGGACAGATAGTCCCCGGCGATCCAGACGCCCGGCGGATCAATGATCGCGAACAGCCCGTCCGGGGTGTGGCCCGGACTCTGATACAGGACGAGCCGCGTCCCGCCGATCGCAAGTTCCACGCCGTCGCCGGCGATCGCGCGGTCGACTTCCGGGTACGCGATCGGATAGTCCCGGTCCAGGTAGTACGCGTCGTCGAAGGCGCGGATCTCTTCGAGGATCTTCTCCCGCTCGCCGGCCGGCTTCGAGGCGAAACGCTCGCTGGCGATGACGGTCGCGCCGGGGAAGGCGCCATGGCCGAGGATATGGTCGAAATCCGAATGGGTAAACAGCAGACAGACCGGCCGCCCGGACCGGATCGCTTCGACATGCGCCCGGATCCGCCCGACTTCCCCCGGCAGCCAGCACGGGTCGACGACAAGCACCAGATCGTCGGTCGCGATGACCGCTGCGTTCGTCTTGTACAGCGCGCTCTGAAAAATGTCCACCGATGCGCGGTTCTTCTCCACAATTCACGCTCCGTTTTTGCGCCATTTTCTTTCCATCCAAATGTATCATCCGGAACGCGATTCTTCCACCGACGCGGAGAATAATATGTGCGCGTCTGCATGGGGCTGTAACGTGTATCTCACGTTACAGCGGCGTTCCGCGCACCGCACGGAGGCCGCCCGGAAAACCGGGCATAATGCCGCATTCATCCGTAAACACGCGTTCATCGTCGGACGTCTCCGCGCCTCGCATGCCCGATTTTCCGCAATCCGCTCCGCAATCAGCGATGCAGCCTGACGTTCGGCACGCTTCACGCAAGTGTCGCGAATCAAATCTATTTCCCCGGCAATCCGCGCGTCTGCCGCGCAAGCTGCGGAAATCGCGTATATTGCAATCAATATGCCCGATATTCAGCGGGATCGCCGCGCGGCGGCAAGAATGAACGGTCCCGCTCCCGCCAGCGCCGTCATGATCAGGCCCGCGAACATCGACACGCCGTACTGTCCCATCCAGGCCGGTCCGCCGGCGATCGCATCGTAGATGCCGCCGCCGATGAGCGGTCCGATGAATCCCATCAGCCCGGTCGCCGCCGAGAACACGGCGATGTACATCGGCCGGTCCGCCTTCGGCGTGTCGCCGATGAGGAACGTGAAGTTCAGCAGGTTGTAGCCGCCCTGTCCGATGCCGAGCGCGATATGCACGAGCAGCAGCACGACGACAGCGGGCAGGAAGGCGAGCCCGGCCCAGAGCACGCACGCGAGCGCGATGAACGGCAGGCTGCACAAGAGCAGCGTCATCGCCGGATAACGCGCATTCAGGCTGCCCCAGACATAGTAGCTGATCATCATGACGATCATCTGGACGGTCGTGACGGCCGTCACCGTCGAGTAATTGACTTCCAGAATGTCCAGCATCACATAGGAAAACAGCGGCACCGCGGCGTTCTGGATCAGGATGAACAGCGCGATGAACGCGGTGGCGACGATGAACGTCCGGTCGCGGAACGGCTTCAGCAGGCGGCCGAGGCCCGTGGTCTCCCGCGATTTCTCGAACGGCGGATTCGGGTAACGGAACAGCATGACGCTGTTCCAGACGACGCAGACCGCCGCCGCCGAATAGAGAATCGCGAAGCCTGCGGCCGGAGAGCCGGCAAGCTCGAGCACCTGCCCCGACAGGAGCAGCGCGGCGCTCGCGAACGCCAGATGGATCGTGTTCCGCACGCCGAAATAGCGTCCGCGCACCTGCGCCGGCACCATGTCGCTCATGAGCGACGACCAGACGACGCCGCTGACGGCCAGACTCATGAACGAGAGGGCGAACAGCGCGATGAACGCCGGCACCCGCGCGGGTTCGGGGAGCAGCACGGGAATGAGTCCGGTCAGCACCCACAGCCCCCGGTGCAGCGTGCCGGTCAGCGCCATCCAGAACTTGCGGTTCTCCATCCGCTGCATGAAAAACGCGGCGAACACCTGCACGATGTTCGCGAGCGACTGGATCGCGAGCACGAGGCCGACCGACGTGGAATCCGCGTGCAAATAAAGCAGGAAGGCGGTCAGAATCGGACCGCCCAGAATGTTGCCGATGATCGTGGCGGGAATGCCCTCGATCACCGATGTCTGCAGCGCGCGGCGCTGCCCGCTGGCGTTGCGCCGGAAGCGCAGCGCATTCAGAAACGCAATCTGCGGCATACGCATCATGATGCACCTTCTGGGGCGACGAAGACCGTCATGCCTTCGTCCCGCCCGCTCCGAGCCGCAGCGCGTATTCGGCCAGCGTCCGCGTCATGACGCCGGTCGCTCCCTTCAATTCCCAACCCCTGTCCTTGAACAGCCAGGCGGTTCCGCCGATGTCCAGGTGAATCCACGGCAGGCCGTCGGCGAATTCGCCGATGAACAGTCCGCCCGTGATCGTGCCGGCATGGCGCCCGCCGCTGTTCTTCAGGTCGGCGGCGTCGCTCTCGAGCTGCTTGCGGTATTCCGGCCAGGCCGGCAGCTGCCAGATCCGCTCTCCGGTCGCGCGGCTCGCTTCGAGCAATTCCGCGAGGAACGCGTCATTGTTCGTGACCGCGCCGGTCGCGACGTCGCCGAGCGCGACCATCACCGCGCCGGTCAGCGTCGCGACGTCGATGAGCCGCGTCGCGCCGCGCCGGATCGCGGTCGTCAGCCCGTCGGCCAGCACGAGCCGCCCTTCGGCGTCGGTGTTGACGACCTCGACCGTCCGGCCGCTCATCGTCTTCAGCACGTCGCCGGGCTTCAGCGCCCGATCCGATGGCATGTTTTCCGCCGCCGGGATGACGGCGACGACGTTGAGCTTCGGCTTCGCTTCGCCGATCACCCGCATCGCGCCGAGCACCGCGGCCGCCCCGGCCATGTCGGAGATCATCTCCTCCATGCCGTCGGCGCGCTTGAGCGAGATGCCGCCGGTGTCGAACGTGATGCCTTTGCCGATGAGACCGAGTTTCTCCTTCGAATCCGGATCGCCCTCGTAGTGCAGGACGATCATGCGCGGCGGATTGACGCTGCCCTGGCCGACGCCGAGCAGTCCGCCCATCTCCAGCTCCGCCGCGGTCCACTCGTCGATCACTTCAATGTCGAGCTGGAATTCCTGAGCCATCGCTTCGGCTTCGAGCGCCAGCATTTCCGGCGTCAGCATGTTGCCCGGCAGATTCGTGAGCCGCCGCGCGTAAGCGACCGCCTCGCCGAACATCCGTCCCCGAGCGAGACCCGAGCGGAAAGCTTCCTCCGCCGCTTCGCCGGCAGGCGGCTCCGCCGGCGCGAACGCGACGCGCAGCTTCGTCTCGGGCGGCTGCTCCCGGCGCTGCGGCGTGCGGGAAGCGGCGCCGAGCAGGAAGCCCTCCGCCAGCGCCTGCGCTTTGGCGCGAATCGCCTCTGCCGCCCCGTCCTTGAACATGTCCGCGCCGATCGGCGCGCAGACCTCTTCCGTCTTCAGCTGCTTGCACGCCTTCGCCGCGGCCGCGCCCGCCTGGCGCAGCGCGTCGGCCGAGCCGTCGCCGATGCCCGCGAGCACGACATACGCGGCCTTCATCGTGCCGAGCGTCGGGATCGTCTGGATGCCGCCCGCCTCGCCCTTGAACAGGCCGGATTCCGCCATCCGGAGCGCGCCGTCCGCCACGGCTGCGGGAAGCGCGGCAAGCGCCGTTCCGCTGCCTTCCCCCGCGCCGGGTCCGGCGAAGACGACGACAGTCTCCGCGGCATCCAGCGCTTCGCGAAGCCCGCTCGCATATTGGAACTCAACGTACCCCAAGGTTCATCCTCCACATCATGTTGCTTCGCCCGTTCCCGGCCCAAGAAAAGCATTAGAATCGGGCGCTAACCCGATTCTAATGCTTTAATCCACCGAAGGCAAATAGATCTTGAACTCCGTTCCCTCGCCCGGACGGCTGCTTACGCGGATCGTGCCGCCGTGGTTGCGGATGATGCGATAGCTGACCGAGA
>Ga0065723_102469_pt1 | contig 18845 bp, 17 predicted proteins | sample TheenrcuSG05Z960_FD_59110 | JGI IMG/M metagenome (GOLD analysis project Ga0065723, IMG submission 59110) | Thermophilic enrichment culture from UC Davis - Sample SG0.5Z960 | ecosystem: Engineered > Solid waste > Grass > Composting > Bioreactor | place: USA: University of California, Davis
GGCGGTGTTTATCCGTGCACCGGTCGTCTCCGTCGTCGGTCCCGGTGTCGAGGTGCTCGCCCGCTTGCCGGACGGCAGGCCAGTCGCGGTGCGCGCAGGCAACGTGATCGGCACGGCGTTCCATCCAGAACTCACCGAGGATCTCCGGTTCCACGCCTGGTTCTGCTCGCTGGCTGAGGCCGGCAACGTCCGCGCTGCCTGAGTGCAATGCCACCCCACGCTCGACGAGCAGCGTGCACTGGTCTGGTGCACGCTGTGCTGTTTCCCGTCGCTCTGCACCCGCGGGCATCTCTGTGTCAGACTTGTCTGCTCTGCCATGAGAGCGGCAGCAGGAGAAAGGAGCTGCACCATGGTGCCTGAACTCCCGACGCTGGGGAAGATCTCGCGCGAGGTGTTCGACCGCATCATCCTCCCCAACCTGGGTGCGCGCTCTCCCCGGGTCCTCGTCCCGCCGCAGCACGGGGTCGATGTCGGCATCGTCGATCTCGGCAACGGGCAGGTCATGGCGATCACCACCGATCCGGTCTTCATCGTCCCTGCCTACGGCTGGGAACGGGCAGCCTGGTTCGCCGTACACATCCTGGCCTCGGATGCTGCGACCAGCGGACTGAAACCGACGTTGATGGCCATCGACTTGAACTTGCCGATGTCGATCACCGCCGAGGAACTGTCGATCCTGTGGACGACGATCCACCGCGTCTGTGCGGAACTCGGCATCGCGATCGTGGCTGGGCACACCGCCCGGTACGAAGGGTGTAACTACCCGATGGTCGGAGGTGCGACGGTGATGGCGATCGGGCCAGCCGACCGCTACGTGACACCCAAGATGGCACGGGTCGGCGACCTCGTGGTGGTGACGAAGGGAGCAGCGATCGAAGCGGCCGGGCTGTTCGCGGTCAGCTTTCCGGACCGCATTGCGGCGGCCTACGGGCGGGACTTCGCCGAGCAGGCGCAAGCGCTCTTCTGGCAGATGAGCGTCGTCGAGGACGCACTGACCGCAGCCAGCATCGGTGTGCGCGACGAGGGCGTGACCGCGATGCACGATGCGACCGAATGCGGGGTGTACGGTGGGCTGGTCGAGGTCGCTGAGGCGTCGGGTGTCGGGCTGCGGATCGAGCAGGAGCGGATCATCCTGCGTGAGGACGTGGCGAAGATCTGCCAGTTGTTCGGGATGAACCCGTATGCGGCGATCAGTGAGGGGACACTCATCATCACGGTCCGGCCACACAAGGTCGATGCCCTGCTGGCAGCGCTGGCAGCGAAAGGGATCGCGGCGAGTGTGGTCGGCAAGGTGGTGCCGCCCGAACAGGGCCTGACGCTGATCGTCGATGGGAAGGAACGGCCGCTCGAGCACCCCCGCGTCGACCCCTTCTGGGCCGCCTTCAGCCGCGCGATGGGGGAGGCAGACTAGCCCGCCGAGAGCCCTCGCTACACCGGCGTCACGTTTTCGCGCACTGCAGCGTCGATCCGCTCGCCAAGCACGACAACGATGCATGTCGTTCCCATCACACCCACAATCGCGAGTGCGATCACGAGAAGGATCGATTCACTTGGCAGCAATGCATCCGCGATCAGGCTCAACGGCACGGACAAACCGATTCCAGCAAGGGCACTGAGCAGAATGACCAGCAGCGCTGGCACGAGCACCTGCACGAAATCGATACGGCGCCGCTGCCCTTGGGTGAGCCCAATACGCCACAGGACGAGTCTTGCCCAGCGGACCAACAGCACGCGATCCACGAGGCCGAGAAGCGCACCGATACCCAGAGACAGTGTGACCGTATCGATCGCAGCATCCAACCACTGCATGACCTCCGGATGCAACCGAGTCAGTCGGTCGAGAAGGCTCAATCGGGACGGCGCGACCAGTCCGGTAGCCCAGGCTGCATCCGCGACACGCCGATCCAGTTCATCGATGGATATCGGCGCAACGACGAGAGCCGCATCGGCAGTACTGACTCGCTCAGCCGGCACCAGACGGAGGGGAACGCCCCCGATCAGAGCAACCAGATCTTGCGCCAGGGTATCGGGCAGCGTGAAAGGCCCGGTCGAACAGAGAGTAGGATCAGAGCGGAACTGCTGAGCCAGATCGTAACAGGTGACTCCCAGCTCGATGCCATCCTCTGCGAACCGGCCAGGGAAGACCGCAATACCCGGCAGCCGTGACCGGAGGGCAACGATATCTTCAGGCTGCGGATCTGACCAGCCCAAGAGGACGACAGAAACCGGACCGTGCGGCAGATCGGAACGTGTTACTTCGACGCGTGTCTGCAAAGCACGATAGGTGACCAGCGTGATGCCGAGGAGCACGACCGTTCCTAGCGCTGCATAGGGTCTGGTCAAGCGCACCGGATCCCATGCCAGTTGGCGACCAGCCAGCCAGACCTCCGCGGTCCGCGCCATGGAGAGGAATGTACCGATCGCCCGTACGAGGGCCTCGCAGAGGATTGGAACGGTCAGCATGCAGAAGACAGCCGAGATGACGAACCAGACGAAAGCTCCTTCCTGCCCACGACCGAACGAGCGGGCGCTGAGGGCAAAAGACGCGAGTGCCGCGATCGGGAGTGCGAACCGGACGACCCGCCCCTCGCTCCGTACCAGACTCGGCCGCCCAACCGGTCGCGACCAGGCGAGCGACCACGAGGTCGAGAACAGGCTCATCGAAAACACACCGAACAGGAAGGCCAGCGCACCACCTGCAGCGATGGGCAGGGGAAGGGAGAGATCACCAGGGAACACCGGTCGATCGGTCAGTGGAACGTGGTCGAGGTGTCGCGTCAAGAGCATCCAGCTAGCCGCAGCGGCGAGGATACCAGGAGTGGCGAGTATCGTCGCCTCATACGCCGCGAGTACCGCCAATCGAAGGCGCGCAACACCGAGCGCCCGCAAGAGTGCCAGGCGCCGGTCACGCGAACGCGATGCTGCACTCAGCACGACCGTGAGCACGATAAGTGTAGGGACACCGAGACAGAAGACGAGGCCCATGACGAAGGCCCGGTTCGCTTCCATGTGCAATGACGGCGGAAACGTGCCATCGGGTCCGCCGAATCGTGCGATGCGGACAGTCCGGATGTCTCCTTGAAGCGTCCGGCCCGGCCCTGGTCGCACATAGGCGAACAGATCGCCCGCCGAAGGAACACCCGAGGCATCGAGTACACCCGCGACCCGGAATCGCGCACGCAACGCCTCGTCCCGCTCGATCAGCTGGGCCAGTGCCGGGGACACGATCATCGTGCCGGGATCAGGAAGTGTCTCGAGTCCAGGAGGCAGGACAGGCGGCTCGGACGTGGCTGGCTCCACCCAGAGGAGCATGATCGACTGGCCATCGGCGTTCTCGAACGACAACTGCATCAAGAGATCGGTCGGAGCTGGTGTTGACGCGACTGTACCCAACCGATTCCGATCCCGCGCGTCCTCGCGCACAAACAGCTGCACGATACTCATGCCCCCGAGAAGGAGCACGGTACACAGGAAGCAACCTGTCAGGAACGCCACCTGCCTCCAGCGGTAGTCGATGTGACGGCTCCAGGCGAGACGCACAGCCAGTGTCAGGAGCATTGTGAGATCTCCTGTCGCTCTTCAGGCGCGATCGGCCAGAGGCGGCCGTCTCGGAGTCGGTACGTAACGTCGCAGGTTCCGGCCACGATCGGATCATGCGTGGCAATAATGACGATGGCACCCTGCTGGCGTGCGATCGAGACGAGGAGCTGGGCAACCACTCGCGCCGTCATCTCATCGAGCATCCCGGTAGGCTCATCGGCCAGCACGAGGGCTGGCGCTGTTGCGAGGGCCCGGGCGATGCCGACGCGCTGAATCTCGCCACCGGAGAGCTGTTCCGGATGAGCAGTGGCGCGATGCGCAAGGCCGAGTTCTACCAGCAGCTGATGCGCGCGTTGTTCCGCGCGCGACCGCTCCCAACCGAGGAACCGGAGCGGAAGCATAACGTTCTCGACTGCCGAGAGTTCAGGCAGGAGTTCACCGAACTGGAAGACCAGACCGACGCGGGCGAGGCGAAAAGCAGCGCGCCGATCCTCGCGGAGACGCCAAATCGCTGTCCCATCGATCACGACGCGGCCGCTCGTCGGTCGTCGAATACCGCACAGACACTGCAAGAAGGTTGTCTTCCCTGACCCCGAAGGTCCCATGATCGCCGCTGCAGTCCCGGGAGAAACGACCAGATCGACGCCGTCGAGGAGGCGACGTTCAGGTGTCACGAAGGTCAACCGCTCGACAACCAGACCTGCGGACATCGGACCCCCTTACCGGGAAGGTCGGGCTCAGCCCCAGCGCCAGAACCAGCACCGGGGCTGAACCCACCGAGCTACGCGGACGCCCACGCACTACAGGGATCGGGCTGGAACGCTACATCTTCGCAGACCTGAAGAGCGAGAATAGAGTAGATTGGGTTCGTCTGACCGCAACCCGCTGAGGAGCCATTGGGGTCGTCGATACGAGAGATGACACTCGTGCCGCTTCGGGTGTAGCGCGCGTACGCACCGTTCCCGTCCGTTTCCATGTCGCACACCGTCACGAGGGTATGTGCACTGTTCACGTACGCAAAGTCCGATCCCTCGAAGACGTAGACGACGTGGGCAGCACCGACAAGAGGCAAGGACGCGAACAACGCGATCGCAACGAGAAGGGCCATGATCCGAACCATGCTCGTACCTCCTCTTCCGCACGCCGCGAATCACGGAAGGAAGCGTTTCGGCACGAGAGGTGGATCACGCCCCCCCTGAAAACTTGTTCGAGAATGGACCAGGTTAGCCGGGGCACCATGTGCATTCCACTTGACACGATGTACCTTCAGGTTAGCAAGCTCCGTATCGGTTGTCAAGCAAGTTCGCCTCTGCGGTGGTTCGCATGCTCGGCGCCCGACCTTGGCGAATGGAACCCGGGCTAACCGTGCGCGCTACGGTACCGGGCAGCATGTCCCTGACCTGGGTGTGGCGCCTCCTCAGATCACCTGTGACGGCTGGTTCTTCACCATCCCCAGCGTCACCCGCTTGGCGACCGAAGCCTGGGGCAAGATGTAGAACTGCACGCTATCCGCTTCTTGGTCGATGACCCGTTCCAGCTCGTGCTGGAGACGGCGAAGTTGTGCTGGCGTCAGTTCTCCCTCCAGCAGCGAGTTCTGGACCCAGGTCAGGTACTTGCGGCAGATCTTGAGGACACGCGCCACCCGCTCCACCCCGACGTCGTACGCCACGATGACGTACATCCCCGCTCCCGTTCGACCTGCGCTTCGCTGACACCTCGCCCAAGGATAACGCGAAGTTTCGCGGTCAGCTGCGCAGCGCGAACGGTACGTAGGTCTGTTCGCCGAGGAGATGCTTTTCGATCTTGTACAGCTCTAGGCGCAACGTCGTGCGATAGGAGACCGAGCGGTTGAGCGCCGGATGCCGGTAGGTCTCTTGCAGCGTCTGTTCCCAGGCTTCGACGACCAGCTTGCGTCCCTCATCGTCGAGGAAGACACCCTCGGCGCCGGTGACGAAGTGACGGCGTTGCAGCTGCCCCCGGTTGACCAGACGGAAGATCAGCCGGTCGACGAGGACGGGCTTGAAAATCTCCGCGACGTCGAGGTTGAGCGTATGACGCCGGAAGTTCGTCTCGTGCAGATACCCGATACGCGGGTCGAGATGCGTCTGATAGATCTGAGCCAGGACAGCCGTATAGAGCAGCGAGTTACCGAACGAGATGAGCGCGTTCGTCTCGTCCCGTGGCGGTCGTCGGGTACGCGGGCCGAAAGGAAACTCTGCCTCGATAATGCTCGGCCACGTCGCATAGTAGGCCTCGCGCGCCTGCCCTTCGAGCGCCATGAGCGCTGCCGGCGCGGCTGCCCGGTCGAGAGCTTCCAGGGACTGGTCGACGACGTCCACGGCACCCTGCACGTCGACCCCGCGCCGGCGGTAGTAGAGGAGAACCGTCCGGATGTTCCGAAGGGAACCCCGGACGAACGCGCGGGCGAGGGTGAGACGTCGCTCCTGGTCGAGGTAGTGCTCGACCTGGCGGAGGATGAGCGCACCGCTGGCCAGGTGTTCGCGCGGGTAGAACGTGCCGGTGTAATAGCCGTACCGGTTGAAGAAGTGCAGCAGGATACCTTCTCGAGCGACGAACTCGAGGAAGCGCTTGTTCAGATCGACTTCACCGAACACGTACAGCTCGCTGACCTGCTCGACTGGAAGGAACCGCTTCCCCTCCTCGGTTTCCAGGACGATCGTGTTCTGGTGTCGGGCGAGTCGGCCTGAGGAAAAGACATAGACCGGCTTCATCGAGCTGGCTCCTGGCTCCCCTTTCGAGCACGACGCCGAACAGCTGTCTCGCTGGGAGCATCTTCCGCGATCCAGCAGAATTCATAGTAGGCACAGTTGCGACAGGCTGGGATACGCACGGGCGGCGGTGGCTGGGGGAGCTGGAGCAGTTCTTCGACTTGCTGGATGGCGTGTCGGACCGCCGCTTCCAGTTCGGGAGTGAGTTCGACCGGTTCGACACGACGCTGCTCGGGATAGCGGAGTTCGCCACGGACGTGGAGACCGGCCTCGCGGAGTCGGAGGAGGTAGTAGCCGAGCTGGAGGCGCTGGGCGTGCTGGGCGCGCGGCGACCGCTTCACCTCGCCAATCACCAGTGCTTCGTCCTCGTCGGCATCGGCCGGGCGCCGTCGGAGGACATCGACCTTCATCCCGGGCAGTGCCAGTTCCTTCCGCTCGCGCACATAGGCAGTTTCGGCGAGCAACCGCCCCAGCGCGAGCAGCTCGTGGTCATGGTAGCCCTCGATCGCGTGCCCCGCGAGCCAGATCTTCCGATCGCAGATACCGACATAGGACATGAGCGTGCCAGTGACAAGCTGCTCACCTGACACCGCGCGGCCCTCCTTCACACGAGGACGGCATCGATATCCGCTTCGTCGGGCAGGAGGCCCAGTTCGTCGTCGTACTGCACTGCAGCGACGATGGTGTGATCCTTCAACTGCTGCAAACGACCATCACGCTGGAGCTTCCAGAAGGTGCCGTACGGTATTGGGACCAGGAACTGGTTGGCAAGGAGATGCCGGCCCTCCGCTACCGCACGCGTGTACGCTTCCAGAAATCGACTCGGTAAAACCTCCGTGCCTTGGAACAGACGGTAGAAGTCCTCGAACGCCATTTCGGCATGCTGCAGCGGTCGGAGTCCTTCGACGACAGCCCGAAACGACGATAGTGCTTGCTCGAACCGCTTGCCCTCGCTCGTCGTCCAGCCCAGGCGATAGACCCGCTCGACCCACTGCTCAGCGTCCCGCGCATCCAGCGGATGACCATCTGGTGGAGCCTCGGCGAGGGTCCGGTCGATCCGCTCCCGGTCATACACGCGCAGGAGCCCTTCGTCGTACGCCTTGCTCACCATGACGGGACGCGGTGCTCCATGCTCGTTGTAGCGGTTCACACGGCCGAACCGCTGCAGCAGATCGTCGACCGGCGCGACTTCGGTGAACATGAGGTCGAAACTGATATCGAGCGAGACCTCGATGACCTGTGTTGCGACGAGCACGCGCACATCGAGGGGGCGTTCACCGCGCAGCGCTTCGAGAATCGCCCGTTCCCGCTCGATTCGATCGCGACGCGTGAGCCGGGCATGCAACAAATGCAAGCCAGCCGGGACTCGCTGCTTCAACGCCTGGAACAGCACCTGCGCCTGCTGGACGCGATTGGCGACAACGAGTACCCGCTGCCCACGTGCAGCAGCCTCGGCGATCGCGTCGACTGCCTCCTCGAGCATCCCCGCTGACCACTGCAGTTGGTGACGTGCGGTGAGCAGGAAGGTTCGAGCCCAATCGTCCGACGCGGGTGGTTCCGCGAGATGGAACAGCGGCAATGGTTCGCCGAAGGCACGCTCGATTTCCGCACGGAGAAAGGACGGAAACGTCGCCGACATGAACAAACAGCGGGCTCCCAGCTCGCGCAAGACCCGGGCGAGCTCGAGGATCAGAGCGGTTACATGCGCGTCGTAGGCGTGGATCTCGTCGAAAATCACGAGTGCCCCAGTCAACTCAGCGATCCCGAGTTCGAAGCGAGGCACACCGAAGAGCCACTTCAGCAGCTGGAACGGTGTCGTGACCTTGATCGGTTTGTGCACCAGCCGGTTGAGCTCCGCCTCCCGGCGTGCCGCTTCGTACGCTTCCTCGTAATCGTCTCCCTGGAAATAGCGCTGGAACGCAACCTCGAGCGTCCGTGCATGGAGCGTTCCGACGGCATCACGACCGAAAAGCTGCTCGAGGGTGCGACTCATCGCCTCGATACTCGCTTGATACGGCAGAACGTAAAAGATCCGCTCTCCCCCCTCGCGATTGCGAGCGATCCAACGAAGCGCAGCATCGGTCTTCCCCGATCCTGTCGGCGCCACCAGCATGGCGCTCCCGAGGTGTTCCCCGAGAACACGCTGGAACTCACGCAACTGTCCAGGGCCATGCGCCTGGGACTCAGCAAGCCGCCGCCGTTGTCGCTCACTCCAATCCGCTGGCAGCTCCGCGAGAAAGGACGCGACGCCAGCGCTCGCAGCATGATCGGCCGCCAGCAACCAGCCCCGACAGAGCGTGAGGAGTAGACCTTCTCGGGAATGAAAGGCATGCTCTGTGTCGCAGATATCCTGCAACTCGCGGAGAAAATCCGCAGGCACTGGCAAATCCTGCAACACCTCCGGGAGTGGAAAGTCACGTGTATACCCTTGCTCGTTCCAGAAGGAACACAACCAGCCCCAATACGGCACAAGTTCCTGCGCCCGGGTCAGGAATTGCTGTCTGGCCTTCTCGAGAAATGCTGGCTTGGGAAGCTGTGGCCACCCGGCATCGCGCCAGAGGCGTTGCTCACGGAGATCCCGATGGTGGGTCAAGATCGCGGCGAGCGCGAGCCGGCCATAGGCGGACCTGGCGAGTCCCGCCGCAAGCAAGATCGCACACGAGAGCACCTCATGACGGAACTCCCAGCGAGCGCTGCGCTGCTGGAGCGACCGCTGGAACCCGCTCGCAGCCTTACCCAGATCATGGCCGAGCGCTGCGAGCGGGAGGGCTCGTGCCAGTACGGTCGTCGCATCCGCACCGAGCATGTGTTGCCAGAGCGGTCGATACGCCTCGACGACCTGTTCGGTGTACGCCAGAACCTCCAGCGTATGCTGCCGAAGGCTGATGGGTGGTTCGCCTGACTTCGCGAGCGGCTCACGCTCCATGGAGGATCCACTCCTGCTGGTATACCGGCACGACGAGCCCGGAGCGTCGGTCCCGAACGAGCCACCCGCCACCATCGGTCAGCATCGTCGACCGGACCCCAAGCGTTCCGCGCTGTCCGTCGATCAAGCCGAAAAGAGCGACACGATAGGGCTTCCGGTCGGGATCAGGAGTGAAGGCGACGGGCAAGTTGTGCAGGACCGCGGTCACCCCGTTGCGCACCACGACATCGATCGGCAAAAGCACACCCGCGACCGCGCCACTTTCCACCGGCTCGAGTTCAGCCGGTTCGATCGCCTCGACCATCGCGATGTCCTGACTGCGACCGAGCACGAGCTGGTAGCGCGGCCGTTCGAAAATCGGTCGCCAGTCCGACGGAAGAAAGAGATCGAGTTCCGGCTGCACGAGGAACTCCCGCTGGACGATGTTCCGCTCGGCGAACCGGGGCGTGGCGGCAGGGTCCTTTCGCTCGACAGCGTAGATCGCCTCGAGATCCATTGCCCTGGCAGCGTAGGTCAGACGATAGGCGAGCCAAGAGACATGCTCCGGCGTTATCCAGCGCCCGCTCGCTGCCGAGAGCAGCCCGAATACAGTCGCGAGAGGCGGGACGACGAGCGAGAGCTGGTAGGCGACAAAACTCGGTGCGCGGAACGACGCAGTCAGCGCCGTGATGCGAATCCGAATGGCTGGGTCGAATAGGCCGTGCATCGTGACCACCATCAGGACACGTACGTATAGGCCGTTGCGACCAGTTCCGCTGCCCTATCGAGGGCCGCCTTCGGCGACGACACGAGTTCGACTCGATCGAACGGCGGTTCACCGCTCTCGATCGTTCGACGAATCTCCGTTTCGTTGGCCAGCACAGTCGGATGCCAGCCGACGAGCACCGGCTTGCCGCCATTGAGCGGGAGAAGGCGGTCGGTATAGTCCGCGAGCACGGAACGGAACCGCTCGAGATTGAGAACGACTTGCTCAGCTGCAACCGGATCCGCCGCGAAAAGGTTCTGGAACGGTGCGTTCCCTCCATCGACGAAACCCACGATCACGGCGACCGGTGCCACATCGGACAGGTTCCGCGCCAGCCGCGCGCCACCGCGGAGCTGGGCGAGCGCCGCGAGCGCTTCCCGAACGCGCCGGATTCGCTCCTGAGCGGGCAGGCGATAGACCTTGCGACCGTTCCAGTCATCGGCAGCCTCTTCCAGCTGCGCATTTCTGGCGAGGTCCTCAGCGATATCCGCCATGGCACCAACAGCGAAGCGGCCGACTTCGTTCAAGACGATACTGAAGGAACCCTGAAGATAGGTCGAGTAAACCTCCGACTCGAAGGGGATGATGTCAGCCCCGGGCGGCAAGTTACGTGAGAAGTGCCCGAAGTCGTTCGCGATCACGTTCGGGAAGACGGAGACCAGCAAGCTCGCGCGCAGTGGTGATATGCGCCGGTAAGTATCCGAATCCTTCCCCCGCTTGCGGGCAGCCATGTAACCGAAGAGGTCATCCTCCGCATAGGTGATCGGATCTCCCGCCGTGTAGGCACTCTTGGCTTCCCGCGTGACTGGGCTCGGCTCCCAACCGAAGTGCGTGTACAGCACCTCCCGCCACCACCGTCTCCAGGCCTGGCCCGAGACGTAGGGGTAACGCAGGCGCCCGATCTGCAGCTGCTTCACCACAATCGCGTTGTCGGTACGGCGTCCCTCGTCCTGGCCAGCGTTGTTAAGTGCTGCACCATTGGCCTCGATGAGGACCGTTCCGGTGACGACTGGATAGGCGATACGACTCTCCATGCGATCCTCCCCTTCACTCCGCGCACCAAGCTGCTCCGTCTGCGAACGTCACGCTTCGAGCGATCCGACTATCGTGACTGTTGCCTCGTCCCCCACATCCTCCCCTTCCGCGATCTCCACATCCTCCGGCACTGCTTCACGGTCGTACTCGAAGAGAAAGGCCAATAAGTAGTCCCGCAAAACCCAGGCAAGCCCGGGCTGCCCCAACGGGGCCAAGAAGAGAAAATCGTCTAACCGAATCGCTCCGCTCCGGAGCGCTCGAAGATAGCTCGCCCGTATCTGCGCTCTCCGGCGCGCCGCCATGAGATCGACGATCCAGCGCGTCCGGTTGGGCAGTGACGCAACGAGCTGTTGCGCGATGCTGGCAACCCGCTCGATCGTCTCGTCCGGATCGAGCTGCCCGGTTGTCATCGTGAGTTGCGGGAACGGTTCGCCCGCCTCCTGCGCCCGCTGCCACTCGTACACGATGCCCAGCGTCACGTCCCGCACCAGCTGTGCGTGGGCAGGCTCGTTCGGAGGCAGCAGGGCAGCCAGTTCCCTGGCGCTCAGCAAGCCCTCGCGTACCATATCGAGGAATACGCCGCGGATATCGGCGGTACGTGCGCGTTCCAGCCGGCTGACCAGTTGCTTCGACCGTTCGTGCTGGGCGAGCGCGATCCCTGTCCGCTCGAGGAGCGCCAGTACCGCTTCGTTCATGCCGATGACCTCCTGTAGATAGATCCGGTGAGCGAGCCATCCACCGAGCAAGCGACACGATCCGTCCGAAAGCGGGACGAGGCAAGATCCCACAATCGGTTCGGTACGGATCATCCGTTCAGCCACGTTCGCGACGAATCGCGTCCGCTGTTGCGTCTCGTTCTTGGGAAGACCTGGCTCCACCGCCAAGAGTTCCCGCTCGAACTGGTCGAAGGCATCGACTGACTCGAGATACAAGCTCTGGAGGAAGTCGAGCACACTCGTCGGAACCGGCACGCCTTCGACATAGCCGCCTCGATTGTCGTTCGAGAACACGTAGGCCACCGCAGGCACGCCACGGTGGTACAACGTGCGCAGTTCCTGCCCGAACTCGCGGAGGAGCCGGCACAGCAACCGGAGCACCACTCCCCCGTTCCCAGCAGTCCGCCAGTCTCCATAGAAGTCGACCACTTCGCCCGCCGCGATCAGTCGCCGGAAGTGCTCACGCCCGAACCGTTGCGCGATACGCCGCGCCACCGCCTCGGCGGGGCAGTGCAGGAACCAGAGCCGTCCACGCTCACCGGCTCGCAAGACCGAGAGGGGAACGAAACGCAGCGCCAGCCTACATACCCCACAGAGCTCGACGCCATAGGTCAGACCGGGATAGAAGTTCACTGCGCCGGAAAGGAGCGGAAAGTGATCGCGTCGCAGAGGAACGAAGCTCTCGCCCGGCCGCGGCTCACCGCATACCAGGCAGACACGGTCGGCCGGTTCACCACTGAGCGCCTGCTTGGCACGTTCCAAGTCAGCGCGCAGTGCCGCGCGATACTTCTCGCGGATCCCCTCTGCCCCCTTCCCCCAGTTTGACGGATTGACGAGCTCGCTGTTCGGAAAGACCTGCGAAAGCGCCCCCTTCGCGAACGACTTGTCCANNCCCACCCCAAGCGCCTGGTCACTGAGCAAAATCCCCTCGACGCTCCCGGCACGCATCCTCGAAGTCCGTTGCGCTCAGATCTTCCAGACGCTGAACTCGCGTGCAAGCCAGAAGGGCCGCCAGTCCTGCATCGACGAACGGTTGTCCAGTCCAGTGCAGCGTCATTCGTCAGCTCCTCTCGGCTCCTGTGCCCGCCGAGCATGACCGAGCTCCGTGCGAGGCTCGACCTCCGCCACGTACCCGAACCCTTGGCTGTTCTTGGCGCCGAGGCCCGCCTCGAGCGCCAGCCGCAGGAGTTCCGACGGTCCCTCGAGAAGAAAGTCACCGACCCAGCCTTCGATCCATGTCCCCTTGTACCGTTCCAGCCGCTTGGCCCTCGGATGCACGCCAAGCGGTCGCACCCGCAGCAGCGCCGTGCCGTGCTCCGGTGTGGCTGGCTGCTCCCCGTCCACCGGGGCAGGCGCACTGCGCACCGGGAGGAAACCGAGCGCCCGGGCCTTCCGCTCCAGATTCGCGGCGACCAGCTCGCCGAATTCCTCGTTGAGCGGGTTGTAGTACTGTGTCCGCCGCTTCCCCTCGACCTCGAGTGTCCGGTACACCGTGATCGGCGAGAGCGCGCGCACGACGAGTCGGTCGCCGACCTCCGGCACCGCGAGCGTCGCGATCTCGCGCACGGCGAAATCGAGCGACGCGATGCGCACCCGCCCGAACTGGAGCAGCCCTGCCGCGAGACCTAAGGCCAGGTTTCGGTCCGGCGAGGCGAAACGGAACCAGACCGGCCCGGTCACTTCCACCCCTTCGCCGGGGCGATAGCGCACCCCACCATGGAGCTGCGAGAAGACGAACAACTTGAGCGGCCGCTCCGCCGCCCAGTACTGACCGTCGTGCAACGGTTGACCGATCTCTTTCGGTAAATGCCGGTAGATGACCGCTTGCAACGCTTCCCGATAGTGGAGCGGAAGCACCCCGAGCCGCTCCGGTTCGAGCCGAATTTCCAGGCGCACACAGCCCCCTGCCAGCTTGCACCCGTATCGGAAACCAGTTAGCCCTACCATAGCCCCCGCTTCGCGCTGCGTCAAGGTCCAGCGATCAGGTTCCTTCATTTTCATCATCGTCGAGCGACGGGAATAGAGGTGTTCCCGTTCGAACTGGAACCAACTGACTCACGCGGTTCCCGTCGACTGCACCGCATCGAATCGTCCAGATGGGGGAAGCCCGATGTCGCTCACCACGCGTTCAGCCGGGAATGGGGTAAACACCTGCAGCGCTCCCGCTGGAATCCCCACATACGCTCCGGGCGTGCGGCCCACCGCGGCACAGTCGTCGACGACCCCTGTCCGTCCTACGGGAGACGATTCGCCGATCTCTCCCAGAGTGAGGTCCGGCGGCCCTTCCGGCGACTCCGGTTCGTTTTCGATGACGAGACGGAGTGGTCCAGTCAGTCGTGACTGGTTCGCTTGGCCCCGGTTTTCGTGTGTCCGGACAGTTGACGACCAGCCAGGTTTCTGCTCTACTCGGACTGTCGGTTTCGGTGCACGTTACCAGGGAACGAGACGTCCCGGCCGCTGGTGGTGCAGCGCCGGGACACGGCCAGGTCAGGTGTGGGCTGACCCGGCAGATGCGATTGTAGCCGATTACCCCCGCTGGCCGTGTCGCTGGCGGGGGTGTTCTGGTTCCGGGTTGCCCCCGGCTGCCCCCGGAATCGGTGCTGGCGGGAAGGGTGGGATTCGAACCCACGGGGGCGGTTTGAGCCGCCCCAATCGCTTAGCAGGCGACCCCTTTCGACCTCTCAGGCACCTTCCCGTATCGATCAGCCCCGGCGGAGAGGGAGGGATTCGAACCCCCGGGGCTCATCGCCCTGCCGTTTTCAAGACGGCTGCCTTCGACCACTCGGCCACCTCTCCGCACAACACGCTCGACCGCCCTCATGCACTGCGCTCGAGCGTGAGGCTCACTCCAAAAGTATACCAGCACCGACCCGCTCCGAGCCACTGCCCCCACCCACCTGTCACTCCACCCCCGCACGCGCGTGACGAGAGCACCCCCTTCACCCATCGGCCGGCACGGTCTCCTCCCTCGCTGCCGCAACCGATGCCAGGGGACACGTTCGGCACACCGCCGGGAGCTGCGCGGGCGGCGGGAGCGCACAGCCGCTCCGCACCAGAAGCCGCCAGGCCAGCCAGATCGAGAGACCGACGACGTTGCAGTAACAGCCGCGCCAAGCTGCGACCGGCCGCAGATCGGGATCCTGGATCGCATAGCCGCCCGCCTTGTCGAATGGGGCACCACGCGCGATGCTCGCCTCGATCTCTTCATCGCTATACGCCCGGATCCGCACCCAGGTCTGTGCATGGTCGACTCGGAGGCGCTTGCCGTGCGCGACGGCGACCCCGGTTATGACACAGTGCCAGCGGTCCCGCAGCGACCGGAGCATCGCGCGCGCCTCTTCCGCTGTCTCCGGCTTCCCGAGCAACCGCCCGCGCAAGACCACGACGGTATCGGCCGCCAGGATCCAGTCCTCCGGCCGGCGCGCAGCCACGACCTCCGCCTTGTGCCGCGCCAGCCGGCGCGCGACCCGTTCCGGGTGCGGATGCCGCTCCGGCAGGGGTTCTTCGATGTCCGCCGGGTCGACTTCGAACGGGACACCGAGCGCAGCCAGGAGCTCGCGCCGCCGCGGCGAGGACGATGCGAGCACCAGTCCCACGGTTCACTCCACAGCCAGTTCCAGCGTGGCGACCGACTCGATATGGTAGGTCTGCGGGAACATGTCGAGCGGCGTCACGTCGAGCAGGCGATACCCGCCGTCCACCAGCTTGCGCAGGTCCCGTGCCAGCGTCGCCGGATCACAGGAGACGTACACGATGCGCGGTGGCCGGAGCATCAGGACACCGGTCAGCGCCTCCGGCGCGCACCCGACGCGCGGCGGATCGAGGATGACGACATCCGGTCGCACCGCTAGCTTGCCCAGCACCTGCTCGACCTTCGCCATGACGTACTCGACGTTGTCGAACTGGTCGAGGTTCACGCGCGCATCGTCGACCGCCGATGGAGCTTCCTCGATACCGATCACCCGCGCCACCCGCGGCGCGAGGAACGCAGCGAAGGTGCCGACTCCAGCGTAGGCATCGACCACCACCTCTCGTCCGGTCGGTGCGATCCGCTCGAGCACGAGCTGCACCAGCCGTTCCGCGACCCCCGTGTTCGTCTGGAAGAACGACGACGCCGAAATCCGGAACCGGTGGCCGAGCAGCGACTCGTGATAGAAGCGTTGCCCGGACGGGATTTCGGGATCGATCGCGCTCACATCAGGATGGACGAGGAGTTCACCGGTATTGATNCCATACCGCACCATGAGCTGGTGCTTGACGAATGCCTTGCCCTGNAGCCGCCCCAGTACCTCGTTGATCNNCGGATGCATGATGAGNCANNGNTCGATNCGGATGAANCGNTACCCATGCCCCGGCCGCGAGATGTANCCGAGATTCCCTTTCCCATCAACCGAAAAGCGCGCATGGTTCCGATANCCGAACTGGTTCGGCGAGGGCACGGTCGGCGAGACCGGCGGATCCTCGAACTTGCCGATCCGCCGGAGTTGCTGGCGCACCACGTGCTGCTTCAGCACGAGCTGGTGCTCGTACCGGATATGCTGCCACTGACACCCACCGCAGACACCGAAGTACGGGCAGGGCGGATCCACCCGCTCCGGCGAGGGAGTCCGCACCGCGACGACCCGACCCAGCGAGTGGTCCTTACGGTCGCGCTCGACGGCGACGACGACATCTTCTCCCGGAATCCCGTACTCGGCGAAGACGACCCGCCCGTCCTCACGGCCGATCGCCGCCCCCTGATACGCCATGTCTTCGAGATGGAGTTCGATCGTTCGCACCGTGCGTGGTTCCGGCATCGTCCCGGCCATCGCATCCTCCTGACTCGATAGTGTAGGGAATCGGTCGGAGCACCAACCAGTCCGTTCCCCCTTGACAGCGGTGAAGGGAAGCGCCGAGTATCGGTCAGCACAGCCGGTAGACGAGAGGATGGCCGACGATGAGTGACGGGTTGACGCAAACGGTCATCGCGATGGACCTGGTACCGTTCCGTTTCGGCCCCGATGCCACCAGCGAACTCCCGTTCGAACTCGAACGGCTCGCGGCCCGACGGGTGCTCCTGGTCGCCGACCGGGCACTCCGCCCTCACGGGCTGGTCGAGCGCGTCGAGCGCCTCATCGCCGACACCGGCACGGAGGTCGTCACCTTCGACCAAGTCCATATCGAACCGACCGATCGCTCGCTCCGCGAGGCGATCGCCTTTGCCCAGCGCATCCAGCCCGACGCCTACGTCTCGCTCGGCGGAGGCAGTACGATCGATACCGCCAAAGCGATGAATCTCTTCACCACCTACCCCGCCGACCTCTTCGACTACATCAACAAGCCGGTCGGCAAGGGGTTACCGGTTCCCGGCCCGCTCAAGCCGCACATCGCACTGCCGACGACGGCCGGAACCGGGAGCGAGACGACAGCGGTCATCGCGCTGGAACTGTCGGAACGGCGCCTCAAGACCGGCATCTCGCACCGCTTCATCCGGCCGACGATGGCGATCGTCGATCCCTTGAACACGGTGACGTGCCCGCCGATGGTGACGGCGTTCGCCGGGCTCGACGTGCTCTGCCATGCCATCGAGTCGTATACCGCCATGCCGTACCATGTCCGGCCCCGTCCAGCGAGCCCAGCCGAGCGACCGGCCTACATCGGCGCGAATCCCATCGCCGATCTCTGGAGCGCGCAGGCAATCCGCTGGGGCGCGCAGTATTTGCGTCGGGCCTTCTTCGCGCCGCTTGACTTGGAGGCGCGCACCTTCATGGCGATGGCGAGCCTGACTGCCGGGATCGGCTTCGGCAATGCAGGTGTGCATGTCCCGCACGCGATGTCCTATCCGATCGCCGGAATGGTGCGCGAGTACTACCCACCCGACTACGAGGTCGACGAGCCGTTGATCCCGCACGGCCTCGCGGTCATCGTCGGCGCGCTAGCTGCCCTACGCTGGACAGCCGCAGCGTGGCCGGAGCGGCATGCCGAGGTCGCTGCGATGCTCGGCATCGACACACACGGTATGCCGCTCCGAGAAGCCGCTGAGGCGGTCGCCGACGGGTTGCTGCAGCTCATGCGCGATCTCGGCCTTCCCAGCGGGCTGGAAGCGTTGGGGTTCAGCGAACGCGATATCCCGGCACTCGTCGAAGGGACGCTGGCCCAGCAGCGGATTCTCGTCAATAGCCCGCGCCCGGTCGATGAGCGGGCACTGCGCGCGATCTTCCAGCAGGCGATGCGGTACTGGTGAGACGAACAGCCACGTGCGCTCCGTTTGCTAGACTGCACGCAGGACGACGGAGGAAGGAGGAATAGGGTGCGCCATCGTCCCTGGCTCGCCTGGCTGCTCGGTATCGTGCTCATCATTCCGTTCGTCGTCGCCTGCAGCGGCACGCGTGAACCGACCCCGACCCCGGCGCCCGTTTCCAGTGAGGGTGCTGCGGCACCGACCCAGTCGGCCTCCCTCCCGACACCGTCGATGAGTCCTCTCGAGACACCGGAGCCCAGCGGTGACGCCGTGCCAGCGACCGCTGCCCCCTCGCCGAGTGCTCTGCCGCAACCGTCACTCGAGCGGTGGGCAGCCGCCTGGCAAGCGGTCGAAAGCTATGTCGTCGAACTCACCGCGACCGATGCGAACGGGAACGTGCTCTATACCTTCGAAGTGTGGCACGAGGCACCGGATCGCAGCCGCGTGGTCGGAACACTCCCCGGCGATCAGGAACTCGAAGTGATCGCGATCGGCGACCGCGCTTGGGTTCGCATCAGCGGTCTTGGCAACTGGATGGAAGTGCCGCGAACCCAGGTGAGCACATTCACCGGCGGCGCGACGATCGATGAAGACTTCTACAGCGAGCGAGCCCTCGGCTCGCCGGGTGACCTGCCACCGTACGAATACCTGGGCACCGAACTCCTCGATGGTGAGTTGACGCACGTCTGGCGAGCGACTTTTCCGGAATACGGGAACGGAACGCTGACCATCTGGATCGCGGAAGACGACTTACCACGACGGCTCCACTGGGAGAGTACGGAAGGCTCTTTGGATTATCGGTACCGCCGCATCAACGAGCCGCTCGGTATCGAGCCACCCACCTCTTGACAAACAGAGCGGCGAACCCGAGAATGTCAGTGGCCGCGCGGCCATGCGGTGCACCTTGACAGGACGTACGAGACGGCGGCGAGTG